>ENA-OPVL01000099-OPVL01000099.1-human-gut-metagenome-genome-assembly--contig:-NODE-99-length-53483-cov-4.089728_pt1 | contig 53483 bp, 33 predicted proteins | sample MGYA00241496_ERZ501984 | MGnify/ENA primary metagenome ERZ501984 (study PRJEB25962, sample SAMEA2042986) | human gut metagenome | biome: human gut; feature: human-associated habitat; material: faeces... | reverse complement strand
TTCTCTACTGATACCGCATCCGCCCTGCGCGCCTTGGAAATCGGTGCAGACGCCATGTTCAAGGCAACTATGGTGGACGGCGTGTATGATAAGGATCCCCACAAGTACCCCGATGCCGTCAAGTACGATACCCTGACCTTTACCCGTGTGTTGGACGAGCGCCTGGCTGTTATGGACTCCACCGCCGCAACCCTCTGCCGTGACAACGGTCTGCCCATTGTGGTGTTTGACCTGAACGAGCCCGCCAACATTGCCCGTGCCCTGCAGGGCGAAAACGTGGGCACCATTGTGCGCGAGTAACCGCAAAGTATTTTAACCCCTAATTTATATATCGAAAAAGGAGAAAACCCTCATGAGCAGCACGACCAAAATTTACGAAGAAAAAATGAACAACTGCGTTGCCCATCTCGACCGCGAGCTGACCTCCATCCGTGCAGGCCGCGCAAACCCCGGCATCCTGGATAAAGTAATGGTGGATTATTACGGCAGCCCGACGCCGATCCAGCAGGTTGCATCCGTGGCTGTTTCCGAAGCCCGCATCCTGACCATCACCCCTTGGGATGGTACCCTGATCAAGGCAATCTCCAAGGCAATCCAGACCAGCGATATCGGCATCAACCCCATTGATGACGGCCACACCATCCGCCTGGTGTTCCCGGCCCCCACTGAGGAACGTCGCAAGCAGCTGACCAAGGATGTGCAGAAGCAGGGCGAAGAAGCCAAGGTTGCTGTGCGCAATGTCCGCCGCGATGCCATGGATAAGTTCAAAGCCCAGAAAAAGGCTGGCGAGCTGACCGAGGAAGGCGCCAAGCTGCTCGATCCGTCCGGCGCCCTGAAGCCCGGCATCGTGCTCGCCCCGCCTGAGGGCGACGCCGGTACTGGCATGGTAGCCACCAACTCCGTGCGCGTACGCACTGGTAACGTCTCCGCCGGCACCTCCATCTTCGCCATGGTGGTTCTGGAGCACAAGCTTAAGGCCCTCCACCCTGAGGTTGACTTGGTCACCACCCCGGCCGGCGATCTGGCCGGTATGAGCCACGCCAACAACTTCACCTCCGACCTCAACGCTTGGGTCGGCCTGTTCGGCCAGTTCGCCAAGGCTATCGGCCAGCCGGTTGACGCAGGTATGCTGTACGGCACCCTGTTCCGCGCGGCCATCGCCGACGACGTGGACGCCAACTGCGGCGGCCTGCTGAACTACCCGTTCCGTTCCGGCGAATTCCTGGCCGGTCTGCCTGAAGGTCGCCCGCTGTTCGCCCGCAGCCCCGAAGCCAACATGACCCTCGGCAACTTCATGCGCGCCCAGCTGTTCTCCGCGTTCTCCCCGGTCAAGATCGGCATGGACGTGATGACCAAGCAGGAGCGCGTGCAGGTCGACTCTCTCGTGGGCCACGGCGGCATCTTCGCCACTCCGAAGGTGGCTCAGAAGATTCTCGCTGCTGCCTTCAACACCCCGATCAAGGTCATGTCCACCGCCGCCGAAGGTGGCGCCTGGGGCATGGCCGTGCTCGCCAACTACCTGTGGAACACCAACGAGGATCACAGCAACCTCGCTGACTTCCTTGACGGTTGCGTGTTCAAGGACGCCCAGTCCACCACTGAGAAGCCGGTGGCTTCCGATGTGGTTGGTTTCGAGGACTTCTTCGCCCGCTTCACCAAGGGCCTGCCCATCGAGCACGCCGCCATCGAAACCATCAACCTCGAAGATAAGTAAGCCTTTCTGACCTCCCTCTATTGAGGGAGGTCATTGAGATTTTGAAAAAACGTCCATCCATCACAGTGGAAAGGAAAACCAATAATGGCAACTTTGGCTGATTACGGCCCCGAGGTTCGCGCCGAGGTCAAGCAGGTTCGTGAGGTCGTCTCCAACCTGCACCAGCAGCTGATCAAGTGGAACCTGGTCGTGTGGACCGCGGGCAACGTTTCCCAGCGTCTGCACACCGCCGACCTGTTCGTCATCAAGCCCTCCGGCCTGCGCTACGAGTACCTGACCCCGTCCTCCATGGTCGTGTGCGACCTTGACGGCAACGTGGTCGACGGCACCGAAGCCCCGTCCTCGGACACCGCTTCCCACGCCTACATCTACCGCAACATGCCCGACGTCTACGGTGTCGTGCACACCCACTCCACCTACGCCACCGCTTGGGCTGCCACTGGTCAGAACATCCCGTGCGGCCTGACGATGATGGGCGACGAGTTCGGCGGCCCGGTGCCGGTTGGCCCGTTCCGTCTGATCGGCTCCGAGGCGATCGGCGAGGGTGTCGTCGAGACCCTCAAGAAGTACCCGAAGTCCCCGGCCGTCCTCATGCAGAACCATGGCCCCTTCACCATCGGCAAGGATGCTGAAGGCGCCGTCAAGGCCGCTGCCATGACCGAGGAAGTCGCTCACACCATGTGGGCCGCCCGTCAGCTCGGTGACATCATCGAGATCGACCAGGCCGACATCGATAAGCTTAACGACCGCTACCAGAACGTCTACGGCCAGCACTGATCTGATGGAGTGTCCGCCGCGTTACGGAAGGCTCGACGTACCTTCGTACGCCTTCGCCTTCCGCGCCTTGCGGACACACACATCAAATCAGCGCTGACTCCGCCAGCACGGTGGTGTCTTGGCTCCCCTCTCTGAGGGGAGCCTCGGTCGGCGAATGAAACTTAAACAAACCCCCATAAACAAAGAAGTAAAGGAAGTAACCCTATGGTTATGGAAAACCCCTTCGAGGGCAAGGAAATCTGGTTCGGCGTTGGTTCGCAGGACCTGTACGGCGAAGAAGCCCTGCGCCAGGTCGCCATTCACTCCGCTGAAATGGTCGACTACCTGAACAACACCGGCAAGATTCCGGCCAAGATCGTCCTCAAGCCCACCCTGAAGTCCTCCGACGGTGTCAAGGAGTTCATGGTCGAGGCTTCCGCCAACCCGAACGTCATCGGCGTCATCACCTGGTGCCACACCTTCTCCCCGGCCAAGATGTGGATTCGCGGCCTCGAAGTGCTGACCAAGCCGCTGCTGCAGCTGGCCACCCAGCACCACAAGGAAATCCCGTGGGAGACCATCGACATGGACTTCATGAACCTGAACCAGGCCGCCCACGGCGACCGTGAGTTCGGTTACATCGTCTCCCGCCTCGGCATCAAGCGCAAGGTTGTCGTCGGCCACTACACCGATCCTGAGGTCGCCGAGAAGCTCGGCACCTGGGCCCGCGCCTGCGCCGGCTGGGATGCCTCCAACAACATGAAGGTCATGCGCTGGGGCGACAACATGCGTAACGTCGCCGTCACCGAGGGCGACAAGACCGAGGCCGAGCGCGTGTTCGGCGCCTCCATCAACACTTGGGCCGTCAACGAGCTCGTCGCTGCGTACGACGCCGTCAAGGACGACCAGGTCAAGGAGATCATCGAGGACTACAAGGCCAAGTACGACGTCGACCCGGCTCTGCTGGACGCCAAGTACGACTCCCTGTTCATCGCCGCCAAGGAAGAGGCCGCGATGGTCAACATGATGCGCGCCAACGGCTGCACCGCCGGCGTCGACAACTTCGAGGACCTCGGCGCTCTGCCGCAGCTGCCGGGCGTTGGCCCGCAGCGCTTCCCGTCCGAGTACGGCTGGGGCTTCTCCGCTGAAGGCGACTGGAAGACCGCCGTCCTCGTGCGCATCGGCGCCGTCATGGGCTACGGCCTTGAGGGTGGCGCCTCCCTCATGGAGGACTACTCCTACAACTTCACCGAGGGTGACGAGCTCGACATGGGCTCCCACATGCTCGAGGTTTCCCCGTCCATCGGCACCATCGCCAAGCCGAAGCTGGAGATCCACCCGCTGGGCATCGGCGGCAAGGCCGACCCGGTCCGCCTGGTCTTCTCCGGCAAGCCCGCCAAGGACGCTGTCGTGGTCTCCATGTCCGACGTTCGCGAACGCTTCCGCCTGCTCATGGACGTCGTCGACGTCGTTGAGCCGCAGGGCTCCCTCAAGGAGCTTCCGTGCGCCCGCGCCGTCTGGGAGCCGAAGCCGAGCCTGAAGACCGCTGTTGAGTGCTGGATCACCGCCGGTGGTTCTCACCACACCTGCATGACCACCTCCGTTGGTCGTGAGGCTTGGGAAGACTTCGCCCGCATCGCCGGTGTTGAGCTCGCCGTCATCGACGAGAACACCACCGCTCGCCAGTTCGAGAAGGAACTGGAGCTGTCCGAGATGTACCACCGTCTCAACAACCAGCACTGATGACTAAATCAATCTGCTGACTGCTACCGCTGAAAAGGGGCTGTTCCGGGAAACCGGAGCAGCCCTTTTTTAGGTGGTTTAGATGATTCGCATTAATCCGATGCGCACTGAATTGAATTCCGATTTATCGAGGTATGCGATCAAGCTGATTTTGTAATGCAGCCGTCATGGTGCCCATATTTTCGATTACATTGAATGATTGGTTTACGGCATCAGCAAATGGGCGAAGGGGACGCGCAAAATTACCAAGCATACGAATAAGGGACAGCATCTGTGTCACTTCCGGAGGCATGGATAGCGAAGTGCGCAATCCATCGAATGTCGCTCCCATGCTGTCAATCTGGCTGTTGCGTAGAGCGCCTTGTGGAAGGCCCTGAATGAAGCCCACGTATTGAGACATGACGGCATAGGCGTTATTCCATAGTTCTGACAGATTATCCGATGCCTTGTTGAGCGAATCAATGTCAGGTTGTAGTTGTTCTGATAGTTGTATCGCCCATGAGGAATAGACAGATGCATTGCCGTTTGCAGGAGCAGGATGGGTACTTAATGTCTTTGAGATATTTTGAAATGATACGGCAAATTCTTGCGCGCCCACATTAACTTGTGGTGTAAGCTTTTCTATCTCATTCCAGGCACTCAATAAATCCGGTGTGTTGTCTCCCTTAAACTTGCTCACAACTGACTCTGATGTGCCATCAGATTGTGATTGGGCAGTAATATCCTCTATTACTGCGCGAAGTTCTTTCACGATTTCAAGGATTCTCTTTTGACGATCTTCGGCAGACATTAAACGCAAATCGCCCACTGGTAGATACTGTCGATTATGCGCGATGTCCCAAACAGGATCACGATCACTAATTCCAGTCATGCCATCTATGCTTTGCAACATCAATGGAAGTATACGATTCGGTCCATGTTCCGTGACCCGAGTATTGAAATCCAGCAGTTCTTTACGACAGGCCTCACTACGCACATATCTGGGAGTAATTATTGGAAGAATGATATTTGCATTACCAATACCTCGATCAAGTGCCTGACGCCAATCTTCACCCCAGTTTATAGAGGTCTTGTCGACGAATAACCCGAGTGTATTGCTGGTCTCGTAATTGTATTCGTCGATAATATCATTCACGAATTGAAGTATTGCCCCCTTGAGGTGGTCATTGTCTGCATGGCAGTAGCTTAAAAACAGGTTGGCATCAGTAGGGGCATTGGCATGAGCTGCCACATTGGTGTCGGACGGCCGAATAGGTAAAACTGATGGAATCGATAATGAGTAATGTTCAGCATCCGAAGTAGCTGTCTGGAATCCGTCACTGTCCCACAATGATGAAATTGGCAGAGCCCATATGTTGTTAGTGAACTGCTGCACCTTGTCTCCTGTGTATAAGACGTAGCCTCGGTGGAAGCGCTTGTCGCTGTCGCGCAATGCTGCAATACCAGAAAAATCTTTGCGGTCCACGGTATTGTTGGACTTCATTTCCAAAGCGACAAGTTGATTATCGTGTAGCAGCACGAGATCAACCTCTTTGGGTTTATTGCCAGTTTCCCGCCAGTAGAAAGCGTCGGGGTGTATATCGGACCATTGTATTTCCGGAATGATTTGATTGACGGCGAATGATTCAAAAAGCTCGCCAAACAGAACGCGATCATTATGAAAATCTCTGCCAGATTGTCGTATTGTTTCAACGCTGAATGACGTGTCTACTGGATGTATTTTTGCGCGGGTAAACAGTTGCTTGCCAGGTGCTGAGCGTAGGTTCGGTAAGGCGGAGATTAGGAATCGGCGCATGAAAATACTGATGTATCGCTCAATGGTGGAGGGATTCGAATGAATAGTGTCGGATATTCTTTTTACATTCAAAATCCCGCCAGGGACTGCAAGTAACTCTTTGAGTATGGAATCAGCTATTGCTTTATCCAATCGCTCTCCGGGAAGTATGGTATCGCCCAAAACATTATCGATATCCGTTTTTACGGAAAAACGTAAATCGCTCTCTGCAATAGGTATGGAGGGCATTGCATACGAGGGGAAACCTCCCACAGTCATATACCTAGCTAGTGTGTCCCTATTGGTCTCTGAATGATAGTTCGCATTTGGGGTACCGTTCCACAACAAGTCAATGATGCTGGTATCAGTATTTTTATTGATTTCTCTGCGTGTTAGGGGATATAAGGTGTAACGCAGGGAACGGCGGGTAAGGGGATCCTGTCCGTCTAGCCCATCTCGGGTGATTGATGCTGAACCAGTAAGAATGAAAAAAGGAGTAGAACCAGTTTGCTTGTCGATTACTCCCTTGACGGATAGAGGCAAGTCGGGAATACGTTGAGCTTCGTCGATAATGCACGGCGTGGGTAGCGAATCAACCCACTCATCCAAATGAGATGAGGCGTACTCGAATGTCCTCTTGTCAGCAAGCGTCTCATAATGATAGCCGTCTGGCAATTCTGTCTGAACAAGCATGGTTTTGCCGACTGCTCGTGCTCCTTCCAGCACCGCTACTTTGCTTGGACACTGACGGAGGACTTGTGCCAACGGTCGAGTTACGTATCGAACATTCGATGGAATCATGTTGATAAGTTTATCACATGCTGTATAAAAAAATGATATTTTATGTGATAAAAAAATAACATCCAATGACCTTAGAGCACTTCAGGTGATGTTTTCCAGCAAGATGCAGCCATGTTTCCAGATAACACAGACGCGCCGCTGCCTGGTGCGGAACCGTTGGCATGAGGTGGCAATCTCGATTATGCTTTCGTGGTCACGCAAAAAAAATCCGCTGTTAGCAACTCCCCACAAACGCATCAAAAATCGCCTGCGAGCGTGGATCTACCTTGTAGAGAAACTCGGGATGCCACTGCACGGCCCACAGGAAGTGGCTTGCCGGCCGGTACAGGGCCTCGATCACGCCGTCGGGCGCGACGGCCATGACCTCGAGTCCAGCAGCAGGCTCACGAACCGCCTGATGGTGATAGCTATTCACCGCAATCTCAGTCTGCCCTGCGAACAATGAAGCCAGGGGAGTGCCGGGCACCAAGGAAACGTTATGTCCGAACGCATCGTACGGCGGATTCATATGGTGTTCGATATCGCTCGGATGCTGGCTTGGCAGATCCTGCCACAACGTGCCGCGCAGCGCTGCGTTGATGAACTGAATGCCACGGCAGATGCCCAGAATCGGCTTGTCCCAAGCCATTACAGCTGGCAGCAGAATCGATTCCATTCGGTCGCGCTCAGGAGAGAGCACCTCGCTACGGCCGGTGGCGGAGGCCGCTGCACCAACCATCGGTCCCACATCCGGCCCGCCCGTAAACAGAAACGCGTCAAACCGTTCGGCGCATTGCGCAAGAATGTCGGTGTCATCGGTCAGCGGCAACATGACGGGCGTACCGCCGGCCCGCATTATCGCCTCCATATATCCGGGCAGCATCCACAGACTATCGCGCCCGTAATCCATCAGCGGAGTCACCGCAATGAGCGGTCGATTCGTAGTCATGCCTGCCTCTTTTCGCCCAGGTGTTGTTTTCGTCGTTCTGCCGCGAATCGCTTGATTCAGTGGCCGATAATGCCGCCACTGTACCGAACCAATGTAACCGGTCGGCCAACATTATTTCGTTAGCCAGCCGCGACGAGATCGCACAATGTGCCAATGATGGGGGCATTCGGTGTGACCTTGTCAATGTTCGGGCCATTGCACTTTCAGCGGGGAAAGCATGCCCCGTCCGCGCATCATGATGAACGAGTAAGGTTGACGGGGAGGGAGAATCACATGAACCAGGCATGCGTACGCAACGACACCATCGACGCGGGCAACCATCATGGCCGACCGCAATACCGGTCGTTCCTGCGATTTCTGACATCGCAGGAACGCAACGTCATTTGGCTGTTGCTGGCCATTGCTTTTCTTCCGGTGGACGGCACCACGCTTGGCCTGTACGCGCCGTTCTGGTCGCCAATCAGTCCGGCGCTGTTCGCCGTGTACTGCCTATGCAATTGGCGGCAACTGCGCATCGCAGCCAACCGGTACCTGCCAATGTTCCTCCTACCGGTGGCCTGCATAATCCTGTCCATCCCGGGATGGCTGAAGTTCGGCATCCACCTCAACGCCGCGTTCATGAGCATCACCGGATTGCTGGGCGTGCTCGCCACTTTGGGTGCGATCGCCCTTGCGTTCGACATCAAACGCATTCCGTGGCGTACGCCATTGCGGATTCTCATCGCATCATACTGGGTTTCCTTCGGAGTGGGCGTCGTGCAATGGCTGTCCATCCGTCTGCACGCCAAACCGTTGACCGACTATTTCTCGCACCTCATGTACCGGCAATACATCAGCGACAACTCGGTGTGGGGCGGCGGCCGTCCGCAGTTCCTGTTCGCCGAGCCCAGCTATATCGGCATGCACCTGTTCGGCATACTGCTTCCGCTCATGTGGCTCATGCGCGGGCGCGACCGCATCTACGCCAAACGGCTGCGTGACCTCATCGTCACGTATGCCGTCGGCGCGGTGCTCATGCAAGCCGGCACCAGAATCGTCATCGATTCCGTCGTGGCGTTGCTGATCGCCCTTGTGGCGCGCACCGATTGGCATGACGGCGCACGCCGCGTCCGGGGCATGCTGCAGATTCTCGGCGCATGCGCACTGGGCCTGCTGGGTGTGCTGGCGGATTCCAGACTCTCCGCCATCGCGGAAAACGGGGCCGAGGGAGACAGCTCGTTCTTCGCGCGGATCTACCAAAGCCTCGATCCGATATGCGGATTGCTCACCCATCCGTGGACGCTGCTCACCGGTTATGGCGCGGGCAACATCATCAATGCGGTGTGGGCCGGCGCGGCCAAAGCCGGACGGCTGCTGGACGGTCTTGGCATGAACGGCGGCGCGGCCACGGGATTCGCGGCCGGCGTGAACGCGGACACGGTGTGGACGATGTGCGCGTATACCAGCGTCATCGCCGAATACGGGCTGATCGGGCTGGCCATGCTGGTCGGAGCCTCGATGGTCTGCATGACGCGCGGGAGGACGGTATGCCGTGGCGGTGCGGATGGCGCATCGTCCGACGGGCTGGCGCACGGTGTTTGTGTCGCCGACGTTGCCGACGTTGCCGGGGGTAATAGTGGTGATGGCGTTGCCGGCGCGGGTTCAGGCGAATCCGGCGTCTGGCACAAGACCGTCATCTGCTGGCTCGTCCTGGTCGCATACCTGTACATCCAATGCGAGAACTATGCGTTCGCCGCTCTGCCGCTCCTCGTGTTCGCCGCCTCGAAGGTGAGGCGCGAGCGCTGATTCCTCGCGGGCCGACGCATCGACGCGGCCCGAGATGGACCAAAATCCAGAATAACCGACATTCGCCGCTGTTCCGTTTTTCGCTCAAGGCGTATATCTCCCGTATCTTGAGGTGCATCATGTATCGTCGCGGCTAACTAATCGGCGAAACGCGGCATGTTTCGCATTTTGGGCGAAAAGCCCAAGTCCCACAGGAGGTATTGATGACGTTCGTTGCACGGTCGGTGCGCTATGTGCTCAGAAAACGAGTGCGAACCATAGTGCTCCTTATAATACTGACCATCATAACGGCGAGCATGCTATCCACGATCGCGGTTTCTCGGGCAGCTCAACAGGCCGCCGGACGAATCGAGAAGGAAGCGGTCGGTGGATTCGTGCTGTCCAGCAACATGCAGGGCAGCATGCTCACGCCTCGCGGAGGCGGCATGGTGCGCCCCGCCGACGTGCGCAGGATCGCCCAACTGCCCGGGGTCGATTCGTATATGGTCCGTCAGAACGCCACCGCCGATCTCGTGGGGGCGAATGTGGCGAAGGTCCCCGGCGGCGATGATTACGATGCGACCCAGGAGCAGCAGTTTGGCAACGCCGCCAACGTCATGGGCACGAATGATTCGTCGAAACTCAACGTGTTCACGTCGCGCACGCTCGGCATGGCCGAAGGACGACATCTGAAGGCCTCCGACAAGTACACGTCGATGATCCATGAGGATCTCGCCAAAGCCAACGGGCTCAAAGTCGGAGACACGCTCACGCTCAAGGCCAACGCCTATGACGCCGACAACGAATCACATTCGACGGCGACCGTCAAGACCACCATCGTGGGCATATTCAAGGGCGACAGCGCCAGAAAGGTATCCAGCCGAGCGGAACTCACCGCCAACACCATCTACACCGATCTGGATACCACACGCGACCTGTACCAGTACAAGGACGGCAAGGAAATATACCAGGACGCCACCTTCGTGCTGTCCAAGGGCGTTGACGTGGAGAAGACCATGGATGCCGCGAAGAAACTCCCGGTGGATTGGAACAACTATCAGATCACGCGCAACGACCAGTATTCATCGAGCATGCTGCATGCCGCCCGCGGCGTGCGCTCCATGATGCGCGGCGCCCTGATCGGCGTGACCGTCTCGGCCGTGCTCGTGCTCAGTCTCATGCTGCTGCTGTGGATGAACGACCGCCGTCAAGAGATGGGCATACTGGTGTCCCTTGGCGTCGGCAAGCCCTCCCTGGTCGCCCAATACCTCACCGAGATGGTGCTGATCGGTCTGCCGTCCCTCGCCCTCGGCTGGCTGTGCGCGCAGGGAATGGCCCAATGGCTCGGCGCCACGGCGCTCCATTCCGTGAACGCCTCCGCGGCGAAGGAGCTGAGCAGCATGGGGCAGGTCGGCGGCGATCTTGAATCCAGCATGTCGGTGCGCACCCTGGATTCGCTCACGGTGTCGGTCGACGGGACCGCCATGCTGTACGTGGCGCTCGGATTGTTGGCGGTGATGCTGGTGTGCGTCGCGGTGGCGTGCATGCCGATGCTGCGCAAATCGCCGCGAGACCTGTCGGAGATTCGATGATGAGCATGAATGTGTGGAAGCGTGCCACGTTGGCGATCGTACGCAAGCCGGTACGTAGCGGCATCATCGGTCTGCTGATGCTGATGGTCTTCACGAGCCTGGTGGCGCAGGTCGGAGTCTCGACGGCCCTGCGTACCATGTCCGACGGCATCGGCGCGGGCATGGGCATAGGGTTTACCGTCAGCGCCGGCGAGAATCCCATTAGCGCCGAGGAGGCGAGCCGGTTCTCGCGTATCCCCGGTGTGACGAAGACCGCCTATGCGACGAAGACCTTGGCGCAGGTGGATGGCGCGCGCCCGGTCATGCCCCGGCAGGGCCCCCGATTGGACTCCGATCTGGCCATGCAGGTCAGCGTGCTGGGCACCACCGATTCCTCATTGTCCGAGGAATTCCAGAGCGGCCTGTACCGCCTGGAGCAGGGCCGCCATATCTCGGGCGACGGCGACAATGTGCTGGTCCACCGCGACTTCGCGATGCAGAACGGCCTATCGGTCGGCTCGACATTCCGTCTCCGGCAGGAGGGGCGCAACGCCACGGTGCGTGTGGCCGGGATCTTCTCCGGCAACGTGCAGGCCCAAAGCCCCCTGCCCTCGGACACTTCCGAGAATCTCATCTATTCGGGTAGGCGAGTAGCTTCCGCTCTGACCGGAAACGACCGGATCGACATGATCCGATGCCTGTCGGATAATCCGCAGGACCTGTCCGCGGCTATTGGACGGGCCAAGACCATGGCCGGCGGCAAGTACGACGTCACCGACGATTCGGCCCGGCTCTCCGGCGTCCTGCAATCCGTGCAGACGGTGCGTAATCTGGTGCGCATGGTGCTGCTGTCCGTCTGCCTCGCGGACGTACTGGTGCTGGCGATGGCGCTGGTCTTCTGGATTCGCTCACGCATCCATGAGATAGGCACGCTTCTGGCCCTCGGCATCGACAAGATGCGGATCGTCGCACAACTCGCCATCGAAACCGGACTCATGGCGGCGGTCGCCGCCCTGTGTTCGCTGGGCACCGGCGCCATGCTGTCGGGATACGTGTCTTCCCGACTGTTGCGCGATTCGGGCGTCGCGCCGTTGGAATCGTTGCACGTGGAGGCCTTGCCGCCTGAGCAGACGATGCTCATCCTGCTGCTCGGATGCGCGGTCATCGCCGTGGCTCTTGCCGTGTCATGCGCCGCCGTGCTGTCCAAATCCCCGAAATCCATTCTTTCCTCTATGCGTTAGGAGTCACCAATCATGTCTAACTGTCTGCAACTGGACCATGTCGATTACGCCTATGGCGCGGCGAAGATCCGTGTTCTTTCGGATGTCAGCGCGGATTTCGAATCCGGGAAGATGTATGCGATCACCGGCCCGTCCGGCGCCGGCAAGAGCACGCTGCTGTCGCTGCTGGCCGGCCTGGACGCCCCCTCCCGGGGAGTGGTCCGCTTCGAAGGGGAGGACATCGCCGCATCGGGCTATGCGAAGCACCGCCGGGAGCACGTGTCCCTGGTGTTCCAGGACCATAACCTGATCGACTACCTCACCCCCGAAGAGAACCTGCGGCTGGTCAGCGCCAAGGCCGATATGAAGATCCTCGAGGAACTGGGTTTGAGCCGTGAGGAATCCAAGCGCAACATCATGCACCTGTCGGGCGGCCAGCGTCAACGGGTGGCGGTCGGCCGCGCGCTGGTCGCCCCGGGCCGCGCGATCCTCGCGGACGAGCCGACGGGCAGCCTCGACCCGGAGATGACCGACGAGGTGATTCATCTGCTGCAGCACGCCGCCCATCAGCTCGGCAAATGCGTGATCGTGGTGACGCATTCCAAGCGCGTCGCCAACTCCGCCGATGTCGTGCTGCGTCTCAGGAGCAAGAAACTGACCCGGGCATGACCCACCTGGGCCGGGCGGCACCCCGGCGACGACCCGCATGGAATCATCGTCATAATGACGCCTGCGATCCCTGGACATGAGAAACCGCACCTCCGATCATCGAATCTGGATTACTCCAGTCCAACAATCGGGGTGCGGTTCAAAAGGCCCTTTTTTTGTGTCGGATTACGAACCGCGCGTCTCACCGCTTGCCGTTGTAGATCTCGTTGTCGATCACATCGGCGAACACGCGATTGACGGCCGGGCGCACCACTTTCAGCGACGGTGTCAGGCACTTGTTCTCCTGCGTGAACTGCGTGTCCAGCACGGCGAACTTGCGTACGGATTCGGCGCGCGAGACCGTCGCATTCGCCTTGTCCACGTACTGCTGAATCTCCTCGCGCACCGCGGCGTTCGTGGCGAGCCGGTCGACCGGCGTCTCCGTGGACAGGCCGTGCGCGGGCAGCCACAATGCCAGCGACTCCGGATCGAGCGTCACCAACGCGCCGATGAACGGGCGCTGGTCGCCCACCACCACGCAGTGCTCCACGATCGGGCACTTGGCGATCTCTTCCTCCAGCGGAATGGGGGAGACGTTCTTGCCGCCGGCAGTAATAATAATGTCCTTGATGCGGCCGGTGATGACGATGTGGCCCTCATCATCGATCTCGGCCAAGTCGCCGGTCCTGAGCCAGCCGTCGGCGGTGAACGCCTCGGCCGTCTTCTCCGGCAGATTGTGGTAGCCGCGGAACACGTTCGGGCCCTTGACCTGCAGTTCGCCTTCGTCGGAAATGCGAATCGAGGAGCCGGGCGCGGGCTGGCCTACGGTGCCGATCACATTGTCGGTCACGCGCGTGGCGGCGAACGGGGCGGCGGTTTCGGTCATGCCATAACCCTGAATCATCGGCAGTCCGATGCCGTTGTAGAAATGCGCCAGATCGAGCGACAGTGGTGCGCCGCCGCAGGCCACGTACTTGATCTTCGGGCCCAGAGCACCGCGCACCGTGCGGTAGACGAGCGTTTCGTACTTGGCGCGCTCGGCGATTTCGGCAAACGTGTGCTGCTCGCCGGCCTGCTCCTTGCGGCTCCAGACGCGCGCGGCCTCGGCGGCCTTGACAAACAGGCGGCCCTTCCAGCCGGCACCGGCCTTGTGCGAGGCGGCGTTGTATACCTTCTCGAACACGCGCGGCACGCCCAGCAGGTAGGTCGGTTCAAACGAACGCAGGTCCGGCAGCAGGGTTTTGGTGTCCGGCAGATAACCGACCACGCCGTCATCGGAGGCGATGGAGGCGTACTGGATGAATCGCGCGAAGCAGTGGGCCAGCGGCAGGAAGAGCAGCAGGCGCGGATGGTCGTCAAGCACCACTTCATGCAACGCCTGCGAGGCGGAGATGGTGATGGACACGAAGTTCTTGTGGGTCAGTTCGGCACCCTTCGGGTTGCCGGTGGAGCCCGAAGTGTAGACGATGGTGGCCAGATCGTCGGCGCGCACGGTGGCCACGCGCTCGTTCAGTTCCTCGTCCGAAACAGCCACGCCCAGACCTTCGAGCGCGCCCAGCGCGTTGCCCTCGATCATGAGAATCTGCTTCAAGGCAGGACAGTGGTCCTTGACCGAGTCGAGCCGGTCGAAGCGCTCGCGGTTGTCGGCAAAGGCCAGCTTGACCGCCGAATCGTTCATGATGCGCTGGGCTTGCGGGGCGGAGTCGGTGTCGTAGATCGGCACGCTTACCGCGCCCACTGCGGCCAGTGCGAAATCGAGAATGCCCCATTCGAGACGGGTGGAGGAAAAGATGGTCACCGCGTCGCCCTTGGCGATGCCGAGCGCGATCAGGCCCTTGGCGGCTGAGACCACGCGCTCGTGGAATTCGCCGGTGGTGACGTTCTGCCAGCGGCCGGGGCCGATTTTCTTGGCGGCGATTACCGTGTCCGCGCCGGTGCGGGCCAGTCGTTCGGTGAGCAGTGAATAGATAGTTTGGTCATCGCGGATCTCGATGGATTCGCCGGGCGTGGTGTATTCGGTAAGCATACGGCCGTTTATTCCTTACAAACATGATGGCAAGTTGACAACCCGAGCCATTCTGACGAGTTAGATTACGCTGGCGTAAGGTTGCGCGCGTTGTGGGCAATGGAGAAGTTGTCTGTCTGGTTTTGTGGATTGTATACAACGCCGTGTCTAACCGGTTTGCTCTACGGTTATGACCGTGTCCATTTCGGGAGCCATCGACTTCCTGCAGGACAAGTACGTGCTGAGCCCGGCCCTGCAGGGTCCGGTCATCAGCTCCAGCATCATCGGCGGCGTCGGCATTGGGGAGTCTGTGGCTTCTTATTTGGGAACGAAGCTCAGCGTGACAGTCGTCTCAGCTGAAGGTCTGGCGTGTATGTGCGCTTTCGCCTAAGGTAAATAGGATTGCGCAGTGCACGCCATCGGTATGTGCAGGTATGCGATTGGTGGCACCCGCGACTGATGCATGACGAGACCTACTGCAGTACCACGGCAACCAACACCGCAACAACACGGCAAGGGGAAGCGAACCATGTTCGACAAACGACTGTTCCAATTGGCACCAGGTCTCGGCAAGCTCATAGCCGGCAAAGTGGCTCTGATGTGGGTTGGGCTGCTTGCCAATATCGGCTTCATGCTTTCGCTGGTCATGCTGCTGCAAGGACTGCTCGCCGCAGCCGACCCACACACTTTCTCCTGTAACGCCGCCTCGGCCTCCGAGTGCCCCGCCAATCTGTTCGGCGTTCCGGGCACCACCGTCGCCCCGATGGCCGGCGACCTCATGGTTTACGTGGCCTTGGCGATCGTCTGCATGCTGGTTCGCTACCTGGCCACCACACACGCCACACGCCTCGGCACCGAAGCCGCCGAACGGGTCAAGCTCGCTTTGCGTTCCAAGCTGTACTGCAAAATGGTGGCCCTCGGCCCGTCCTACAGGTCGCGCGTCAAGACCTCGGATGTGGTCCAGTCCGCCGGCGAAGGCGTCGAGCAGATTCAAAGCTTCTTCGAACTGTTCCTGCCGCAGCTCTTCTATGCGATTCTTGCGCCGATCACCCTGTTCGCCGTGATTGCGCCGATCAACATGCCGGCCGCCGTGACCATGCTCGTCTGCGCGCCGCTCATTATTATTGTCACCGGCATCGTATCCATGACCGCCGCCCGCGCCTTCAAAAAATACTGGGGCCGATACACCGACATGGGTGCCGCATTCCTCGACAACCTGCAAGGCCTCGAAACCCTGAAGAACTTCGACGCCGACGACCGTGCCGCCGCCGAAATGGACAAGAAGGCCGAAGGCTTCCGCGTCATGACCATGCGCGTGCTGCAGATCCAGCTACGCTCGCTCACCGCCATGGATGTCGTTGCCTATGGCGGTGCGGCGGCTGGCATCGGCGTGGCAATCTGGCAGCTCACGCATAGTGGTGTCACGATGTTCCGCACCACCTTCGCGCCACTGGATATGTTCGCCGGACCGCAGCTCGGCTCGCCGGGCATGTTGCTCATCGTGCTGCTCTCCGCATCGTTCTTCCTGCCGTTGCGCCAGCTCGGTTCATTCTTCCACGTGGCGATGAACGGCATGACTTCCAGCAAGAAGATCTTCGCGTTGCTCGACGCACCAGCTCCGCATCATGGTGAGCAGACGCTCCCCGCCGGGCCGATTTCCGTGCATGCACATAATCTGGGCTTCTTCTATGGAGACGACGAAGCAGATGCCCAACCGGCATTGCGCAAGGTCTCGCTTGACATTCCGGCACATTCGCTGACCGCCATTGTCGGTGAATCCGGATCCGGCAAGTCCACGCTCGCCGCGCTCATCGCCGGCGAACTCGAAGGGTACAGTGGCTCATTGGCCTTCGAAGTGGATGGTGAATCCGTCGAAGTGGCTGATCTATCCGAATCCGCACTGATGGCTGCCGTCTCCTTCGTCGGTGCGCGCAGCCATCTGTTCGTGGGGACGTTGCGCGACAATCTGATCATGGCGAATCCGCAAGCCACCGACGAGCAACTGCATCACGCGTTGCGACTCGCGCATATCGATGATTTCGTACGCGAGCAGCCGGCAGGGCTTGGTATGCCAATCGATCCGGCGAATCTCTCCGGCGGCCAACGTCAGCGCATCGCTGTGGCACGCGCGCTGCTGCATGAGGCGCCGATCATGATTTTCGATGAGGCGACCAGCAGTGTCGACGCCGAATCCGAGGCGCTCATCATGCAGACAATCCACGAGCTCGCGCAGTCGAAGACGGTGATCGTCGTCACACATAGACTCGCCGACACGGTGGACGCGGATATGATTGCCGTCTTCGACCACGGCAGCTGCGTGGAAACCGGCGACTCTAGCACATTGATGGCTGCGGATGGCCGCTATGCGCGCATGTTCCACGCCCAGGCCACCGTCGAACAAGTGCATCGGCGTACGGAAGGCGGCGGCATACGCTACGCGCACACGCAGAACGAAGTGGGCGGCGACATGCCGAAGCGTGTTGCGGAATCTGCTGGGAAACGGAACGCTGCGCTTTCCGGCATTGATATGGCTGCCGACGATGCGATGACGACCGTGCAGGTGATTCGCCGTCTGCTCGCACAGGTGGGTTCATTGCGTCCGTTGATGGTGTTGGCATGCTGCTTTGGTGTGCTCGGCCACTTGGCGGCCACGTTCATGCCGGTGTTTGGCATCATGGCGGCGTGCGCGGCGTTTGGTCACCCGGTGTGGGGTTTGTCTGTCGGCTGGGCCGTGACCCTGATGGTGGTGTGTGCGGCGATCCGCGGCATCATGGCCTACTGCGAGCAGTACATGAACCACAATCTGGCGTTCCGTCTGCTCGCATTGTTCCGTGAACGTGCGTTCGACGCATTGCGCAGACTCGCTCCGGCTGCGCTTGCGAACCGTGGCAACGGCGATATGATCTCGCTGATCACCACCGACGTGGAATTGCTTGAGATCTTCTTCGCCCACACGATCTCGCCGACGATTATCGCGCTCTCGACGACCGTGCTTTATACGGTGGCGTTGCTGTTCCTGAGCCCCTGGTTTGCATTGTTGCTGGTGATCGCGCATCTGCTGCTCGGCGTGCTGATGCCGCGTCTGTTCGCTGCCGCGCTCCGTGGTGTGGGTTCAAAACTGCGCAAGGACAGCGCTGCGCTTGACGATCAAGTGCTCGATGACATGCATGGGCTTGACCAGATCATTCGCTTTGATTGTGGTGACGACCGGCTGAAGCGGATTGATGCGTGGTCGAGGTCATTGTGGCGCCAGCGCACGAGATTGAGTGCGCGGAACGGTGCATTCAGCGGCTACGACAGCATGATCGTGATTGTGGTGACGGCCGTGGCGGCATTGCTGGCGTTGACATTGAGCCTTGGCAACACGAGTGCTGCTGCAAATATCGCCGCATTCGTGCTCGTGGTGAGTTCCTTCGGCCCCACGCTCGCACTGAGCGCGTTGCCGGCGAATCTGACGCAGACCTTCGCCTCCGCACGCAGACTGTTCTCGGTGCTCGACGCCGAACCTGCAGTGGAAGAGCGGGGAACCGAGCAATGCGCATACGACGGCATGTCGTTGGACGGGGTGACGTTCGGCTATGGTGACGGTGCGCCGGTGTTGCGTGATGTCACGATGGATATCCCGCTCTCCGGGATCCTCGGTATTCAGGGACCGTCTGGACGTGGCAAGTCCACATTGCTCAAGTTGCTGATGCGCTACTGGGACCCACAACAAGGCACCGTGTCAATGTCCGGGCATGCTTTGCCTGCCATCGATGCGCATACGCGTAGGCGGTTGCAGACGATGATGAGCCAGGAGACGTACCTGTTCGATGACACGATTGCCGGCAACCTGCGCATCGCCAAACCGGAGGCGAGCGATGACGAATTGCACAGGGCTCTGGAGCAGGCATCCATCGCTGCTTTGGTGGATGATCTTCCTGAGGGCATGGAGACGCGTGTGGGCGAACTCGGTGATCGGCTTTCGGAAGGTGAACGACAGCGCCTCGGCCTGGCCCGCATGTTCCTGCGCGATGCGAGCCTCTACCTGTTCGACGAGCCGACCAGTCGCCTGGATTCACTCAACGAGGCCTATATCCTGCAGTCGATCAACGCTCTGGTCGAAGAGCGTGATGCGGCTGTTGTGCTTGTTTCTCACCGAGCTTCGACGATGCGGATCGCTGATGGAATTCATAAAGCATGAAAATCCGATTTATGTAAATTAAATAAATTCTCTGCTATTTTCCAGAAATTTTATTATTGCTGACGACTACTTCAAATTATCGGCAAGAAGAAGTTTCCTTGATTATATATGAGAGCGAGGTTCATTAGACGATAGAGTTGAAGAACGTATTGTTTTCAAAAATTGGTATAAATACTGTCTCTAAATTATCTCCAAATATATAGAGAAGGAACGCATTGACGACACCAAATACTAGCAAAAGAAGTGGAATGATGAATCTGAGAATCGCGTCGTTCGTGGAGTTGATTGTCTCGCCTGAAATGATGTTGAGGATAATCATATAGAAGATTAGCGAGAGCCCAGTTTGCATTCGATAAATTTCGGGAGTGTAATTTATCGTAATTGGAAGAATGCATAGAGTTAATATAGTAATTTTGAAATAGAATATGTATTCTTTCTTTTGCACTCCTGTCATTTTCATGCTGCTTAGATTAGTAATCAGTAGAACCGCCAATGATGTAATGAAAAAAATAGCAACACGCAGCAAAGCGAGAGGTAAATGAAGATCACGAGTCAGATCGTAGGCCGCAGTGGTGTAAGCGTTAATTCGGTCATTGGAGCCGAATAAACCCGACAGACCCGAGATAAAGCGTGGGGTCATTATGGCTGAGAACAGCAGACAGAACACAAATGTGAAAATCGCTGCCCACTTGGTATTAAGCTTCTTTGCCACGAGAATGATAATCCAGAAGAACGCTGCAGTATGTACCATTGTTGCGATAAAGATGCATAGGCAATACAGGATATCGTTCTTGGTCAGGAATCTTCCTTGATTGTCGCCATTCTGTACGTCGTCCAGTAAGAAGCCCATGCCGAAGATGAAAACTGAAGTTGCCAAACAATTCCGCATCTGGGCTACGTCAATAGGGAAAGGATACACCGCATAAAGCAGCAGAGTCAATATCGGGCATGCAGCAAATCGAAGAATTGTGCAGCTGATTAAGGTCAGCACTATGAAGGCAGAAACGCATTTAAATGCCTGATACGTTAATCCCAAAGCATTGCATGTTTTGATAAGCGCCATATACAGATATTCAGTGTTATCTTCCCATAATTGATATTCGTCATAACGGCTTTGATAAATCTGTTCATCTGCATTCCCTGTAGTAAAAGAGGCAATAAGCCAAAGGAATACTATGCAAACAAAGTACAGAATATAACTTTTTCTTTTAAAGAAGGAGATAGACAATAATATGAAATAACTAACAGCTTGAATCATGGTGATCCTAAAAAATCGGGCGCAAGACTACTCTATGATGTCTGGTTGAGCTACGGACGCTATGCGTACGGCGTGCAATATGAATTGCACAGTTAGTCCTTTCGTCAGAGAAGCACCGGAGGTGCTGAAAGTAGACGTATCTACATTCTTAAACATGTACTACCGATAACCGGGTATAAGAAAATCTATTTGTATCCGTTGACCCACCCCCGAGCAATTTGTTTAAGCTTAGCTTTTTTATCCTCTTCAAAAAAAAGTACCTGAAGAAGATTTCTCATGTTTCGAGCATTACCTCGAAGAGCATGCAGATACAACCTGTTTTTCAATGGATAATATATGTTGTTCTTGGAAATGTAGTAGTACCTAAATGCGGAATGCTCGGAATAGGGGATTCCAAGAAGTTTGTTTTTCTTAACCTCTCCAATGGAGTGTTCCAGTACTGCTTCTCTCGTCTGAATGATTACATATCCAGTTTTACGTATACGATAGCAGAAATCGAAATCGACGCTATCGATAAACAACTTCTCGTCAAAACCTCCGATTTTTTCCCAAGCAGAGAGACGAGTGCATGAGCCAGATGTGATGCATGTTCGCACTTCCCCGTATGTACCTGCGGGTTTGTGTCCGATAATGCCCCGATCACGATCTTGTATAACTGGAGCAACGATAGCGATTCTGGAATTCATTGAGAAAAACTGTGAAAGCGTCGAACAAAAATCTGGAGGACATTCCGAGTCTTGATCCAAGGTGAGCATCCAGGAATAGCCATCGCCCTTTCCGGCTAGTGCAATTTGATTTAGCGCAGTTGCAATGCCTTCATTCTGCGCATTGGGAATCAATTTGCAATGATGGGCGTCAGCGAGGGGTCGGATATCTTCTAGATTACGAGAACCATTGTCGACAATAATCACTAAGTCGACCTGCGCGCAAATAGCCTCGATGTTCTTGCGGAGTAATTCAATGTCTGGATTGAAAGTAACTATTCCTGCAAATAGGTTTTGTCTGGCAGTTGTATCATTCATTATGTTCCTTTGCTGCCTCCGTTATGGTCGGAGCAACCCATTGAGAGGGGTATGTTTTCAATCCTGCACGTGTGCCCTTTATGATTGCGGATAGCACCTGTCCTTTATGCCGGGCTCGAAGAAGGCTTGGCAAATTAAAGCAAAATATAAAACCTAAATAACCTTTGCAATTGTAGTTGATGTAACCAACCGGTCCGTATTTTTTTAGCTTACGATTCACGTATATAATATTGCGATTAGTATAGTACACTCTAAGTGGACTTACATATTTATTATATGAAAATTTTGCAATATTCTTATTATGCAATAAATTACTGAGGCCAATCCAAAATTGTTGTTTTCGAGAAGATTTGGGGACGATTTTTCCGAATTCTTGATCCAGCACCCATTTATTGGCGCGTTTGATGGTGTAGCCGGACGCTATAAGTCTTCTGCAGAAATCATCATCTACAAGATCGATGAATAGCCACTCATCAAATCCGCCAACGCATTCCCACGCTTTTGTGGATGTGCAGCTTGAAGAGGTGATGCATTTAGTAATTTTAATAACGTTATTATCATCAGCCGTCTTCATATAAGCTCGACGCTTGTCAATAACTTGGGGGCAAAATATGGCTGTCTTGTCCCTATCCTTCTCAATAAGGCGGCGGAAATCGTCCACCATGCCGTCAGGGACAATAGAATCCTGATCCATTGTCAACACCCATTCATGTCCATCCTTCATGGCGCATTCCATGATGCGATTTAGAGCGTAGGCAATTCCTTTGTTTGCATTTTCTGAGAGATATGTGATTCTAGCATCCTCGGCAAGCGGAACATCCACAGTACCATTGTTGAAAACATAAACATGGTCAGTCTGCTCAAGAATGGCAGCGATGCATTGCTGAACTCTATTAATATCCTCTGGGTTGAACAGCACTACGCCAGCGGCAACGGAAGCTTTCAATGTAGTTTCTCCATACGAACTCGGGATAATGAATTATCGGATTGTCTAGCTGGTTCTTCAATCGAACTAGGAGAGGATTATCCGTACCATTCCTTCTGAATGAATTTATCAATGATTTTGACAATCGATAACGGATCTTTGTTCTCCCAAGGAATCAGGCCATCAGTTCCGATGTATATTTTCTCAAAGCATTCAGCAAGGTTGCCCAACTCGGGGTCAGCCATTAGGACGTAATGATTCGAACTGAAGGCTTCATTGTTCTGGATTTGGTGGTCGTTGATGTGTTCGCCGTATTTGGCCAGACGAGTTACGGCGATAACCTTTTTCTTTGCATTGAGGGCTTTCATTATAGAGCCGGAAGCACCGTGAGTTACAACGATGTCTGCCTCCTGGATTTTCTCTTCAAACTCTTCTGGTGATATAAAATCCGTATACTGGTAATGCTTTGGCTTATATGATGAAGTGCCAATTTGAGCGAACATAGGTTCGGACAGAACACTCTGCTCGTATAAATCATCCAGCTTCTTAAATAGACGATCAAATGGATAATTGCGTGAGCCTACCGTAACGAAGATCATCAGTATAAACACCCCCCATAAATCGCCTTAGTGTAGAACTTCTTTTGGCTTTCCCATTGAACTATGAACAAATCGGAATGCTTCTCCATCTTCTTACCGGCTTCGGTGGGCATGTTGGCACGTCCAAAGGTCTCAATGAAGATAAACTTCTTGTGGAAGAGTACAGCAAGGAGATAGAAAGGATATGCCACCATAGTGCCAGTTGTAATGATGAAGTCCGGGCGTTCTTTAATCCAGATGACCAGGGCGCGCGCCGAGTTCACGATCATCTTTGGAACCATGAATTTGTCTTTCAAATCCGTCTGCTTCATGAAATATTTGGCGCGTGGCGTCTCAAATTGCGTTTTCTCTGTGACGAAAAAACCTTCGTATTTTTCAGCCAGTGGGAGCAGTTTCTGGAGCTGCTCCCAGTGCCCCCCGGAGGAGGAGACAAAACAAAGACGGGGTTTTCTTTTATGAACCACTTAACTTACTTCCCTTGAATCATATATAGATATGTGCGTCGATCTTGTTCTGTAGGGATAGTACCAGTATCCGGTAATGCGAGAAAGAGCAGTATAGTATTAATTCACATATAATACTGTTTGTACCACTCAGCAAATCGCCTAAGCCCATCACGGAGACTCGTGGTAGGACGATAGCCGTAATCCCTTGTTAAGGCTTCAGTATCAGCATAGGTGACAGGAACATCACCGGGCTGCATGGGGACGAGCTCCTTATGCGCTTCGAAGTCATAGTCATCCGGAAGCACTTCTGCTCGAATCAATTCTTCTTGAAGAGTCGTTACAAAGTCGAGAAGGTTCTCAGGATGGCCGCAACCAATGTTGTAAAGAGCATAGGGAGGTACAGGCAGACCATCCTCGCCTGTCTGGCGAGTTGGTGCTCCCTGTATAACACGAACAATTCCTTCGACGATGTCATCAATATAGGTGAAATCACGCTGACAATTACCGTAATTGAAGATCTTGATGGTCTCGCCGGCAAGAAGTTTATTTGTAAAACCAAAGTAGGCCATATCCGGTCTACCAGCAGGGCCATAAACAGTAAAGAAACGAAGACCTGTAGAGGGAATGTCATATAGTTTGGAATAGGCATGAGCCATAAGTTCATTGCTTTTCTTTGTCGCTGCATAAAGGCTTACAGGATTATCCACCTTATCATCTGTACTAAAAGGCACTTTCTTATTGCCTCCGTATACGCTTGATGAGCTTGCATAAACCAAATGCTCAACGGGATGATTTCGACAAGCTTCAAGAATGTTATAGAAACCTATGATGTTTGATTCTATATATGCATCAGGATTTGTGATACTGTAACGAACGCCTGCCTGAGCTGCAAGATTTACCACAATATCGATCTTGTTTTCTGTGAATATTTTTTCTATCAACGCTTTATCAGCAAGATTGCCTTTGATAAACGTATACTTGCACTTCGGCTTTGATTCTGCAAGCTTCTCTATTTCAGCAAGACGATATTCCTTTATTGAGACATCATAGTAATCATTTACGCTGTCAAAGCCTATGATGCTTATTTCTTCATTTGTTTTCAGCAGCTCTTTTACAAGGTTGCTTCCGATAAAACCGGCTGAGCCGGTGACTAAGATTGTTTTGTTGTTTATTTGCACATTTACTTGTTTCATAATCCAAAAACTCCATTCACTAGTATATATGCCTTCTACACCTCAGCTTTATTCAACTTTTTTAGCCTTTTCTCAGCATATCTCTGTCTTTTTTTTGCAATCTTTCCATTTATAAACTTTATTAAATCTATAAATTTTCTAAATAATACCGTATCATTAGGAATATCTCCTTTTATGCATATTCCTCCCCACAAAATTTGGGATTTCACATGATAATCCTTTGTTGTAAACATAATTTTTCTGTCATATGGCAATTTATCAAACTCTATTATTTCCTTCATACTACAATAATTTTGTTCGGAAAATTTAAATACGATATTATTCCAATTAATTCTTTTGCTTCTTCTTTTCCATTTTTCTAGTGCTTCTTGTTGAGATTTATAATGTAAAAAAACTATCTCAACATCATCCAAAACGCCAATAGGGCAAATAGTATTTCGTTCTACCAAATTATCTTTGTGTTTACTTTCGTCAACAGAAATGAATTGTAGTTCTTGATCAATATAATATTTCAAGTTTTTACAAAATTTCACATAATCATCTGCAAAAAAGTATAATCCAATTGTAGGTGATAAATATTCAATTCCTAAATAGCGATACACATGTCCACCCCAACAGTTATTTGAAATAATTGTCACGTTTTTATTTGACAACTTTCGGTTTCTATACTTTCCTAAATATATATTCATTTTTTCTCGAGTTTTCACCCGAACTGCGTCCTTAAATTCCTTATATGTCACTACGATCCACTCCTTCCCCCCCTATAATCCATTACTTTTTATTATTCAAATCTTTCTTTATCTGTGTTGTACTGATTTCTGGTGTTCTAGGTAAATATACTACTTCGCATCCTTCATCTTTCAAAAAATCAAACTTTCCCTTCCAATCATCGCCAATAACAAATGTATTTATGTGGTATTCATGAACATCTGTCTTCTTTTGTTCCCATTTTTCTTCTGGTATTACAAGATCTACATATCTAATAGCCTCTAATAATGCTTTTCTTTGTTCATACGAAAAATAACATTTTTTCTGTTTTTCATTCCAGTTAAACTCATCTGTTGATACAACTACAATTAAATAATCACCTAATTCTTTTGCTCTGCGCAATAAATTGATATGTCCCGCATGCAGTAAATCAAATGTTCCATATGTGATTACTTTTCTCATATCACACCTCCGTGTCTTCTATCTTACTTTGTTTTCTCTTCGTATACTTTACTTACTTCTTCAATCGATCCATGAGAAATGATCTTTCCTTTTTCAAGTAGGATTGCCTTATTACATAATCTCTTTACCTGATCTAAAGAATGAGATACAAATAATACTGTAACTCCCTTGTCAAACATACTCATGATCTTTGCTTCACTTTTCTTTCGGAATTTCGCATCTCCGACAGATAATACTTCATCCAGGATCAAGATATCTGGTTCCACTAATGTTGCAACAGAGAATCCAAGTCTTGATTTCATACCTGAAGAATAGTTCTTAACTGGGACATCTATAAATTTGCCCAGTTCTGAGAACTCTATGATCTCATCTAACTTCTCATCTAAGAACTTCTTTGAGAATCCAAGAACTGCTCCATAAAGATAAATATTCTCACGTCCTGTATACTGTTGATCAAATCCAGCACCTAATTCAAGCAATGGAGCGATCTTCCCCTTGGCTGTCACAGTTCCTTCCGTTGCTTTTAATACCCCTGCAATAACCTTTAACAGCGTACTCTTTCCAGCTCCATTCAATCCAAGGATTCCAAGTCGATCCCCTTTGTTAAGGGTAAAATTAATATCTTTTAATGCCCAGAATTCATTATATGAAATCTGATGTTTCAATAACTTGATCACATAATCTTTCAGATCATCAACCTTTTCCTGACTTAAGTTAAACTTCATTCCAACATGTTCAACTTTCAATACTTCTTTCTTTGCCATGATACCCTCCTAAATATGCAGAATGAATTCATCTTGCTTCTTATAGAAGAAAATCAATCCTACAATAACACTTACGATTGCAAACACGATGGATGCAGCTAAAAACTTCATATTCATCGGCATACCAAAAACAGCCTGTCTAAAATTATGGATCAAAAGATATAATGGATTACATTTTAAGATCCATCCAAAACCTGATTTTAATAACTTCTCTGGTTTGTAGAAAATTGCTGAAGCATACATAATGATCATTAATCCTACAGACCATAAATATTCTAAGTCTCTAAAGAATACTGCCATCGTAGATAGGATCATTCCAACTCCAAAAGCTGTGATCAGTAATAAGATCAATGGAATGATCGCCTGTGCCAGATAAATGGTTGGATATACCTTCAAAACAATAGATACTACTACCAACACGATCAAAGAGATAGCAAAAATAATATAATTAAACAATACACTGGATAATGGATAAATATATTTTGGCACATATACTTTCTTGATCATTCCTGCATTCGTCCTGATCGCTTTCATCGCACCATTTGTCGCAGATGAAAAGAAACTATACATCAAACGTCCACATAAGATATATACTGGGAAATGTGGATCCTTGTTTCCAAACAATGTACCAAATACTACACTTAGTACGATCATTGTCATTAACGGTTCTAACAGTGTCCATAAAATACCTAAATATGATCTTCTGTATTTTAACTTAACACCTTTCTTTACAAGTTCCCATAAAAGGAATCTGTACTTTTTAAAATTTTCAATATAAGATTTCACTGTACTTCTCCATTTTGATATTTTTAATTTACACCTTGCTATTATACTATTACTTAACAGATTATTCAACTATCTAAAATCTTCCGATCAAAAATTTAGCTTTTGTATTAACAAATGTTATTATTGAATATTCAATGATCATCACAAGGATCATTGCCCCAAGGCAGTCAATATAATATCTCCATGCCATGATCCCTGGCATTCCTGATATGATCTTCCATCCTGCAGTTGCAGTAGAAATAATATAAAACGGTCTTTGTGTACACATTAATATCAAAGAATTCTTTCCAAAATAATTCAGTATCGTAAATGGAACATAATCTTCAAGAAATTCAAAGACAAATAGTGCTCCAAAAGATCCAATGATTCCTGTAACAAAAAATAGTGGTGGGTGAATACCTAAAGACATATTATTTAAATCCACTCCAATATTTTGCTGTGATAAGAAGATATTTCCAATTGTAAATACCAGTCCGATCATAAATCGGATTTCTTTGTATGTTACCTTACTGAATAACATACATCCAATATGTCCGATCTCCAAGAACCATAATGCGATCAATGCTTTACTGATCGGTAAAATCAAAAATGATATTCTTTCAAATGTTAATGGATCCACTGAAGCGATCAAGTGTCTGATAAAATAAGACTCCCAAATTCCAAAAACAGGTATCACGATCAATATCACGATCCTCATCCATTTCGGAAGATATTTGATAAGACAGAAAAACAGGATTTCCGCAATAAATAACACCGGTAAAAACCATAGTGCAAATGTTCCTCTTAATGTGATCGTTGCCAAAATATAAGATTTGATCGCCGGAATATCAATCCTGTGCTTCATGATCATCGTTGCAAATCGAAATCCAATCGACAAAACACTAAATAAGACATATGGCAGCATCAATGACTTCAATAACTTTACTGAATATCCCTTTAATGTCTGTGTCCGATAAGAATCTGCATACCGGATCAGATATCCGGCGGCAACAAAGAAAATTGCCATCTTGAATGATGCCGCCCACGTATCGACTGGATTATCAAGCTTGGTAATATGTCCCCATGTTACCATCAAGATTCCTAAGCCTTTGCACAAATCTATATATTTTATTCTCCTCTTTTTGTCCATTTTAATATCCTTTGCTTATGATATATTCATACGTACGTTTACTGTTATCATTATCACGATATTCAAAATAATAATCTTTTAATTTTGTATATTCTTCTTTTTCTTTAAATCCATTGTGAATATACTCTTCAATTCCATCGATCAATTTCTCATATTCTGTATAACGTTCTCCAAATAGTTCATGCTCCATATCCAGATAACTTCCATGCGCCTGCATATACATATCATAATCAAACTGGTAGAATAATACTGGTTTATCAAGATAACATACATCCCAACATACACTAGAATAATCTGTGATCAACATAGAACATTTCTTCATGATCTCATTTAATGGCTCTGTTCCAAATGGGATCAACTCAATGTTATCTCCACTGACATTAAACTCACTTAAATAATCTTTAAACTTTGGATGAATGTAAAAGATCAGTTTTACATCATTTTCTTTTAAGATTCTTGCAAGTTTCTGACTCTGTAACAGTTTCATGTAGTTTTTATAATAATCACTTGCCTTAAACTCTTCTGCACTCTTTTCTTCCAGCCATGATCTCCATGTCGGCATTGCAAGAATGATCTTTTCCTCTGGTTTTGAAGTATCTTCCAGAACATCCCATCTCGTAAATCCAAGAATCGGTGCATCTCCATCTTCATATCCAAAATTCTCTACAATGATCTTATGCTCAAATCTTGATGTCGTTGTAAAATGAGTCATAGGACTTGAACCTTTCATTCCAAAAATCGGATGTACACGTTTTAATGCTGTTACCCCATGCTGTAAAAACAAAATATTATGTTTTGAAATACGATTTGAGATCACATTTGGTTTTGCTCGCCATGTATATAAATGTTTCTTTGAATCAGAAGCTATATATAAATTAGCAACAAGTGAATATAAAATATGTCGAAAACTCATAAATGGAATCACATGTTTTCCATATTGTTTCATCTTATCATAATCAGCGGAATCTGTATCAAGAATATAATAAATATGCTGATTCTTCTCTTTTGGAAGCTGCTCCATACAATATTTAAAGAAATAGTAGCCATTATCCTGCGCCATAGAGCAGAATTTCTCAAATACTAACCATACTCGTTTCTTTTTCCAATACGGTAATAACAAGGTATAAACACCAAAAGCTGCTAATTCCTTGATCTTTACATCAAATCCATCATATTTTGATCTTGTACGATAAGTAAATGCCATTTTGCATGTGATCGTCGAATAAGGGAAAATAATGTGTTCTTGGTCAACATCACATTGGTAATTCATCAGTAATAATTTTAATCTCTGCCATCTGCTCCAATATGCACTTACTCTTACTTCTTCTCCATTCTTCTCTGTTACAGCAAATACATCCCAAAACAGTTCTTCCAGTGATAATACCGACATATCGATCTGAGCATCAATGATATAATGATCACCTGATCTCGTTACTTTATATTCAAATGGATAATCGATCGTCTCCACTTTACTTCGATATGATAATATGACATTTTTGATTCCAGCTTCTTTGTTTTTATATTTCATTTTTACATGAACTTTTGAACCTTTAATCTTGAATTTCAATACTTGTCCACGCATATTACGAACAGATAACTGTGCCTGATCTCCCATAAATACAGAAAATCTTCCATCTACTTCATTCATATAAGGAATCACACTTGTATCCGCAGGCTCGAATGTATTCTGATAGATGATATCATGTTTCTTGATCCCTGTCATATATACAGAAGATTTATCTAATTCATCCATCACTTCTTTGCGTTTTGCATATTCTTTACGATCTACAAAGAAATATGGCAGTTTGTTGCCATTTTCATCTTCTAATTCGATCATCAACTGATATCTTCCGTTCATATCCGCAATTTCAAGCGAAAGAAATTCATCAAAATATTCCTTGATACAATGATCTTTCCATTCTTTTTCTGTTAGATCCCTTGTATAAATGATCTGACTTTTCTTATTTACAAGTAACAGCTTCTTTGGCTGACCTTTCTTGCCTTCCTCAAACTTAATCTCCAAATGGTCTTCCATTACTCGCATGGATGCATTGATCATTTTTTTCTTATTGAAAGAAAATGTCTCTCCTGCTTCTCCATGATAGTATTCTGTCTCAAACTTTGAATATACTGGAAGATCTGCAAAGCATCTCTTGATCTCCCTCTTATGAAGTTCTTTTCTGACCTTGGCACTCTTTCTCTTTAACACTTCTTCTGCATAGGTTCTTGGAAGTGTTCGTGTAATAAAAATATAATCAAAATCATCAAGATAATTATCATGTAGATGACTGCTTAATTCTGGATTGAAGAAACGTTTTTCAAAGATCACTACATCTTCATCTTTCTTAGCGATCTGCGCGATCGTATCGATCGTCTGTGCTGTTTTTACATTTGGATAGTGCAAAACTCTTCGTTTCTTTTCTTTGTTAAAACTGTAATCGATCGTTGGCATATCGCACATATTTCCATGAAATACAAGTTCTGCCATATTCTTTGCAGCATCAATAGAATCATACTGAATATATTTTTCTGTATATTCCTTATCATTTTCATAAGAATCTTCTCGGAATGTCTCGTTGACCAGACAATCTCTTAATGCTTCCTTGTCATAGATCTTTCTAAATGGCAATTCTTTGATATCAAAATACATTCCTCTATCATGCATATATTCTTCATAGTCATACATATACAAAATAATTGGTTTTCTTGTAATCGAGTAATCAAAAAATACACTTGAGTAATCCGTGATCAGTGCATCAACACTATTTAAAAATTCATACTTGTCAACACCACTTGGAAATGGATAAATATGTTCATAATTATCCAGCTTTACGAACTTCTGCACAATTGGATGAAAGTTTACATATAATTTCTGATCATCCTTTAAATTCTCATCAAGATAATGTAACAGCTGATTGATCTCTCTGCTATATTCAGACGTATTCACATCATGATTACTCTGTCCACGCCATGTCGGCATATATGCCATCGTTGTATAATCTTCATTTCCAAGTTTCTTTGTTACCTGATCAGCTTTCTCATGATCCATAAAAATACTGTTTCTTGGATATCCATTCATCACAACAGTTCCTGTATACAAAGCTTCCAGATTATAATCTTCCATGATAGCTTTTCTTGTAAATTCATTTGGGAACATGATGTAGTTCGCATGTAAGAAATTATGTTGCACATTATACATGGATTCAATTCCAAAACGCATTCGTTTTCCTAATGTCTTTAACGGTGTTCCATGCCATGTCTGTAGGTACACCTGTTCATCTCTTCGAATGAAATACGCCGGAAAAGAACTGTTATTGATCAGATACTTGGATGTTGCAAGCACTTTTACATATTTAAAATCTGCAATATCTACAAGTTCTACCTTCAATCCGATAGAATCAATAAATTTCTGATCACGTTTCTTATCATTCGTCGCAAAATAGATCTTGAAATCTTTTGATTCCGGCATTTTCAAAAACTCCTGCAAGATCGCCAAGGATGAATCTGACACATCCTTGCCGTGAAATGACTCAAAGAGTGCTTGTTTTTCATTGATCTTGCCATGTTTATAATACCAGGCATAGATAAATTTCATCTTTGGAGTTTTTGGAAATAATCTTTTTACAAATCGAATAATTTTTCTTATTTTATCCATGTTTCCTTCTTAAACCTTTCAATGACCTTCTTAAAGATTGTTCTGCCTTATGGCATTGTTTATTTTTTATTTTCCCTGCATCATATTAAATACTTTTTCAGATGAATTTTCACATTCATATGGAATATATGTTTCATGGAATGCATCGACTCTCTGTTTTGAATTCTCAATCGTTTCATCCAGATGCTCAATCGCATCTAACACCTCATCAGACGTATATAGTAATGGTCCTGGTGCTTCTTTTTCAATATCAATATTAAATCCACGAAGCTTATCTCTATATTCATCCAGATCATATGTAAAGAATAACATTGGTCTGTTGAGAACTGCATAATCAAACATTACAGAAGAATAATCTGTGATCAGAATGTCTGTAATGATATATAAATCTTCAATAGATTCATAATCCGTAAGATCATACACAAATCCATCTGCTGGAACTCCTTTCCAACCTTTTGCTGAAAAGTGATGCAGTCTTAAGATCAATACATATTCATCTGAAAATTTTTCCTTCATCTTCTCAAGATCTAGCATTAATTCAAACTTATCACGCACTCTCCATGTTGGTGCATACATGATGACTTTCTTATCTTTTGGAAGTCCTAATTTTTCTTTTAATCTGCCCATTTCTTCTTCGTTATTAGAAGAATACAAAATATCTGTTCTTGGATATCCAGTATCCATGATCGTATTTTCAAATTTAAATGCAGATGGTGCAAGATCCGCAACAAACTTACTTTGCACGATCAGATAATCCCAACGTTTACACTTTCTAATATACTTCTTTTCTGATTTCTTTGTAGGAAAATCACCTGGTACATCCAATCCAATTGTCTTTAATGGTGTTCCATGCATCGTCTGTACTTCAATCTGCCCTTTTCTCTTCTCATAAGAATCAGCAAAATTTACATTATTCACAAAGTATTTTGCTCTTGCCATATAATATAAATACTTCCAAGATAGTCTTCTGACTCTAACACCATTTCCCGTGATCGGAATGCATTCATCTTTTAATGACCAGATACACGTATAATCTGGATGATTCTTATCAATATATTCATATAAATATCTAGGGTTACAGCTAAATTTACTTCCCCACATAGATTCAAATACGATCCATTTTTTCTTTAATGGAAGAAGTCTTAATAACGGATATAAGAATCTGTTGACAAAAGCTCTTTTCTTCGCACTTCTTGTCAGGAATTCCTTGACTCTCAGCGTAGTAAAATACAGAAAATCATCTTCTGGATCAATAATAAATCGATATCTTCTTTCTTTCGTGTAGTATTTTTTATCAAAAACTTTATGTTCCCCACCAAGTGCACATACCTTCTGCTGTTCATTATTTTCATATAAAATAAACACCTGACGACGTCTTGCATAAAGATTCTTGATGATTTTTTCGTCCTTTAAACTTAAAGAAATGACTACTTTCTCCTCTTCTCCATGTTGATTCACGGATCCTGTTCCAAGAATAATCTTTTCTTCTTCTAATGGATCTTCTACATACAATGTTGCTCTCTGCCAGTTACCGATATTTTTGTTGATGATCTCAAATGAAAACTGTTCCTCATTCTGTTTTACATCTCGTATCACAGGTACTGCCTTTCGATTTAACAAGTAACATCTATGATTTCCTGATGTTTCTTCTACTAACTGATTCTTCTGGTTTTCTACAAAGATTCTCTTTTTCTTTTCTTTGTATACAGGAATAAATAAATTACCTTTTTTAACTGCAATATATCGTTTATTTTCTGGAATATCTGAAATATCCACAGAAACATCTTCCTGTGTTATAGCTGCTTTTAAGATTTCCGCATTATGTGCATCTTTCGCTTCATATAATGCATCAACTTTCTCAGAAAGTTTTAATCTTAACTGATCACCGTCCAATTTCATATCATTTAATTCGATATTGTTTTGTGAAATTTTTACTTTAAAATCATATCTGTAAGACTTGCTAAGTTCGATCAGCATATGATCTTTAAAATATGTTTTCTTGTCCAATTTATTGCCAAGAGATTTTAAGATTCCTCTTAAAATAGTTTCTTTCTTCCATCTGTCTCTCTCATAAGTTAATAATATATGGTATTCTCCATCAAGCTTTAATTCTCTGATCTTGGCTGCATCCAGTATGATCCGGTATCCACAACCTTTATAATTTGCTAAATGGATTTGTTTTGTCTCGTTATCAATTTTTAAGCCAAATTTCTTCTGTGCATATTGTGACTTAATACTTTGTATTTCCAGTGGAATCTTCTCTCCTGTACTTAAGCATACCAAATGTGCTGATAATTTTTGTACATTTACATTTGGCACAGATAATCCTCGTAAGAATACATATCCTTCGATCACACATTGCTCTTTCTGCCATGCCACATCATAAATCAATTGAGTAAGTCTCCACTGATCTAATGCCTCTGTCATATCTGCCTTATCACCAGTTACGATCGCTTTCGGGAATTTTCCAATATATTTGTTGCCCTTTTTCACGATCTTTAAATTCTTATAATTATCAACTTCATATTGACGCAGTTTTACTAATCGTTTTTCATCCAGATTCATCAAAGCCACATATTTTTCACGATATAAAACTGGTAACTTATCGATCGTTTCTAAAGGAATTGTTTCTTCTATATAATCTTTAATGATCTTCATCATCTCGAGTGTTCTGTTATCTGAAAGATAAATACAGTTGTTCACATAGATCATCAGATCAATATATAACCATTTATAATATTTTGCATCCCATAATTCTTGTTCTTTGACATTCTCCTCAAAGAATTTATCTACCATACGTAAAACAGTAATACGATCTCTCATATTCGTAAAGTCATCTGCTCTCTGCGTAATAGACTTATTAGCTCCATCACGAATTCTCCAACGATAACAGACATCCTGCACCATTGTCACATTATTAGCAAGATAATGCATAGGAATCGTTACTGGAATATCTTCATAGAGAATTCTCTCTGGAAATTCAAAATGATTACGATCCCAAAACTCTTTCAAAATTAATTTATTCCATGAGGTTGTATCATAAATCAGATCCGTATTGTCTGTAATATGTGTTTTATCAATATATTTTCTAAATGCAATTTCATGCAGATTCGATACATGGTCTTTCTTTGAGTTAAATCTCGCAACACTTCCAACTACCATCTCGCTATGATTTTTCTCTGCTGCAAGATACATTTTCTCGTATGCATCATCTGGGACAATATCATCTGAATCAAGAAAAATAATGTATTTTCCTTTTGCATACTTCACTCCTGTATTTCTCGCATTTCCAAGTCCACCATTTACCTGTCTTACATACTCAAAATGATCATATCGACTAGCAAATTTCTTGGCAATGTCTGTACTTCCATCTAAAGAACCATCATCAACCATGATGACCTGCAGATCCTCTAATGTCTGATCTACAACTGATTGCAGACATTCTTCCAAATATTCTTCTACGTTATAAATTGGTATGATAACACTTACTTTTATCTCTCTCATCACTTACTCCTATCTCTCTGGGAATTTCAATTCAATATCTCCTGGGATATTATAATACATCTTATAACGCCATACCCATGCTGGATTATATACATCTAAACCATAACAGTATGTATCTCCAAGCGGTATTTCCTTTAATTCAATCTTCTTCTCTCCTTGTTTTATCTGTGTTTGTATATATTGAAGTCTGTCATTCACTTGTCCATGAACAAAATAATATACACCAATATTTCCGATCATCACAAAGAAAATACACATCATGATCCCTGTGTTTAAATATCCTTTGCTTATCTTTAAAAATCCACTTCGTATACTATACGATAACAATACTCCAAGATATAAAACGAAAAAGATATATGTTACATAAAAACAACGAATTGCAATCGGACTTGCAACGATCAATGGTCCCATTAAAATCAGTTGTGACCATAAAATGATCTGAACGATCACCTTATCCTTAAAATCTGTAATAAACCATGCACTAAAAGCTGCCAATGCTAAACAATACGTCGTTACTATTACAGCCTGCGCTGCATTGCCCCATGCCAAATAATCTTTCCATGTACCAAGATTCATAAAATTAAATATATAAAATGCTAAAAAAACACTGAACAGAACCAAGAATAATCCTTGTCCTTTCTTCTTTCTCTTTTGGAGTAATATCAAAATCAATCCACATGTCACTATATTTAATAAATGATTTGGCATGATCCAATAGTTAATGATCGTGTCTGCGTATACCTTTAATGCAGAGGCAAACCATTCAAAGCTTAATTCAAACGCTGCAATCTCTTTTCCTGTTCCTTGTGATGTATGTGCCGCAGCCATACGATATGCGCTATTCGAGAACATCCAAAATGCACCAATACCAACCATGATCAAATGAAGTAACATTCCTTTATGCAGCTTCTTATATTGTACACCATAAATAATTAAAAAAGCGATACTTAGTACAATTAGATATACCGTTGAATTTTCAAGAACCAAGCTTCCAAGAAATGCATTGATCATTGAAATCCCTGTTTTCAACTTCGACACTTTCTTTTCTTTGAAAATAGATATATGATATAGCAAAAATCCAAGAATCATCGTTGCGCTAACACAGAAATTTGAAAATCCTGATACCCATCCATACGTCTGACTCATTAAGCTTGTTGGAATATTGACTACAAAAAAAACACAAATTAAAAATGATAATATCTTATATTCTGTCAATTGATATATCAAGTATAACATTGCAGTCATTATCCCAGAAATAGCCATACTTCTCAATACGATCGGCAATCTTGTTAAAACAATGACCAAAATATCTCCAAAGTAACGTCCATTATATCCTTCAAACCACGTTTTTAATCTCATGATCCCTACTTCACTTCCCCATCGCCAATCATCCAGTGCTTCCGGCACCCATAACTGCCAAATGGAAAATAATACAAAAAATATGATCAATATCCAAAATATTGATGATTTCTTTTCCTTTTTCAATGTACTGTTACTCCTTCTTTTGTTACTAATCTTTTGACCCAATCTATAAACTTCTCATATCGAATTAACTTCTTAAACCATTCTAATACAATCGATGTCACCAATGAAATTGCCATAAGTACTATATAATCTAACCATGCATAATAAAATGAATATGTAAATTCATGGAAAAATACGTCTCTGTAAAATGAATGAATCAAGAAAATATTCATAGAATGTTTTCCAAGGAAGCCTAATCCTTTTACGATCCATTTTCCATTTAATATATAAATATATGAAATTACGATCATATACATTGCTGCAAAGCCATCCCAAAAATCTAGATATTTCCATCCAATCCATGCATTTTGTCGGCATTTTATGATAACTGCCAAACCTATCAATGATACTATCAGAGACAACAGTTTTCCTGCCACATTCTGTTCCATAAATTTTTCTTTTATTCTCGCAAGCAAGTCATGTTGTGCAAAATACATTCCCAGTGTGTATGCTAATAGATATCGGAACAAATCTGTTGATTGTCCAAATCCACAAGCTCTTGGAACGATAATAGATGCAACAACCACGACCCATTGATATTTTTCCATAATTGAATGTACAAATGGAAAGATCATGATCAAAACGATCGCAAGACTCATATACCACCATGTCAGACAAAATAACGGTGTTCCCAGTAATTTGGCTAATCCTAATGCATCAATGATCATATAGACCACACTACGAAAATCATGTCCATAAACCTCTATAAAGCGTCCAGTTGGAATCGCAAGAATCTCTGTCACAACAAAAATGATCAAAAATCCTGTCATTAATGTGACCATTCGTTTCTTTATATAATTACTCATCGTTGTTTTCTTTTTCTGACTCTCATAAGAAACCCACATTCCGTATCCAGTCATAAAAACAAACATGGCTACGCATATCTTTGAAAAACTTGCAAGATATTGTATCGTATGAGAAGAAAATGGTGCAAACGAAATTGGGTAATATCCCCATCCCTTCGTCGTCGCAAGTTTCTCATACGGAACCGTAGCCCAACGCTGTGCATTCAAAAAGCAATGATGAAACAACAGGATGATGATCGCAATCCCTTTCATCTGCATTGTATGTTCCTTTGTAAACTTCATTCAATCTTACTCCTCTTAATTTTACTGACCTGTATTATATCACAACGTAATACTTTTGTAAAAACTTTTACTTTATATACACCGCAAAACCTTGTATTTTTTTGCCAACCGGTCTATAATTATCCTGTTTGAGCTAATTTACAAATAAACAAAAAGGGGATGTGATCAATGAAAGTTCAACGCAAATATTTACAACTGGCATGCCTGAATCTGTTTCTTGTCATGTCTGTTATCTTATGTCCTCACCAGACATATGCCAAAGGTAAAAAATTTAAAATCTATTTTACCAATGCAGAAAAATCTATCAAGTTACCTTTAAAATCCAGCCAGACACTATCTGTTCGATACTCTAAGAAGAAAAAAGCTTCCTACAAAATCAAATGGGAATCTTCTAATCCTAAAGTTGTAAAAGTATCAAAAAAAGGTATCCTGACACCAAAGAAAACCGGTAAGTCAGTGATTCGTCATGTGGTCAGAACAAAATCTGGTAAGGTCATTGCAAAAAAATCTATTAAAGTAAAAGTAACACCTGAAATTGCCATCAAAGCAATTTCCTGTGAAGAAGATGCTGCTTCTGCAACACTGATCAAATATCCAAACAAATATCGTTGGAATATTTCTCTCAAGCCTGCGAATGCATCTCTTGCTTCCGTTACTTTTCGAAGTAGCAATAAATCCATTGCCACGATCAGTAAATCTGGTGTTATCACACCTTTAAAAGAAGGCAACATAACAATGACTGCAAAATATAAAAAAGTTATCTTGAAACGACGTTTTCATGTAACGATTCCATTAAAGAAATTAACAACAAGGCATCAAAAGATTAGTATGCCTTACGGAACTTTCAGGACTTTATCTGTGAATTTCAAACCATGGAATGCATCTGACAAAAAACTTACCTGGAGCACAAACAATGATACCGTTGCCGTTGTCGATGAGAATGGTCATGTAACTACCCGTGGAGTTGGTGTTGCTGTGATCACCGCAACTTCTATAAAAAATCCAAGCAGAAAGTGCAATATCACGATCACTGTCACTGCTGAAAATGGTTTATTATCTACTGAAGATTTGGATTATTTTGACTTAAAAGATGGGGACCGTCTGATGATCATTGCCCATCCAGATGATGACCTCTTATGGGGTGGTGGAAATATGATTCAGGAAATTAAAGAATTAAAAGAAACTGGAAATAACTATTTTGTTGTTTGCCTAACCAATGGCTCTTATGATAGTCGAGCTAGGGATTTTGACTCTGCGATGAATGATATCGGGGCAAAACATGTGATTCTCCGCTATCCTGACCTCTATCGCAGACATCAGGTTGCATGGGATCCTTATACTAACTATATCACACAGGATATCCGGCGTGTCATGAATTATCGTAACTGGAGCAAGATCGTAACACACAATCCTGATGGCGAATACGGACATCAGCATCATAAAAAAACAGATGAATTAGTCACTGCTGTAAGTCATGAAAATGCTGAGCATTACGATAAATTATATTACTTTGAAAAATTCTACACACAGGATGCTATTCCAGAAGGTCTTGCAAAACTCCCTTCTGATGTTGCTCAGAAGAAGCATGCTCTGATCTTTAAAAACTATTTTGATCGTGGTGCGATTCGAATGTATGAATATTTTAATGATTATGAAAATTGGGTAAAAGCTACGGATTGGCAATAATACAATATGGTATAAAAAATGCAGCTGTATTTCAAATTATACACCTGCATTTTTCTTTCTAAATTTTTATTGATATACACGAAATACCAGATCTGCTTTTCTTGATCTTTCTTGCATATTTAATTATCTTTCTCATTATCTATTTTGTTTGTGATCAACTGTAATTTAAATTCGAAATCTTGCCTATTTTTTTGTACAATCGTACTTAAAATCAATCCAGAAAAGAATGCCTGCAACGCTGCAAGTGCTATAAATCCACTTACGATCAAAGTTGGGAAATTCGGTACCAGACCTGTATGAAGATATGTCATAAATACGGGTATAAATAATCCTGCCGCAATAATCATAAGCAAGAATGCCATACTTCCAAAAAACTGAAATGGTCTATAACCTTTAAACAGTTTTATGATCGTAAATAATACCTTCATACCATCTGTATAAGTATTTAATTTAGATTCGCTTCCATCTGGTCTATCTCGATATTCGATGATCACATTATCAACCAGCATATTTTTATCTACTGCATGAATGCTCATTTCAGTTTCGATTTCAAATCCCCTGGATAACACTGGAAATGTTTTAACAAACTGATAGCTAAAAGCTCTATATCCAGTCATAATATCCCGGATATTACTTTTAAAAAGATGATTAATTGCAGCTCTCACCATGCTATTTCCAAGATTATGAAAAGGTCTTTTATTTTCCTCAAAATAGGTAGATGATAATCTGTCCCCTACAACCATATCCACCTTGTATTCTAAAACTTTTTCTGCCATTTCTCGTCCAAATTGGGCAGGATATGTATCATCTCCATCAATCATGATATAACATTGCGCATCAATTTCTCGAAACATCCTTCGGATCACATTTCCTTTTCCCTGTTGATATTCATTTCTTACAATAGCTCCTGCTTCTTTTGCAATCTCTACTGTACGATCTGTGGAATTATTGTTATATACATAGATTGTTGCCTCTGGAAGTTCTTTCTTCCAATCCTCCACTACTTTTTTAATTGTCTTTTCTTCATTGTAACACGGAATCAATACTGCAATTTTTTCCATTACGCATTCTCCTTTGTTAAAATTCATTATATTCTTTATATATTATTTCATTTACAAATGCAACATATAAAATCGTACTCGCTGTAATCGGAAGCATATATCGCATATCGCCATTTACAGGTGATGCCAGACATATAAGGAATGATGTCACTACTGGCAAAAATGCAATCCAATATCTGATCGTCTTTTTAAAAGAACATACCATGCCAAGCAATCCAATCAAAATCCATAAATATATCATCGGTTTTGTAAATAATGTCAATGGAGTTTTCTGATATATTGTATCTAAAACCCCATGATATATATCTCTGATATATTTTGTTTTTTCCAAATAATATATTTCATATTCTTTTTGGTATATATCCATACTTTCTGGCTGTACATAATATCCATATGGATATCTTATTTCTGTCATATAACCCCAATATCCATATGTCCCATTTAACGTTGCCTGAATATAAGCCGTCGGATGCTTCTTAAGCATTTCAAACCATATGTTAAAATAATCTTTTAAATATTCGTCTTTCTGTTTGTAAGTATTCTTTACTGGGTCAGAAAGATCTGGATCATAATTCTTTCCGATCGTATCGTAATCTAATACTTTTCGAATCACTTTTTCCTCTTCCGTCGAAACATCATTTCCATAATATTTTACATATCTCGCTGTCTGTTGAAAAGGGATGGAGAGCATCTCCTGCTTTCCGCCAGGCTTCACACCTGCCATGGGAAGAATTGCTTTTTGGTAAAGCTCCCAAAACGCCACCATTATTATAAATAAAACTATCAATTGTCTTCGATATTTTTTTACACCTACAATACAAAACGGCATCGTAAAAATTAATATATAAAACCCGTTGTGTCTGACCAAACATAATAATAAAGAGACTATTAAAAACAAAATACTCTTAACTTTTGAATCAAATATCTTCTCTGGTTCTAATACTATATCAAATATAAATAACACAAATAAAACAAATATTGGATAAAATAATGTGTCTTTTACTGCTGTCCTTGCATATGCCGACCAGATAGGAAACAATCCATAAAATGCCAATCCTGTAAAGCGAATCCAATACTTTGTATTCTTCTTATGCATCCAATAAAAACATATTGCGAAAACACCACTTGTAAATAACAATGTAAATAACAGATACACTGCGATTCCTACATTTTGACATCCAATGTTTCTTCCAAATTTGACAAACATCCCTTCAAACAATGTCGTCAATACAGGATGATGATTCGTCAGATTTCCACTGAAAAACTGCTCATACTGTCGTATAATATCATAAGTTAAACAACCCGGAAAATACAAAATATAATTTGGAAGCCATAAAACGATCAGAATGCTCCAAGGAACTGCTATAGGATGATGATCAAATATTTTTTCTCCTATCCCACTGTTTGCTTGAGTCTTTAACCTTATAAAAGACTTCCCCGCTTTTGAATATAATACATTCATGATCATATGTACGATCATTGTAAGAATCATCGTCATGATCAATGCACTGATCATATGTTTTTTATCGCATATGATCAGTGACCAGTTATCTCTCTGATCATAACTTATAGATATAACCATGCATATTGAAAATAAAAATGATATAATCCATGAAATGATTCGATTATTCTGATGCATTGACTGCCTTTCCTCGTTTCTCTTCTTTTTCTTTTCCCTTAAATAATCCCATCAACTGATAAAATGCCAGGCCAAATACAAATGCCTTTAAATTGTAAGCGGCTGGAAAATATGCTTCTACTCCGCATGCGATAAATCCAATTTCTAAAAGCACCATAGCCCCAAAATATCCCTTTTTATAAAGTACCCATACAGCTATAAGCATAAAAGCACAAAAAAGTCCAAACACAATTGGCCCATATTCCAACAATGTTCTTACAATTCCTAATTCTGTTACGTATCCATCATTGGCCTGTGTATAAATTCCATATCCACAAACCTTTCCACCAATGTTACTTCCAAACAGAGGAATTCCAGCTCCAAGAAAACAGTTCCGTGCAACTGTCAATCGTCCTGTGATCAATTGATCTAATCTCATAAATGTTGGATCTGTCAATTGAGAATAAAGTCCATAATATATAGATAAGAAAATCCCTACAAGATTTCCGATCTCTAATAAAATCAGTGAAATCTTAAACTCATAAATTTTTCTTGCATATCTTAAAATAAAATAGGCAATGATCGCTGCTGATCCACAATAAAATGCTGTTCTTGATTTTGATAGTTGATAAAACTCATAGTTGAAATAGAACATGATCGCAAATGCCCACCATTTCATTTTCTTATAATAAGCATATAAAAAACTAACAATCAAAACCATGATCATAAGATGAATCGTGTTCGCATGCCATGTGCAAAACTTATATCGTACTTCTATCATTCCTCGCCCATAATCTTTTACTGTTGTTAATTTATCTGGTGCATTCATAAAGAACCATGTAAAACCATAGCTTAACCCAACAAATCCACATGCAAATACTGCTTTCATCACTTTCTTAAGATCTACGTCTTTCATCGCCAGAATGATCAGATAATTTGCGGGGTAATCAATTCCTCCAGAGCTTTTCCAACATAAATACATCAAAACAGCTCCTGCTGCTCCAATAATCACTTCTTTCCATTGATATTTTGTTAATATTATTTTGACCACAAAACAGATTAATCCAATATAAAATAGTCTTTGCACTGGAATTTGTCTTGTCGGATCTTTCTCTACATACCAATAGTAAGCTATATAAAAAAAGTAGTATGTAATATAGAGTATTGTTCCTAATAAAAAGAACAACTCTCCGACCCATTGTCTTTTATTTTCAATCTTCATCTCTATTGCTCCTGTTTATTTTTCAAAAAAGCCATCGTATATTCTACGACAGCTTTTGTCTAATGCTATGATAATGAAATAATTAATCTTCTGCTCTATATCCATCCGGATTCATAGACTGCCATTTCCAGGAATCTGCACACATTTCTTTGATTCCTTTTTCTGCAGCCCATCCTAATTCTTCTTTTGCTTTTGTCGCATCACAATAGCATGTTGCAATATCTCCAGCTCTTCGTGGTTTGATCTCGTATGGGAGTGTCTTTCCACAAGCCTCTTCATATGCATGTAAGACATCTAATACACTATATCCGATTCCGGTTCCAAGGTTGTAGATACGTACTTCTGGTTTTTCTTCAAATTTCTTTAATGCCTTCACATGTCCTTTGGCAAGGTCTACAACATGGATATAATCACGGACACCTGTTCCGTCTGGTGTGTCATAATCATCACCAAAGACTCCTAATTTTTCAAGTTTACCAACTGCTACCTGTGCAATATATGGTACTAAGTTATTTGGAATTCCCTTTGGATCTTCTCCGATCAGTCCACTTTCATGTGCTCCGATAGGGTTAAAGTAACGAAGTAATACGACATTCCATTCTGGATCTGCGACATGGAAATCTGTTAAGATCTGCTCTAACATCCCCTTTGTCTGTCCATATGGGTTTGTGATCTGTCCTTTTGGGCATTCCTCTGTAATTGGAATGAAAGCTGGATCTCCATAGACTGTTGCTGAGGAACTAAAGATAATATTCTTCACTCCATGATTTCTCATCACATCACAAAGGATCAATGTTCCTGTAATATTGTTATGATAATATTCTAATGGTTTCTGTACAGATTCTCCAACTGCTTTTAATCCTGCAAAGTTGATCACAGAGTCAATATCTTCTGCATCAAAGATCTTCTCTAATGCTTCACGGTCTAAAACATCTGCCTCATAAAATTTTACTGTTTTCCCTGTGATCTGCTCTACTCTCTTTAAAGCTTCTTCACTAGAATTATATAAATTGTCTACTACGACAACTTCATATCCTGCATTTAAAAGTTCCACACATGTATGGCTGCCGATATATCCAGCACCACCAGCTACTAAAATAGCCATGATCTCTCCTCCATTATTGTATATATTATTTATTTACACTATTTTTTATCATACCACATTTCACGATATCATTAAAGTTTTTCTTGTAAAGTAATTATTGGGCACTCGTCTATCTCTGAATCTTTCGTCCTTCAATATAATAACGTTTTTCACAAGCATGTCCCATGGAAAATGTCTTTCTTGGCAGTGTTCCGTCTGTCATCACACTTGGAAACAGCTGATCTTTCTCCATTGCTGGAAGTTCAATTCCTATCGTCTGCTCTTCTTTTGACAGTTCTTTTAAGACATCTTCTCCGTGGATATAATCAATACATCCTGAATTGTCTTTGAGATATTTATCTAAAAATGTCTGTATTTTATCAACTGCTAATTGATGTTTATGTAAATTCAAATGGAGAACTTCTTCCTTCTTTCCATAATAACAGCGAATTGGTTGTCCTTCTTCGCTGCAACATTCTGTTTTTAATGCATGTATTAATTCTTCTGGATCTGTTCCAGTAATGACTCTGTGAATTGGTTCAAACTGCTGAGAATCATCATGTAGATTCTCGAGTTCTACCAATGCATATCTCGCTGGATGATCTTTGATATGTTCCCATTGATGATTTTTCTTTAACTTCTCGTAACAGGCTTTTGCTGTTGCCAGAGAATGGTTTCCGTCCCCGACTGCATAGACCATTGGATCATCACTTAAATCTTTATATTTTTCTGTCATTTGTTCTTCATATGATCGTAGTTTTTCTAAAAATTGTTCTTTGACCTCTCCGTCTACCAGCCATCCTGCGATATGTCCACCTTCCTGCATCAGATCAAATTCATATAATTTCTCAAGATTTGCCTTCTGCTCTGTTACGATTTCTAATACTTCATTTTTCCAATCATCGCATAGCAAGATCACGTGTGGCAATTCAATCGGTGCCTGATAACGAATCTTCATTCTTGGTGGGATTCGCTCCATAACTGTTTTCTCTGTGGAACGGATCTTTGCTTCGTGTTCTGGCGTATAACTATATTGTTCCAAATCGATCGCACCTACGATCCCTCTTCGAATCTTTCCATTCTGCAAAGTTCTTTCCACATAAACCAAAGAATTTTCATAAGTTTTCAACAGATGATCATCTGCATAATTCTTCATTGTGGATTGAATCTTTCGGATCTTTTCATCTTCTTCCTCACTTCCAAGATATGCTTCTGGAAGCATTAGATGTAACGTTGAAGGCGTATTTCCTACATACTTTTTTACTTCATCCCAGTATTCTGACTGGGATGAAAACTGGTCACAAGCGATCACGGCCCATTTTTTCATAGAATCTACCTGTGGCATTAAAATATTTGCTGGTAAAAATGTTTCGCTCATGTTTCTTGTTCCTCTTTTCTTATATTTTTCTGATCATGCAGCGTTTCTTGTAAAATGAGATTCCATAACAATCAATCTCTTCATACTCATCTTCATAATCTTTTGCATACATTTTATCTTGAATCTGTTTTAAAGCTTTGGCACACTGCGATGACATATCATTTAAAGTTTTTGCATATTTGACTTCAAAAACAGCAACTCTTCCCTGTTCCACATCGTGAACCACTACATCACTTCTTCCTTCCCCATGTTCTTTATTCGACTCAACCGAATATCCTGCTCCAGCAAAAATTCCCAGTAAAAATGCATGATAGAAATCTTCTTTGTAATCATGGTAACTGATGGTCTTTCGAAGTAATTTTGTCATCTCAGCTGACAATGATTCTTCATTTCGATCCCATACTGCCTGAAATAATTTCTTTCGTTCCCATCCTTTGACACTGTCATCAAACCATTTTAGGATTGTATTCTGATAAATTTCTTTCACTTCAAGATTCGGAATGATCAAAGCAGTTCTTTCTTTTTCCAAGCTGTTTTGGCTGTCTTCTTGTGCCTTCGTTAAGTATCCAGTTAAGTATAAGATACTCCATAGGTTTTCTTCTGAAGAATGGAGATAATCATATGTTAGATTCTCTTCAATCTTTTGTTCAATAGAATTTCCCGCCAGTAAAGTTTCTAATTTTCTCGTGATATTACTTCCAGCAAGATCAATGAATGACCTTATGATCTCATTTCCGCTCGTATTTTTCCAATAGCTTACTGGTTCTTTTTTCCCTTCCTGACAGTAATTCAATGCATAATTCATCACATCCCATGGACAATATACATCCACCGATCCAAAATGATAACCATCGTACCATTCTTTTACCTCTTGTGCATATGCAGATGCCCCGATATCTTCCAGTATCTGATCCACTTCTCTCTGTGTAAATCCAAAATATTCATTTAATCTTGTCGATGAGATCGTGTCAGAAACAAAATTATTGGTACCTGTAAATATACTTTCTTTTGCAACTTTCAGACATCCTATGATCACTGCTATATTAAGGTCTGTATTATCTTTTAATGAACTGCTCATCATCCCTTTTACTATATTAAGCATCTGATCATAGTATCTGTGGTCGCTCGCTTTCGCGATCGGTACGTCATATTCATCTAACAGAAAAATGACTTTTCTTTTGTAATACTTGTGCATCATTCGCATCAATGTGGCAAATGCCAGGGTTGTCTCACTCTGATTCCCATTTCCTGCTTTTAAATGTAAAAATATTTCTTTATCATCTGGATCAATCTCGTTGCTTTCTAGTAAATACGTATGTTCCTTGCATAGATTGGCAATCAACGCCTGCAGTCTTTGATATGCATTTTCAAAATCAAGCCCATCCACATCTTTCATTGAGAAAAAGATCGTTGGACATTGGTTCATCCACTGCTCACATATCTGTTCTTCTTTCTCTATCTTAAGTCCTTTAAAATGTTCTTTACTTTGCTTTCGAATATCCAAAAAATCAGATAACATACTCATTCCCAAGGTTTTTCCAAATCTTCTTGGCCGTGTGATCAATGTTACTTTTGCTGTATTGTTCTGAAGAAGATCACTGATCAAACCTGTTTTGTCTATATAATAACATCCACTATCTCTGATTTCTGCAAAATCTGAAATACCGACTTTGATATTTAATTTTTTCATCAGCAACTTCCTGTCCTTCTTTGTTCTCTTAATACATGATATGCGAATTTTTACAGTTCTTTTTCACACATATCTAACGCAGCTACAATGACCGCATCCATATCATAATATTTATATTCTCCGAGTCTTCCTCCGAAGATGATATTTTCTTCTTTCTCGGCTAATTTCTTATATTCTTCATATAATTTTCCATTCTTTTCATCATTGACTGGATAATATGGTTCATCTCCTAATTTCCACTCGGAGCTGTATTCACGACTGATGACTGTCTTTGGAAGGTCGTTTCCTTCTTCATCTTTTCCGAATTCAAACCATTTATGTTCAATGATCCTTGTCCATGGTGTCTCGGCATCTGTATAGTTCACAGCTGCATTTCCCTGGAAGTTTGGCTGGTCTAATACTTCTGTCTCAAATCTTACGGAACGATATTCTAATTCTCCTAATTTGTAATCAAAGTATGCGTCGATCGGACCTGTGTAGATTACTTTCTCTGCTAATGCATCCAGTTCTTCTTTGTGTTCAAGATAATCTGTATTTAAGCGGACCTCTACATCACCTAACATATTTGCGATCATCTTTGTATATCCACCCACTGGGATTCCCTGATATAGTGCATTGAAGTAGTTATTATCAAATGTTAATCGTACTGGTAATCTCTTAATGATAAAGGATGGAAGTTCTGTGCATGGTCTTCCCCACTGTTTTTCTGTGTATCCTTTGATCAGTTTCTCGTAAATATCTGTCCCGACCAGGCTGATTGCTTGTTCTTCTAAATTTTTTGGTTCTGTGATCCCGGCTTCTTTCTTCTGCTGTTCAATCTTATCTGCAGCTTCCTGCGGTGTGATCACACCCCACATCTTATTGAATGTGTACATATTAAATGGCAGGGAATATAATTCTCCTTTATAATTTGCAACTGGTGAGTTTGTGAATCGATTAAACTCTGCAAACTTTGTAATATAATTCCATACTTTTTTATTGTTTGTATGGAAGATATGGGCTCCATATTTATGTACATGGATCTTCTCAATATCTTCTGTGTATACATTTCCTGCAATGTTTGGTCGTTTGTCGATAACTAAGACCTTCTTCCCTTTTGCCATTGCCTGCTGTGCAAAGACGGCTCCGTATAAACCGGAACCTACGATTAGGTAATCATATTGTTTCATTTTTGTTTTGTCCTTTCTTGTAAACTTCTTATCTCTCCTCGTTGTTATTACATTACAACCATACATCGCTTTTTATAAAATGAAATTCCATAGCAAAATACTTCCTCATATTCATCTTCATATTCTTTTGCATACATCTTTTCTTTGATTTGCTGAATTGCTTTTTCGCAGTCTTGTTCTAATTCTTTTGCTTTCTTTGAACATTTTACCTCAAAAACAGCAACTTTTCCTTCATATTCATTGATAATTACGATGTCACTTCTTCCTTCTCCATGCTCTTTATTAGATTGTACATTATATCCAGCGCCTGCAAAAATCCCCGCAAGAAATGCATGATAGAAATCCTCTTTATAATCGTGATAACTTATTGTCATTCTTAATAGTTTGCTGATCTGTGCTGTTAGAGTCTTGGAATCTCCATTCCATACTGCTGCAAATAATGCTTTTCTGTCGATCATCTGTGTTTGATCATTGAACCAGTTCTTAACTGTTGTCTCAAAAATCTCTTTTATCTCTTTATTCGGAATCTTTAAGGACATTGTTTCTCCCGAATTATTAACTTTATCTTGTGTCAAATATCCTGTTAAATATAAAATACTCCAAAAATTTTCTTCCGATGAATGTAGATAATCATATGTCAGATTTTCCTCTATCTGCTGATCAATGCTTTCTCCTGCCATTAACATCTCTAATTTCTTGCTGATCGTTGATCCTGATTGATCAATAAATGATCTTATAATCGCATTATCACTTGTATTCTTCCAGTAACTAATTGGTTTTGCATCTGGATTTCTCTTAAGATCCTGAAAATAATTCATCACATCCCAAGGGCAGTAAACATCACATCCACCGAATTGGTATCCATCATACCATTCTTTTATGACTGCTTTTTTATCTTCCATTCCGGCATCTTTTAAGATCTTATCTACTTCTTGTTGCGTAAATCCAAAATATTCATTAAATCTTGTTGTTGCGATCGTATCCGAAACAAAATTATTTGTACCTGTGAAAATACTTTCTTTCGCAATTTTTAGACATCCTGTGATCACAGCAAATTTTAGTGCTGAGTTATCTTTCAATGCTGCACTTAACATTGCTTTCATAACTTCTAACATTTCTTTATAATATCCATTGCTGCTTGCCTTTGCGATTGGCACATCATATTCATCAATTAGCAATACTACTGGTTTTCCATAGTATCTTTTCATCATGTTCATCAATATTAACAACGAACTTTGAACATCTGTGATCGTTGCTGTCTGTTCTCTTAATCGATGAAATATCTTCTTCTGAGTGTCTGTTACAAGATCACTTGACTCTAAATAAGAATGTTCATCACAAAATAACGAAATTCCAAACTTCAAAAGCGCAAATGCATTTTCAAAATTCATTCCATCTACATCTTTAAAAGATAAGAACAATGTCGGATATTTGTTCATCCAATTTTGACAGATATCTTTGTGTTCTGCAATCTTCAAACCTTTAAATAATTTACCGCTGTCTTTTCGAATGTCCAGAAAGCTGGAAAACATGCTCATCCCCAGTGTTTTTCCAAATCTTCTCGGTCTTGTGATCAACATTACCTGATCCATTTCTTCTTTCAGCATATCTATAAGCAAACCACTTTTATCAATATAGTAATAATTGTTTTCACGAATTCTTTCAAAATCGGAAATTCCTACTGGAATTTGGATACTGTTCATGTTTGTTCACCTCGCTTTTTACAGGAATACTTAAGTTATTTCAATTTTTTTGTAATATATCAATTTTTATTTCAATTTTTTGTTCTATTTTATTGAATAATTACTTCAAACAATAAAAAACATGCCGTCCCTGTCTCATCTTATGCCAATTCCAAGAATGTTTTTCATTAACTCTCTATTGGGAATTCGTACTTTTCCATCTTCATAACTCAAGAATCCATATACGATCATTGCAGAAAATATCTCATTTTTTGTCGTTAAATTCATTGAAACTGCTGCATATTCCTGAACCTTTGCTGTTACTGCCTCTCCCGATATCATTGATGCGAGATCATTTTGTACATCATCTATGTTTTGTCTGATATAATAAAAAATCTCATCATATGGTCCTGAACTTGTCCAGTAATTTCCAATATTATTATTTGTCAATGCCAAAACTACAGATCTTGGATTATACATTCTCTCTCCTGATTTTGTCGTATAACCATCGTACCATTCTTTCAAATCTTCTCTTGAAATATGAATCTCTCGTGTATTCCTCGTATATTTCTCGTACAACTGATCTACTTCTGAATCTGTAAATCCAAAATATTCATTATATTTCGCCTCTGATGCCATTGTATATTCCCAAAACATATTTAATTCCGATCCACTGGAATACTTAGCAATCGGAAGAATTCCTGTCATATAAGTCAATTGTACATATGAACGATCCTTCAAAAGGTTACTTAAAAATAGCACATACTGCTTTTTATTTTCTTCTGTAACAAAATCCTTATGAAAAATAAAATCCCATTCATCCAGTACAAAAACAAATCTTTGCTGGTCACATTCTTCGAATATCGTCTCTAATACATCTGCTACCGAATCATCTTCATAAATTTCGATCTGAGGATATTCTTTTCTTAAATCTCTGATCAGATTTGTTTCGATCCTGTCTATATAGTCTGTATATGAATCGCAATCTCTTGGCATCTTGCTGAAATCTATTGATATTACATTATATTGATTCCTGTATTTACTATACAAATCATTCTGTGATATTTTTAATGATTTAAAAATTGAATCTGAATCCTGTTTTTTTCCTAAAAAAGCAGTGATCATATTGGCCATGACTGTCTTTCCAAAACGTCTTGGACGTGTAATGCATATATGGGTATTACCTGAATCTAAAAATGGAAATAATTCTGATAGCATTTGTGATTTATCTACAAAGTATGGCTGTTCTGTTTGTCCTTTGTATAAGACATATGAAGTTGAACTGTTTAGATATTTGCCCATGATCTTACCTCCATTTATGCAAAAATTAAACCTTTTTGTTCTTTCAGCATATCTATAAGTAAATCTCTGTTATAGATATAGCAATAATTGTTTTCACGAATTCTTTCAAAATCGAAATTTCCTATTGGAATTTGGATACTGTTCATGTTTCTTAATGTCTGTAAAATTTAAGTTATTATACTTTTCAATATTTAGAAAAATAACACAGCGGTCCTTTTTTTGAAACTTTTTTATATTTTCCACCTATTTTCATTGAAATTTAATACACAAATGTCAAATAATTGTTTTTTTATTATACATTATTTGTTATTCTAAGTCCATTTTTGTTTGTGATTGTTTGTGATCTCTCAAACACCATGGCAAGAAAACCAATAAAAAGCCATACCCATTTTTGATATGACTTTCTAACTAATTTCACTCTATACACTAAATCATTATTTAATTTATTTGGAATTTTTTGAATAATTCAGTCTTAATGTTGCAGTCTATTTTGTAGACTGTTTATTAATGTCTGCAGAATCCAATGTGACATCCTATACCATTTTCCAGAAATGCCTACAGGAATGCTTAAATCACATTACAGCTCTATTAATTTTTTTACTTTCGGAATTTTATAAATAATTTTTGCTATAAAAAATGCTACAACTAAAACAATTCCAAAAAAAGCAAATGATGTCAATACAGTTTCAACGCTAACAATTTTCAATGCAAACATAATAATGATTGGATGAATAATATATACTCCCATTGTAACTGGTGCTATATATTTTATTATTTTAATTACCCACTGTTTCAATGACAATTTCATAACCCAAGTAAATAATACTATTATCCATAAAATAGTTAATAAACTATCATAAAAATACTCTGCATATGAATTATGAATCACTAATTTACCAATGAAATTTTGATACCAAGGAATTACACCTGTAATAATAAATAGAATAACTGTATGCTTCTTAAATGTTATATTTTTAATATAACCAATCATATCATGATTTTTGCCTATCAATCCACCCAAAATAAAATATTGTAACCATGTCCACAGTCTAAATGTTTGAATACAATGACTTTGTAATGGAAATTTAAATATGTAAGATAACCCTTGCATAACAATAGCTAATATAACACAAATTATCCATATTTTTTCTAAATATTTTCTATATTTCATTAAAATTGGTAATATCATATACACGCAAATTAATGCACCCAAATACCAAAATTGCCATAATCTTCCTCTCTGTACTAAACCGCCTATTATTATTTTAAAAAATAATAAAATAAAATTGTTTTCTGCTATACTATTTTTTAATACTCCAACCATCATCTCTATACAAAAGAATAGCAATGACCATAAGCACACAACCCTCTCTGTATATTTTTATTAAAATTGCACAAGAAAGCTTGGATTTATCAGCTTT
>ENA-OPVL01000090-OPVL01000090.1-human-gut-metagenome-genome-assembly--contig:-NODE-90-length-55582-cov-10.072775_pt1 | contig 55582 bp, 69 predicted proteins | sample MGYA00241496_ERZ501984 | MGnify/ENA primary metagenome ERZ501984 (study PRJEB25962, sample SAMEA2042986) | human gut metagenome | biome: human gut; feature: human-associated habitat; material: faeces... | reverse complement strand
AGCCGTTCCAGCCACTGCTTCAGCTCCTCCCGCAGGGCGGCGGTCATAAAGATGGTGCGGCAGGAGGCTTCCGTCTTGGTATCCTTCAGGATGAGGGAGGTCTTGCTGCCCTCCAGCTTGTCCGGGAAGATGCGGAGGATGCAGCCATTGTCCACCTGTGCCAGCGTGTCCTTCTGCACCCGCTGCATGGAACGGTTGACAGTGAAGGTGCCCATGCCGTTGGCGGCATCAAAGTCGATGTCCTCCGGGGTCAGACCTGCCACCTCCCCTTCCCGCAGCGCACCCACCAGCGTCAGGTGTACCGCCAGATGCAGGATGGGGTCCTCCATGCTGTCCAGTGCTGCCCGCATCTCGTCCACCTCCCAGATGCTGCGCTCTTGGGTTGTCTTTTTGGGAGCTTCCACCGGGACGGGGCTTTTGATGAGGATGCCCCACTCCACCGCCAGCAGAAAGGAATTGTGCAGCAGTTGGTGGACCTCATGGAGGGTAGTGCCGGAGAGGGTGCGCTTTTGCTGCTTGGGCGAGAGGTCTCGCCGCTTGCCGCCCACATACTGTCCGCAAGGGGTCTTGCTCAGGGTGTCGTACAGGGCTTCGATGTGGTAGGGTCGCAGCTTCTGCATCTGCATCTCCCCGATATAAGGGATGATGAGGTTCTGGATGAGGGCCAGATTGGACTGGTAGGTTTTCGGTGCCCACTTGTGCTTGCTGCACTGCTTGGGCAGCCAGTCCATCAGGAACTCTGCCACCGTCACGGCGGACGGGATCAGGAAATTGCCGGTTGCCAGCTCATGCTCGATCTGCTTCTGGCGTTTCACCGCCTCCTCTTTGGTGGGAAAGCTCTCCCATTTGTCGCAGCTCTTGCCGTGCTCGTCCTGATAGGTGTAGCGGACACTGTAAGAACTGCCGCGTTTCGTGATATATGCCATAGATTTGCCTCCTTATCAAGCTGCCCGGTAGAGCCATGCATCGAAGCTGTCTTTCGGGATGCGGATGCTTCCACCTGCCCGCAGGACACGGAACTCGGTGGTGCTGTTGCACAGGTTGTAGGCGGCGCGCTGGCTGATGGCCAGCATCTGAGCGACTTCCTTCACCGTGTACACCAGCTTCGGGGCTTTAGGGCTGTTGGTCGGAGACTTGACGGCATTGGTTCGAGTGACCACCTCCATTGTATCGTTATTCGGAATGGTCTGCAAGATATTTTTCGTATAATTTAAAGATTTCACAGTTTCGGTCGCAACAGGCCGAGATTTGTTCATAGGCAAAACCTCCATGTTTTATTTTTGATGTAAGTTCAAAATCACCTGCTCACGCTGCTCATCCTGCACCTTTTGCACACTGTGAGCAGGCTGAGCAGGGCTTTTTCAAGTTGATTCTTATTTTTTAATCCCACGGACTTGGAACATCAACGGGTAAAAACAGGTCAACGGCTACATTGTGAAAGCCCCGGTTTGTGCCGATGCACTTATCATCATAGACAATGCCCAGACTTTTCTGATTGTCTTTCAGATGGTGGATAAAGGTGGATGCGGCCAGTGGCTTTTCCAGATTGTCCAGACACCATCGTTCATAGACTTTATAGAAATCCGTGGATTTGCACTTGGCCCCCTGCCGAATTTCAAAGTAGCCCTCAGATTTGAGAAAGCCCAGGATATTGTTGCCCTGCTCCATCGCTTCTTTCAGATTCGCGGCGGTGCGTTCGCTGATGGTAAACCGATAGTTGTTCCGAATCAGCCGATGCAGCCCCTCCAATGCCCAAAGCAGGATACCCTCTTTTTCACCCCGCATCTTGTCAATGAGGAAAGGATCATCCACCCGGCCAACAGGTTTTTCCTTAGTGGTGAGCAACAACTGGCGGCGATAGAAACCGTTAGACTTGTCATAGAGTGCGTGTAAGCTGCCATTTCCGAAGCAGGCAAACCGAACATACAGCGTACCCTGCACGCTCTGCTGTCCTTTGCGCTCAATGTCGATTTTATCTTCCAGTGTAACAAGGGTCTTGATGTTGTTGGTCTGCGGCAGGGCCTCGGTTTTCATATCGTCATCTACCAGAAGAAGCTTATACTCCAAGTCTGCACGGGCAAAGCGGTTGGTTTCTACCTTTTGCAGACTGCCTGTGTACATACTGTTGCCGAACAATTCTCGCAGAATCAGCCCGATTCTGGATTTTCCATTGCCGCCCTTGCCGACCATCAGCAGCATTTTCTGCGCTTTGGTAACAGGCAGCAGGCAATAGCCAATGTATTCTTGTAAGGCCGGAATATCTTCTTCGTATAGCAGTTCGTTCAAGAATTGCAGCCAGCGTGTCGGTGCTGGTGATTCTGGCACATAAGAGATGGGCAGTCGGTTCATGCAGTATTCTTTTTCAGGGGTAAAGTGACCGTCCACAAAGTATGTGCCGTTTCGGACATGGATGCGGTCTGTCTGAATCTCCGGCGACTCGGATGCACAGGCCAGCTTGATGGCCTGCATGATATGTTCAATACGTCGTGCTACGCTGGTGGTAGCGTAATAGCGGACTTGCTCATAGATTTCCTTTTTCAATGGGGCTTCATCCTCGATCATGCCATCCACCGTAAATAGCCTGCCTTGAAAGCAGCGCATGGGGTGCAGGCTCAAAAAATAATCTGCGAACAATGGTTCAATGATTTTTCCGTTATCACCCACCCAGTTTCGGGCAGGTGCGCTATGCTGCTCCTTCGATTTCTTTGCATCGTTCGATTGCTTCTCCAAGGGCGGTCACTTCCTTTCCGTTCAATAGTTGTTGCTTTTCATTTGGACTTTCCTGCAAAAGAATATCCAGCAGATATTGCACACGGTCTGCATAGTGTAGACTTGCTACAAAACAAGGATGCAGGGATGCTTCTGGATTTTTGGGTGCATAGGCCATGCGCCAATCTGCCAGCAGAGAACGATAGCCACACAGGATTTTGTAGAATTGATCTTTCGGACTTAGCGGTTTTTCCACCGGCTTGCAGGGAAGTGGTTGAAAATTATCTGTTGCAGAAAGCCCAAAATCTGTAGCCAGTTTTTCAGCCGCCTGCCGCAAAGAAAGTTGAAACAGTTTTGCGGTGAAGTCTATCACATCACCATCCGCTCCACAGCCAAAACAGTGAAACCGAAAATCCACTTTCATGCTGGGATTGCGGTCTGCATGGAATGGACAGCAAATCATGCTGCTGCGGTTTGGACGAAAGCCATAGGCTTCTGCGGCCTGCCGGGTGGTGATATTCAGCTTTACGATTTCAAATAAATTGTTGTTCTTGAAGATTTTCCTCCTTCTTATTTTCAAAAGTCCCTGCCGAATGGGAAAGTCCTCTGTGGACTTGCACATCCGGCTGGATTCCAGGGTGTGGGGCGGAAGACAGCGCTGTTTAAAGCGAACCATTACGTTATGAGTCCTTCTGATGCCTTTCTCCTTTTTGGGTCGATTCATAGGTGTGATCCTCTTGAATTTTTATCGTTGCGAAGCAACTCCCGATAAGCCGCAGGCGTTCGGCTGCGAACACATTGATGTGGAGCCAGATAGCCAGAATTTAAAATTTTGTGCGCACCGTGAGAATGGGGAACGGGATCCCCATCAAGATTTCCAGCCGGAGAAAACTACGAAAGTGAGTTTTGAGCGGCTATGGGCGAATCTTGCTCTAAGCTACCGTCCACTCTGTCCCAGCCCGTTCCTGCCCGATTCTCTCCGACGTGTTTTCTGGTAAGACGCGCAGAATACACATTCCATACCAGAGATATCCTGCTGGGGTGGCTCATAGAATTTTCAATGTCCGTTGCAAGGTTCTCTTGTGTATCCCTTACACGAATAGGAATCCGCAGAGCCCTTTTTGAATACAGTTTTGAAAATTTCACAATTTGGGACAAAAAGAAAAACGGCAAAGCAGATAAAATCCACTTTACCGTTTTATAGCAATTCAACATCTTCATGTAACAGCAACAGCGTTGAATTGCATATCGCAAATTGCTGTTTTAACGTTCCACTGATTTCTTGCCTTGCGATAAAGAAAGCACTTACGATAAACGCTCTACATTGAAAATGCAATCATACACTGCTATAATAAAATTGTGATATTATCACCAAAAATTCAAGATGCAAAGCGTTTGCAATTGGCAAACATTCAGGAGGAACGCATGGTAACAGGAGCCATTAAAAATAAGGTAGACAAGATCTGGACGGACATCTGGGCAGGCGGCATCACCAATCCGCTGACCGTCATTGAACAGCTGACCTATCTCATGTTCATCCGGTCACTGGACGAGAAAGAGCTTGCCACCGAAGATTTTGAGAACATGGCGGGCGAAAAGATGGAGCACATCTTCCCGGCCAGCGCGGCAGGGCAGTCTATGCGGTGGAGCCGCTTCAAGGACAAGGATTCCCGTGAGATTTTCCTGACCATGCAGCAGCGGGTGTTCCCTGCCATCAAAAAGATGAAGTATGGCCGTCTGCCGGACTTTGATGCGAACGGCGAACTGGTGGAGATCGCAGACGACCCCACCCGCCCGGACGAGGGCAACACCGCTTTTGCACGGTACATGGACGATGCCATGTTCCTGATCCCCACGCCGCAGGTGCTGCAAAAGATCATCACCGGGCTGGAGGATCTTTACACCCACGACATTGCCGACCTTGATATGCAGGGCGACCTGTACGAGTATATGCTGGGCAAGCTGGCAACCGCAGGGCAGAACGGCCAGTTCCGCACGCCCAAGCACATCCGCGACATGATGGTGGAACTGGTGCAGCCCACGCCGGACGACTTGATCTGCGACCCCGCCTGCGGCACGGCGGGCTTTTTGGTGTCCAGCGCACAGTACCTCCGCACCCACTACGAGGACAGCATGACCCCGGAGCAGTGGCAGCATTTTGCCGGCCCGATGTTCACCGGCTTTGACATGGACCGCACCATGCTGCGCATTTCGGCCATGAACCTGATGCTCCACTCCATCACGAACCCGGAGATCGACTACAAGGACAGCGTGTCGAAGCAAAACTCCATTTGCAGCAAGTACACCGTTTGCCTTGCGAACCCGCCGTTTAAGGGCACCGTGGACGCCGAGAGCATCAACGACGACCTGAAAGCCGTCACCAACACCAAAAAGACAGAACTGCTTTTCCTCGCGCTCTTTTTGCGGATGCTGAAAACCGGCGGTCGCTGTGCCTGCATCGTGCCGGACGGCGTGCTGTTCGGTTCCAGCAAAGCGCACCAGAGCATCCGAAAAGAACTGATTGAAAACCATCAGCTGCGGGCGGTCATTTCCATGCCCTCCGGCGTGTTCAAGCCCTACGCAGGCGTGTCCACAGCGGTGCTGGTGTTTACCAAGACCGGCGCGGGCGGCACCGACAGGGTGTGGTTCTACGATATGAAAGCCGACGGTTTCTCGCTGGACGACAAGCGCACCGAGGTGAAGGAGAACGATATCCCGGACATCATCGCCCGGTTCCATAACCTCGATACCGAAACTGACCGCAAGCGCACCGAGCAGAGCTTCTTTGTACCCAAAGAAGAAATTGCCGCCAATGGGTACGATTTGTCCATCAATAAGTACAAGGAGACCGAGTATGTGCCGGTGGAGTACCCCTCGACCACGGAGATCCTTGCTGACCTGCATGAGCTAGAAATGGAGATCACCAAGGGTCTGGCAGAACTGGAAGAAATGGTATGACGGAGGAAAATGCGATGACAGAAAATGATAAACTGCAAATGTTTGAGGACCGACCGATTCGTACCGCATGGGATGAAACGCAGGAAGAATGGTACTTCTCCATCGTTGATGTTGTGACGGTTTTAACAGAAAGCGGAGATTACAACACCGGGCGAAAATATTGGAATAAGTTGAAGCAACGCTTGAAAGCTGAGGGCAGTGAACTGGTGACAAATTGTCACCAGTTGAAAATGAAAGCGACAGACGGAAAACGCCGTTTGACCGATGTTGCCAACACGGAACAGCTCCTGCGCATCATCCAGTCGGTGCCGTCCAAAAAGGCAGAACCGTTCAAGATGTGGCTGGCAATGGTCGGGCGGGAACGCATCGAGGAAATCATCGACCCGGAACTGACCATCGAGCGCGCACTCGATACCTACGCCCAAAAAGGCTATTCCCCGGAATGGATCAACCAGCGGCTGCAAACCATCCGCGCCCGAAAAGAGCTGACCGATGCATGGAAGGTGCACGGCGTGAAAGAGGGGCAGGAGTATGCCATTCTGACGGACGAGGTGACGAAGGCATGGTCTGGTATGAACACACGGCAATATAAAAACTTCAAAGGGCTGAAAAAGGAAAATTTGCGCGACAACATGAGTACCCTGGAACTGGCCTTGAATATGCTGGCAGAAGCCACCACAACGGAGCTGACAAATGCCCAGAATCCGCAGGGGCTGGAAGAAAACCGTGTCGTTGCCAAACAGGGCGGCGCGGTGGCTGGAAATGCCCGGAAGGAAATCGAATCCAAGACTGGCCGCCCGGTGGTCACTGCCGAGAATGCAAGTACCATGCTGCTGGGGCAGACGGTTGCCGGAATGATTGAGAGCGTGGCAACGGAAAAAGATGACGAAAAATCGGAATAATATACAGGTGTGGGAGGAGATGGTGTGATGGCGAAGTTGGGAGAGGTATGCAAGGTTTCGGCTAGTACCAAGATGATTGATAAAAGCAAAGCGTGGCTTTTGAATCTTGACATGGTTGAACAGCAAACGGGACGAGTTGTCGAGTATAACTTTGTTGGTGAAGATGGTCTGAATGGTTCAATCACTCAATTTGATACAGAAAATGTTTTATATTCCAAATTGCGCCCAAACTTAAATAAGGTCGTGCTTCCTGAAAGAAATGGATTTTGTACATCAGAATTATTGCCACTTCGTCCAGATGCTAGAAAACTTGACCGCTCGTATCTTGCAGTGTTTCTTCGCTCTGACGGATTTGTAAACTGGGCTGTATCTAAAACAGCCGGTGCAAAAATGCCGAGATTAGGAACAAAAGACTTATTAAACGCCAATATTCCTTTGCCGGAAATAAAAGAGCAAAAGGCTATTGCAGAAAAATTCAAGAAGTCGGAAGAGTTGATATCCCTCCGCAAACAGCAACTTGCCAAGCTGGACGAACTGGTAAAGGTGCGGTTTGCAGAAATGTTTACCGCGAATGAAAGCAACTTTCCGATGACCGCTTTAAATGATTTGTGCAAGGAGATATTTGCAGGCGGCGATAAGCCGTCTGAGATGTCGCAGATTCAGACGGACGAATTTGAGTTTCCTGTGTACGCAAATGGATATGAAAATTTGGGCTTACAAGGCTTTGCAAAGAATTACAGGGTAGAAGAAAAATCTGTAACGATTTCCGCACGAGGAACGATTGGTTACAGCTTTATACGAGAAGGAAGATATACCCCGATCGTGAGGTTGATAACGGCAGTTCCGGGAGATAAGCTGAATGTCGTTTATCTGAAATATTCAATTGACATGTTGGACATTAAAAGCTCCGGAACAAGTCAGGCACAGCTGACGGTTCCCAATTTTAAGAAAATGAAGATAATGGAGCCGCCACTTCCCCTCCAAAACGAGTTTGCCGCCTTTGTGGAACGTGTGGACCAGCAGAAGCAGACTGTACAGCAGAGCCTTGAAAAGCTGGAACTGATGAAAAAGGCGCTGATGCAGGAATATTTTGGGTAACTCCCTCAGCCGCCTGACGGCGCCAGCTCCCTCAAGGAGGGAGCCTTAACGTGGCCGCAGGGCAAAAGCCTCCCTCCTTGAGGGAGGTGGCACGGCGATAGCCGTGACGGAAGGAGTGGGGTTAGAAAGCAGTCCTCATTAAGCACAAGTGCTCAAAAAGAAGCAAATTGAGAGAATGTTTCGTGCAAATGGCAAACTTTTTGGCTTTTTATGGTATAATAAAAACAGATTAAGCGGGAACCCTTGATTTTTCAGGGGTTCCCGCCTTTTTTGTTACTACCGTGTTAATAGTTCAGTGTTCAGCGGCCTATAATGTTCACCGGATTGAACCCTATTTGATAAGTTCCACCGTGGCCTTCAGTTCATCCAATGTCTTGTGATTATAGACCCGGTTCCCTGTGTCCTTGGACACATGACCCATGAGAAGATCAATACACTTCCGGTTTGCCCCGGCGCTGTCCAGTTGGGTTTCAAAGGTGTGGCGGCATTCATGCGGGGTGTGTTTCATTTCAAGAGCCTTCATAATGTCCGCCCAAAAAATCCGGTATTGGGTTTGGTTGCAAACCCGCCCATTGTAGCTGATCAGCCGGGGGCCACCTTCGGCAAGACGGGCTTCAACCAAGGGCCGGATTTTGGAATGGATGGGAACCACCCGATCTTTCCCCGCCTTGGTTTTGGTTCCGCCCTTCATCGTCCCGGCCTGAAGGTTTATATCTTCCGGCTTCAAATTCAGAAGTTCGCTGATCCGCCACCCGGAATAAAGCAGGATCAGAACCGTGTCAACCCAAGGTTCTTTCTGATGTTCCCAAACCTTCTTGATTTCTTCCTTACTGAAGGGAAGGCGGGTGGTTGGTGGGATGGGATCAGAAGTCAGCAAGTCAGAAAAACACCGGTTGATTATGTCCATTTCAAGGGCGAACCTGTCAAGATGGCCCCAAAGGTTTTTAATTGCCGCTTGGGTGCTATATCCCTTCCCGCACCCGTCAATGGTTTCTTGCATTTGGTAGGATCGAATTTGTTTATAGGGCTTTTCCCACAACGCTGAACAATGCTTGAACGCTGAACACAAAGAGGAACGGTTGGATTCCCCCAGCTTGGGGGCCTTCTTTTCCTTCCAGAGTTCAAACAGTTCTTTCACCGTGATTTTGGCCCGGTCAACATCCCACGGATCACGGTTGTATTCCGCCAACAACATATTTCCAGCTTCACGGGTTTCTGTGTAGCCTATAATCTCATAAATTGGATGGCCCTTGTCATTCCACCCAATCACTTTCTTCACAATGAATGGGCGGCGGCGATTACCTGACAGTTTCGCAACTGTCCCATACCCATTTGGATTTCGCATTATATCACCCAGCCTTTCAGGAAAAAGGGTATGCAAAACCAAACCCGGTGTGATATAATGTTCAATGGGGATTGAAACATTAACTTCAAACGGGTTTTGTTTCGCCTGACCGCTTCCGGTGTGCCACCACCGGGGGCGGTCTTTTTTTTTATCTTGAATAGATGTTGAAGCCCTATGAAATCCATGTGCCATAATGGTTTCACGGGTTCTTCCTTCAACATTCAAGATCATTCATATATTCATTTCAAATAAAAGAAAAAATATAAAGAAATAGAAAAATACAGTGATAGGGTTTTGATCTTGAATGTTGAAGGATTGTCAAAGCTGAACCGGGGAATTCTGAACGGGCTTCATGCTTTGGAATTGCTTCACCACTTGTTCACTGTCCTTCAGATTGTCGGACACATTCAAAACAATTTGTTTGGCCCCATCGGATTCATAATCAATCACAAGAAGGGTGGAAACTTTGATTTTCTCTTTTGTCTGAACCCTTCCGCCAACCATAGCCCCCAACGCACCGAAAGCCGCCGCACCCAAGACCATTCCCGGAACCGATTGCTGGATCACCTGTTGGATTTCCCGTTCATTCATTAACTGAACATTCTGAACCTTGTTCAATGACAAATTGAATTCCTTCCAGTTCTCTTTTTTGGTTCCAGTCAAGGCTTTCAAATTGAACCCTTCCGGGATCAACTTTGCAATGATTGGCGTTAAAGCTGGAACCGGCAACCCGTCAACCAGAGGGCCAACAGCCGCAAATTCTTTTTTCTTACCGAACAAAATGATCACCCCTTATTTAACATCACTTTGGAAGGCAACTGCCTTCCCTAAAATTCTGATATGATCCAGTTCTTCACCGGTGAAGCGCATGGTTTTATATTTGGGGTTTTCTGCAAAAAGCTGAAGAACCCCGGATTCCTGATCATAATACACCCGCTTCAAGGTGGCTTCATCTTCGATCAGAACGGCGGCAATTTCACCATCATCCACCATTTCTTGCTTTTTGATGAATACAATATCCCCATCCTGAATTCTGGCCCCTATCATGCTATCACCTTTTGCCCGTAAGCAGAAGTCAGCATGGACATTGGCCCCGGCTTCAACATAGGCTTCAAAATTCTGTTCTGCAAAGATCGGTTCCCCACAAGCGATATTTCCCAAAAGCGGGAATTGCTTTGTTTCAATCCGAAAAAGGTTGTCCACTGTAATTTCCCGATGTGGTTCATCTATCCAGCCCATCAAATAAGCCGGGGTGGTGTGAAGGGCTTTTGCGAGGGAAGCGATTTTATCACGGCGCATATTGGCAATCATACCAGTTTCCCATTTTCTGACCGTGCTTTTTCCAACACCAACTTCATTGGCGACCTGTTCAAGTGTAAGGTTTTGGGATATGCGTAAATCCTTTATTTTTTGGGCCATATCGTTACCGGCCATGTGTTTACACCCCTTTCTTGTGTTACTACCAATATATCATGTTTGTGTCTTTTGCGCAACATAAAATTCGATAAAAATAAAAAAGTTTCTTTTAAGACAAAAACGGGGTTGACACCGGTGAACCGCTGTGCTATTATGAAAGTGTCCTAAACGACACAACCAAGCAGACAGGAAGGAAGTGAAATGATGGATAAGGCACGGCTGGAATATGAAATGATGAAGCACAACATCAGCAAATCCGATATGTGTGCCATGCTTGGGATTTCCCGATCTGCCTTCTATCGCAAGTGCAATGGTGAATCGGAGTTCACCCAAAGCGAGATTCAGAAGATCGTTGACATTCTGGATCTGAAAAGCCCTATGGGAATTTTTTTTACTGAAAAAGTGTCTTAAAAGACACAGCGGAGGAATGAGCCATGAATGAAGTAAGCCTGAAGCCGGTTATTGAAGAACTTGAAAATTTATTTTCAAAGTTCAACGCCCGCTTCTTTGATGGTGGGTTGGAAAAGCCCGTGATCACTGTTTCCCCGAATCATACCCGTGGGGTCTATGGATGGTGTACCGGCTAGAAGGCTTGGAAGGCCGGGGAGGATGAAGGCCACTATGAAATCAATCTGTGCGCTGAATATCTGAACCGCCCCTTTGAAGAAACCTGTGGAACCCTGATTCATGAAATGGTTCATCTTCAGAACCTTCAGGACGGTGTTCAGGACACTTCCCGTTCTGGAACCTATCACAACAAGAAGTTCAAGGAAACCGCTGAAGCCCACGGCCTGACGGTGGAGAAGGGCGAAAAGTACGGATGGCATAAAACCACACTTTCCCCGGAAGCCCTTGAATTTGTTCAGAGCCTTGGAAAACAGGGTTTCACCCTTGTACGCCCCCGGCCCCTTGGATTGAAGGGTTCCAGTAAGGGCGGTTCGAGTTCCCGGAAGTATGTTTGCCCCTGTTGCGGGGCCATTATCAGAGCCACAAAAGAAGTTCGTGTAATCTGTGCGGACTGTGACTGTGAGTTTCAGGAGGAATGCTAAATGAATGTGAAGCTGACCAAGCGGAAGGCTTGGGAACTGATCAGCCGGATTCACCCCCGGTTGAACATCAAGCAGGAAGCCACCCCGCCTGATGTGGCGATTTTCAAGGCTTCCACCGGCCCTGAAGGGCTGGAAATCCGGTGTGAAAATGATTGGTTCAATCACAATGGCCGGATCAAGCTGACCATTTCCAATGTGGACGGAGGAACCCACATTGTCCGCTACTACCACCCGGACACCCTGAACCGGGATTATGTGGCGGAACAGGCCGAAAAGGAAGATGAAGCCAAACAAGCCCGTAAAGAATGGGTTTGGGCTATGGGTAAGGAAATGGCCCACAAGCTGGTTGACCAGTATTGGGGCGACTAATCGCAAATAGGAGGTTATCACCATGAAGAATGAGCAGACCAAGCCTGTGAAGGTGGTGCGGAACACCAAGACCCACCACCAGACCGGTTATCACAAGCCGGTCAAAAACCCCACCACCAACTACCCCAAAGATTCCCATAAGGAATTCTGCAAGCGGTGTTTGGCCCACAATGAGGTGTGTCCCCGCACCAACGGCAAGCCTTCCAAGGCGTGCGACCTGTGAGAAAGGAGTTGTCACCATGAATGCCACTTTTGCAGAGCGTTTGAAGTACGCTATGGAACAGGCCAATATGAGCCAATCCGCCCTTTCTGAAAAGGCCGGGGCTTCCAAGGCCGCAATCAGTCAGTATCTTTCCGGGAAGAACACCCCCGGCCCGGAGCGGGTGAAGGCTTTGGCCGATGCCACCGGCACAACCTTTGAATTCCTGATGGGCTATGGCGGCGCACCGGTTAAGGATGCCCCGCCCCCGGTGAAGAAGATCAGCGTGAAGGAAGCGGCCCGGTGTATGGGCAAATCTGATCAGTTTGTGCGGATCGGCCTTCAGCGTGGCCTTCTCCCCTTTGGCAATGCGGTTCCCGGAACCGGGAACAACTGGAACTATTACATTAACCCCACCAAGTTCAGGGAGTATGTGGGCGCTGAAGCGTTCAACAGCTTCTTTGGACTGACTGCCTAAATGAAAGGATGGTAACGATGATGCAGATTGGATGCACGGTTCTGATTCTTCCCAATGCTGAATATAGCGGGAAGTTTACTGGTATGACCGGTAAGGTTGGCAAGTATTACGGGAGCGCCAAGAATGGCCCCAAGGTTGGCGTGGAGTTCCCCGGCATGAAGAACGATTGTGAAAGTGGTTTGTTCTGGTTCAGTGTGGAAAAGGTGGAAGTTCTTCAGACCCAGCCTTTTGTGGAATACCTGATGAACGATGCCGCTTTTACCGCTACTTTGGCGGAAGGTACTTCCCGGATGCACCGGAAGCGTGAGCGGCTTCCTTTTCCCGATGTGAAGAAGGTTATCTTCAGCGGCCCCAAAACCATTGTTCTGTGGGCGGATGGCACCAAGACCATTGTTTCCTGTGGGGACGGTGACACCTACGATTATTATAGCGGCTTCTGTGCGGCGGTTGTGAAGAAGCTGTTCGGTTCCACCACCCATGCCAAAAAGGTTTTGGGCAAGGTGGTTCAGGTTCAATGATTACGCTGTTCCAGCACCAGCAACAGGCCCTTGACCAGACAGAAGGCCATAACCGATGCGCCTATTATCTTGATATGGGCCTTGGGAAAACCTTTGTTGGTTCAGAAAAGATGAAGAAGTTGAACACCCGGATCAATCTGGTGGTGTGTCAGTGTTCAAAGGTTCCTGATTGGATTGAACATTTTCAGACCTATTACACCCGGAACTGTGTTTTTGATCTGACCAAACCGAAAACATTCAAATGGTTCATGGAACAGGTTCAGCATGAAGTTCCCACTTTGCTGATTGGTGTGATCAACTATGAATTGACCTTCAGGCGGAAGATTTTGAAAACCCTTTCCGGGTTTACGCTGATGCTTGATGAAAGTTCCCTGATCCAGAACGAAACCGCCAAGCGTTCAAAGTTCATTCTTTCCTTGAACCCTGAAAATGTGATTCTTCTTTCCGGCACCCCAACCGGTGGCAAATATGAAAAGCTGTGGAGCCAATGCCAACTTTTGGGGTGGGGCATATCCAAGGAACTGTTCTGGAAGCAGTACATTCAAACGGAATGGGTTGAAGATGATGGATTTTGGCGGCAGAAGATCACCGGCTATAAAAATGTTGATCGTTTGAAGAAGAAGCTGGCCGAACACGGAGCCGTGTTTATGACCACTGATGATGCCGGGATTTACCTTCCTGAAAGAACTATGATCCCGGTCAGAACGCCCCCAGCAAAGGAATATTGGAAGTTCTGGAAGGATCGAGTGATCAGCATAAACACCGCCACCCTTCAAGAATTTGAACTTGATTCAGATTTTTGGGGTTCCAATGAAAGCTATGAGCTGGAATTGATTGGTGACACCAGCTTGACCCGCCGCTTGTATGCCCGTCAGCTTTGCGGCCTATATAATCCGAGCCGGTATAAGGCTTTCCGGGAACTGGTGGAAAGTACGGAAGATCGCTTGCTTGTGTTCTATAACTTCACAGAAGAAATGGAGCGCATGAAAGGGATTGTGAAGGCTATGAACCGCCCTGTTTCTATCCTGTCTGGTGAATTCAAGGATTTGGGGGCCTATAACTTCCATTCCAATTCTGTGACCTTCATTCAATATCAGGCCGGGGCTATGGGTGGAAACTTCCAGAAGGCCAATAAGATCATCTATTTCAGCCTTCCCCAAGGGTGGGAACTGTGGGAGCAATCCCAAAAGCGGATTCACCGCATTGGTCAAGATCGCCCGTGTTTCTATTACTGGATGATCTGTCCGGGGACGGTGGAGGAAGATATTTATTCTACCCTACAAATGAGAAAGGATTACAACGATGAACTGTTCAGAAAATACGAGGATAGCCACCCAAAAGGCTAAAAAGAACAGATGGTTCAGACGGATGTTCACCGTTGCCATTCTGTTTGGGCTGGTGGTGGGATTCATCCTTGGGCGGCTTACGGCGCTTGCCTTTGATGGGGTGAAGGTGGAGCCGAACCAAGAGCCTTCCCAATCCACTGAAGTTCAGCCCACCCAATCTGTGATCCCTATGCCGGAAGTTACTGTGGAGCCGGAACCGGAATATTTAGGAGAATTCAGGATCACCGCCTATTGTTCCTGTGAAATCTGTTGCGGCAAGTGGGCTGAAAACCGGCCTGATGGAATTGTTTATGGCGCTTCCGGTGAAGAACTGGTTGCCGGCGTTTCCTGTGCTTCCCCGCTACCCTTTGGAACTGTTGTGGAAATTGAAGGGGTTGGAACCTACATAGTTCAGGACAGAACTTCTTCATGGGTGGTTGATAAGTATGGGGAAAATCTGATTGACATTTACTTTGATGATCATGAAGCGGCCCGTGAATTTGGGCTTCAGTATCATGATGTTTATTTGAAAGAAGGTGCAAACAATGATCAAATGTGAAAACCCCTGTCCCTTGGGGAAGTTTGATGGGTGTTGCCATAAATGCCCCAGCTTCCACACTTGCCCCGATGCCTGTTCGGAACATCCTGATAAATGTGGGACTGCAACCTTTGATGAAGAAACCAGCCTTCAGGAATTCCAGCAATCCCAGCTTGCCACCCTGAACGCCATTGCTTCCCTGGCAGCCCACAAAAAGGCCATTGAGGAGCAAGAAAAGACCATGAAAGCGGCCTTGTATGATGCTATGGTGAAGTTCGGGATCAAGAAGTTTGAAAGTGATGTTCTGAACCTGACTTTGGTTGAACCCACCACCAGCACCAGTATTGATGCCGCCAAGCTGAAGAAGAAATATCCGGCTATTGCGGCGGAATGCTCCAAATCCAGCGCCAAGGCCGGTTATGTGAAGATCGCCCTGAAAGGCGGTGAAAAGTAATGACCGTTGAACAAGTTGAACTTCGTAAGATTTTAACCCAAATGCTGGCCGATAACGGGATTAACCGTGAAACCATCAAAGATTTTGTGGGTGAAATTGTTTCTGAAAAGGTGGATCGGGCCATTCAAAGAGTTATTCATGAAACCAATATGGATTCGCTTGTGGATAAAACCCTTAAAGAAACGATTAACAAAACCTTGCGTGATGAAGTGGGTTGGAAGGTTCGTCGGGCAATGGGGAGTGTTTCAATTTCCATCGAATGCGTTGGTGATCGGGGTGGAGCAGATGGCAAGGGATGAATTTTGGGATGCCTTGAAGGAACACGCCCACCGAAACCACCAAGAACGGGTTTCCAAGAACCCTGACCGGATCGCTTATGCCATTCAGCAGTTTGAAACGCACGGGATTGAATACCAGTTGAAGAACCCGCAAACCGGCCATTTCCATTGCTGGCGGAAGTCTGATGATCAACTGTTTCAGTTCTATGCCGGAACCGGCAAGATTCAGGGCCTTCAAGCCCGTGGAATTCACAACCTGATCAAGATATTGGAGGGGTGAAGCCGTGAATGATTATTAAATGGCACCCATGCCCCGGCCACCCTAACTATCAAATCAACCGTTTGGCCCAAGTTCGTTCTGTGAAAACCGGGAAATTGTTAAAGCCTTATGACGATGGTTCCGGTTATCTTCGGGTGAAACTGGATGGTGAGAATTGCCGGTTACATATCCTTGTGGCGCTGGCATTCATTCCAAACCCGGAGAACAAGCCTGTGGTGAACCATAAACACGGGAAGAAGCATGATTGCAGGGCTTCCCAGTTGGAGTGGGCCACCGTATCAGAAAACACAAAACACGCTTGGGATCATGGGTTGATTCGGCGGGGGGGGTGAAAAGCCGTGGCCGGTGAAAAGAACTTTGAAACCCGCCTGAAAAAGTGGCTGGAAAGTGAAGGGATTTACCCCTTGGGGGAACCGGTTGACCGGATGGGAACCCCGCCCTGTGGGTATTGGGAAAAGCGTTGGGGCGGCGGAAGGTATGTAAAAAGTGGCCTTCCTGATATGAAGATTGTGGTGAAGGGTATCACCCTTGAAGTTGAACTGAAGGCCACCAACGGCACCCCTTCAGAACTTCAGAAGCGCAATCTGGCCCAAATCAATAATTCCGGTTGCTTTGGCTTCATCCTGTACCCGGAAGGCTTTGAAACCTTCAAAAAAATTGTGAAAGGGGTGAAACAATGCGAGTTTCCCACAGCCGGGTTGATCTCTTTAATAAATGCCCATACCGATACCGCTTGCGATATGTGGAAGGGCTGAACACCATCCCGGACACTGAACCGGATAATGCCTTGATTCTTGGCACCGCACTTCATACCGGCATTGAAGAAGGGATTGAACAGGCCCTTGACTTCTATCAATCCAGCTTCCCCATTCTGACGGATGATCACATTCATGAAATGATGAAGCTGGAAGCCATGATCCCAAAGGCAAAGGCCCTGTTGCCACCTGGCGGCACCTTTGAACTTCCTATTGGGGATTCTGATTTCACCGGGTTTATGGATTATCTGGTTCCTGTTGATTTGGATTTGACCGGAAAAGATGAAATCTGTGATCGTTGTCAGGAGTGGAAAAGGTGTGATGATTCGTATTCCGGGCATTGCCCTTACGGAAAATTCACAATCCCTTCAGAAAACACTTTTGATCTGTATGACTTCAAGTATTCCAATAACGGAAAAAGCTATTCCGTTTCCGGTCAGCTTCACGAATACAAGTATTGGTATGAACTGACCCACCCCGGCCACCGGATCAGGAATATGTATTTCCTGATTGTCCCCAAGGTGAAGATCAGGCAGAAGAAAACGGAAACCCTGATGCAATTTCGGGATAGATTGCAGGACGCTTTGAAAGAAGCTGAACCGTATTTGATGCCTGTTCAGTATGACCCTATGAAAATCATTGGCTTTTTAACCGATGTGAAGCACATGGTTGAAGCCGCCGATTTCCCCAAGAACCCTAACCACTTTTGCGGTTGGTGTGAATATCAAGAATACTGTGAGAAAGGATGGAACTATATGTTACTCCCCAAAAATGAACGGCGTAACCTGAACGCCACCAAAAAGAAGGTTGTATGGCTTTACGGCGCACCCTTCAGCGGCAAGACCTTCTTTGCCAATCAATTCCCTGATCCCCTGATGCTGAACACGGATGGTAACATCAAGTTTGTGGATGCCCCCTATATCGCCATTCGGGACACCGTGACGGTGGAAGGGCGGTTGACCAAGCGGTATTTGGCTTGGGAAGTCTTTGCTGATGCCGTGGCCGAGTTGGAGAAGAAACAGAACGACTTCAAAACTATTGTGGTTGACCTTCTGGAAGATACCTATGAGGCTTGCCGGGTGTATATCTGTGATCGGCAGGGCTGGAAGCATGAAAGTGATGATTCCTTCCGGGCGTGGGACATGGTTACTTCCGAGTTCCTGAATACCATCAAGCGGCTGGTCAGTCTGGACTATGAAAACATCATCCTGATCAGCCATGAGGACAGAAGCCGGGATTTGACCCGCAAGAGCGGTGACAAAATCAGTTCCATTCGCCCGAACCTTCGGGAAAAGGTTGCCAATAAGGTTGCCGGTATGGTTGACCTTGTGGCCCGTATCGTGGCGGATGATAATGACCGGGTACTTTCCTTCAAGACTTCTGAAGTGATCTTTGGAGGTGGGCGGCTGACCGTTCACAACAAGGAAATCCCGCTGGATTATGAAGCCTTCTGTGAAGTCTATGAGGAAGCCAACCAGAGGGCCGCAGGAGCCATGAAACACGGCGGCAATACCCCGGCAACCCAGGCACCTGAAACGGCTGACAGCGGCGAACAGCGGCCCAGCAGACGGGGAAGAAAGCCCAAAGCAGAAGAAGCCCCGGCCCCTGATCCTGAAGCGATTGATGATCCCAATGGTACATTTACACCGGGCGGCGGTGAAGTGGATGATTCCGCCCCTGTGGAGCAGACGGAACCCGACACCAGCACCCTTCCCAAATGCCCGGATGGTGACCGGATTTTCCAGCAGAACCGGGACAACCCGGAAATCCCCCTTTGCCCCAGCATTGATGCCGCCCATTGTTGCCACAAGGAAGGCGGCCCCGATGCTTGCCCCCTGTGGGATCGTCCCAAGGTGGAGGAAGCCGCACCCAAGATGGATGTGAACCCGACCCGGCGCACCCGGAAGAAGCGTGATGCCTGATGAAGATTGATCCTTGTCCTTGTGTGATCAGTCTGAATGATGGTTCAGTTCACACACTGTTTGAATTCCGCCATTTCCTTGAACTGGTGGAAGATCGCATGGGCTATGATGCCGCAAAATGGTTAAGAACCCATGTGGAGCAAGCGGAAAAGGCCGCTGATTACACGAGCCGGAAGGTAAATACTGATTTGGTTGCCTTTGAATCCAGCTTGGACAGCAACCGCAGAGCCTTTCAGGATATTCAGACAGAAGCCGCCGCTATTATGGAAGTTCTTCAAGGGAACCGGGTGAACCGTCAAAAGATCGCCCATTCCGTGAAAGAAATTGGAAAAATCATTTCAAATCAAATTTAGGAGGAAGTTTATTATGGCTATCGACTTTGACAAGATTGATCGTACTGTTGATCTGAAGGGCCTTCAGGCCGATGTGGAGGAAGCCAAGAAGAACGGCGGCGGGGATTTCCCTACCATTCCCGCTGGTAAGTATGAAGCCCGTGTGGAGAGCATGGAAATCAAGGGAACCAAGGCAGACCCCAACCGCCCCATGCTGGCCGTGTCCTTTAAGATTCTGTCCGGCGAGTATAAGAACCAGCGCCTTTTCATGAACCGGGTTCTGTACGGCACCAAGAACGACAAGAACATGATCATGTCCGCTATCGGTTTCCTTGACAAGCTGGATTCCGGCATTCCCGTCAGCTTCACCAGCTACAAGCAGTTTGCCCAGCTTGTCCTTGACATTGCGGAAGCTATTGATGGCAAGCTGGAATATGCGGTGGATTATGATGATTCCCGTTTCAATTCCATCAGCATTGATGAAGTTTTTGAAGTTGAGGATTGAAAACCGGCGTAAAATTTTTTACAATAAAAGTGTCCTAAAGGACACCAAACCGGGTTTGAACCTTAACTTTCAAGGCCGGGGCGCTTGCCCCGGTTGGCCCCAAGGTGAAGCCTTCCCGTGGCGGGGCTGTTTCTACTGATTCACCAAAAGTACATTCAGAAAGTGGGTGAAAAGATGATCTTCTATGATTTCGAGGTGTTCGCTTATGATTGGCTGGTGGTGCTGATTGATCTAAACGCCAAGGAAGAAACTGTGATCATCAATGACCCTGAAAAATTGAGCCGCTTCTATGAGAAGCACAAGGGAACTATTTGGGCCGGATATAATAGCCGCCACTATGACCAATTCATCCTGAAAGGTATTTTGTGCGGGTTCAACCCAAAGAAGGTGAACGACTGGATTATCCTTGATGATAAACCCGGCTATCGGTTTTCCAGTCTATTCAGGAACTTCCCCCTGATCAACTATGATGTGATGCCGAACCCGCCCATTAGCCTGAAGGCGCTGGAAGCCTTTATGGGGCATTCCATCAAAGAAACCACGGTTCCCTTCGACATTGACCGCCCATTGACGGAAGAAGAATTGGCTGAAACGGTCAAATATTGCCGCCATGATGTAAGTGAAACCGTTGAAGTTTGGGTTCGGAGCATTGAGGAATTTAATACCACAATGTTTTTTGTGAACCACTTCCATCTTGGGACGGGTTCTATTGGAAAAACCAAAGCCCAGCTTGCCGCAGAAATCTTGGGTGGAAACGGGAAAGGGAAATCTTTTGATGATGAATTTGATTTTCCAATTCTGGATTGCTTGCGGCTGAAGAAATATCGCTTTGTGGCTGACTGGTACAAGAACCCCATCAATCACAATTATGGGAAGGCCCAAGAAAATATAACCGTTGCCGGTGTTCCACATACCTTCGCTTGGGGCGGTGGTCATGGAGCCATTCCCAAATATCATGGGCATGGAATTTTTCTGGTGATTGATGTTACTGCCTATTACCCTTCCTTGCAGAAACAATTCAAAATTGGTTATCGGGTGATGAACCATCCTGAAAATTTTGAGTTCATCCATGACAGCAACATTGAGTTCAAACGCAAGGGGGATAAAAAAGCCCGTCAACCGTTCAAAATCATGGACAACGCCATTTCAGGGCAAATGAAACAACCACAATCCGCCTTGTATGATCCAATGAGCAACAACACCATTTGTATCAATGGTCAGCTTTTGCTTCTGGATTTAGTTGAACACCTTGAACCTTATTGCAAACTTGTTCAGAACAACACGGATGGTATCATTGTCCAGCTTACGGATTATGACCGGGATTTTGAAAAGATTGATGATGTAGTTTGGGAATGGGAACAGAGAACCGGAATGAAAATGGACTTTGATACTTTCATTGGGGACATTTTTCAGAAGGATGTAAACAATTATTTTCTGATTGATCGGGAAACCGGGGCGATTAAAGCCAAGGGCGCTTATGTCAAGAAGCTGTCTGATTTGGATTATGACCTTCCCATTGTAAACCGGGCTATTAGTGAATACTTCGTTCACGGCAAACTACCGGAAGAAACCATTGGGGCCTGTGATTCCCTTCGAGATTTTCAGAAGGTGGTGAAGGTATCAAGCAAGTATGAATGTGCGCTTTATTCCCCGGTGATCACTATGGAAAAAATCAGGGATGCAAAGGGCCGTTCAAAGTCTGTAAAGCGATTCAGCGGCGGTGAAGTTCAGACGGATAAAACCTTTCGGGTGTTTGCGTCCAAAGATCATTCCAAGGGTGGCTTGTTCAAAGTATCTGGAAAAGTGGTAAACGGAAGAAAAAAGAACCCTGAAAAGTTCGGAAATACACCGGAACATTGCTTCATTATCAATGACGATGTATCTTCCCTTCCCGTCCCCGCTGAACTGGATAGGCAATATTACATTCAGTTGGCGTGGAAGCGCCTAAAAGACTATGGAGTTGACCGAGAAGGGGGGGGGATCTGAACCATGCAACTTTTTCGGGGATATGTACCGACAAAAGACAAACAATGCCTTGAAAAATTCAAAGGGCGGAAAAGATTGAACCGCCTTGAAGATGTTCAAGACCTTGACGAATACGCCGGGATTCTTGGAGAAGAAACAATTCTGATTGATGTGGATGATGTGGAAACCAGTGATCTTCTTTTCCAGATTGTTCAGGATTTGGGCCTGAAATGCCGGGTGTATAAGACCACACGGGGAAAGCACTTCTATTTCAGAAACCCGGAAGGGTATGTGGAAAAAAGCTGGACAAAGCAAACCTTGGCGCTTGGTATTGAAACAGATGCCAAGGTTGGCCGGAACAACAGTTATGCCATTATGCGCTTCAATGGGGTGGATCGGGAAGTTCTTCTGGATTGCCCGGAAGATGATATTCAAGACCTTCCCAAATGGCTTACCCCGGTAAAAACCAGCATGAAGTTCTTGGATATGAGAGCCGGGGACGGACGGAACCAAGCCCTGTTCAACTATATTCTGACGCTTCAAAGCGAGGACTTCACCAAAGAAGAAGCCCGTGAAACCATCCGCATGATCAACCGGTATATTCTTGATGATCCTTTGCCGGATCGGGAACTTGAAACTATCCTTCGGGATGAAGCATTCAAGAAACCTATCTTCTTCAAGGATAAAACCTTTCTGTTTGATAAGTTTGCGGTGTATCTGAAGAACAATAATCACATTGTAAAGATCAATAACCAGCTTCACATTTACCGGGATGGTATCTATGTTCCCGGCGCTATGGAAATTGAAGCCCAAATGATCAAGCACATTCCCAACCTGAAACGGGCGCACCGGTCAGAAGTGTTGTCCTATTTGGAAGTAATGTTCCAGACAGAGGGAGAAACCAGAGCCACCAACCCCAATGTGATTGCCTTCAGCAACGGCCTTTACAATATCCGTGATGATTCTTTCAGCGAGTTCACACCGGATATTGTGATCACCAATAAGATTCCTTGGCCTTATAACCCCGCCGCACATAATGAACTTCTGGATTACACTTTGAACCGGCTTGCCTGTAATGATCCTGAAGTTCGGGCTTTGCTGGAAGAAATGGTTGGTTATTGCCTTTACCGGCGCAATGAACTTGGCAAAGCCTTCATCCTGATTGGTGACAAGAGCAACGGCAAATCAACCTTCCTTCATGTGGTCAAGAATATGTTGGGGGATCGGAATATTGCTTCACTTGACCTGAAGGAACTTGGGGACAGGTTCAAAACCGCTGAACTTTTCGGAAAGCTGGCAAACATTGGTGATGATATTGGAGATGAATTCATTGCCAATGCTTCTGTGTTCAAGAAGCTGGTGACCGGTGACCGGGTGAATGTGGAGCGCAAAGGCCAAGACCCCTTTGAATTCAATAACTATGCCAAATTCCTGTTCAGCGCCAACAACATTCCCCGCATGAAGGATAAGACCGGAGCCGTTCAAAGGCGGCTGGTGATCGTCCCATTTGATGCCAAGTTTACCCCAAATGATCCTGATTTCCGCCCGTTCATCAAGGATGAATTGTGTGAACAAAGTTCAATGGAATACCTGATTTTGTTGGGCCTGAAAGCCTTGCGCCGGGTTCTGATGAATGCCAAGTTCACCACTTCCAGCAGAGTTCAGGGACAGCTTGACGAATATGAACAGAGCAACAACCCCATCATTGGCTTTATCAAAGAAGTTGGGCTTGAAGGTATTGAAAATGAACCCACAAAAACAGTTTACCGGAAATATAAGGAATACTGTATTTCTAATAACTTCCAAGCCCTTTCCAACATTGAATTTTCACGGCAAATCACCAAACGCTGTGGGTTCATCATCGTTGATAAGTGGATCAGCCGCCTTGGAAAATGCCGTGTATTTGTGTCTGGAAAGGATGGTGATTCATAATGTCCGGTTCTAAAAAAGTGTTCACAACCCTTGGAAGTTCAAACCATGCACTTGAAAATCGGGAAGCCTTTGATTATTACGCCACCGATCCCAAAGCTGTGGAAATGCTGTTGGAACTGGAACAATTTGCCCCGGTAATTTGGGAACCGGCTTGTGGTGAAGGCCATATTTCCAAAGTTCTTCAGGCCCACGGCTATGAAGTGATCAGCACCGATCTTGTTTACCGGGGGTTTGGTGATCCTGAACCGCTGGACTTTCTGAAGGAAACCTTGGAAGGGTTTGAAGGCGATATTATCACCAATCCCCCATATTCAGCGGGGCTTGAATTTGTTCAACGGGCGCTTGAAAGTATCAGGCCCGGTGGGAAAGTGGCAATGTTCCTGAAGGTACAGTTCTTGGAGGGACAAAAACGGGGAGCCTTTTTCAAAGACACCCCCCCCCGAACCGTTTACATATCCCGTTCACGGCTTTCTTGCGCCAAGAATGGTGATTTTGAACGGTTCCCGGATTCGGCCATAGCTTATGCGTGGTATGTGTGGGAAAAAGGCTTCACCGGTGATCCGGTTATCAAATGGTTCAACTGAAAGGATGATTGAAATGGAAATCAAAGATAGTGGAGAGCGCACCCGGTTTGATACCGGGGCGGTTCGGGATATACACACCGGCAAAGGCCGCATGGATTTATTGCCGTGGGAAGCTCTTGTAGAAGTTTCCAAGCATTGTGAAGAAGGGGCGCTGAAGTACGGGGAACGCAACTGTGAAAAGGGCATTCCTATTCACAGCCTGATTGATTCGGCCTTCCGCCACCTTGCCAAGTACATGATGGGCATGAAGGATGAACCCCACCTTCGGGCGGCGGCTTGGAACATCCTGTTTGCCCTTTACATGGAAATCAAACACCCGGAACTTCAGGACATACCAACCAGAACCATTGGTGATCCGTGTGAAGGCTGTGCAAATATCAACCGTCCTTGGAATGATTCTGTGTGCGGCCATTGTTCCCGGCTGAATGATCAGAGATATGATGCTTACCAGAAGAAAGGATGAACACCATGAAGATTATCAATGCTGATGTGGAATTTATCACCCCGATTGATGGGGCCGCAATCCTGAAGCGCCTTGAACAGTGTGGGCGGGTTTGCTATAAGTCTGAAGCCAAGATCACTGACACCAGCGCCCCGGCTTTTGTGGCTGGTATCATCAAGCGGGGCCATGAAGCAGTTCTGGAACACTGTTCCTTCACGGTGAAGTTCATCTGTGATCGTGGGGTTTCCCATGAAATTGTTCAGCACCGGCTGGCGGCATATTGCCAAGAATCTACCCGCTATTGCAATTACAGCAAGGAAGGGTTTGGTTCTGAAATCACCGTGATCAAACCTTGCTTCTGGAATGAAAACACCTTGGGTGGAAAGGTGAAAATGGACTGTTGGAAGATTGCCATGCGGGATGCTGAAGATGCTTACTTTGCTTTGCTGGATGAAGGCTGTTCCCCGCAAGAAGCCCGTTCTGTTCTGCCCAACAGCCTGAAAACGGAAGTGGTTATGACCGCTGACATTCGGGAGTGGCGGCACTTCCTGAAGTTACGCTGTTCCCCCGCCGCACACCCGCAGATGCGGGAAGTGGCCCTGATCCTTCTGGATAAAGTTCATTCCATGATCCCGGTTTGCTTTGATGATATTTGGAGTGAATACCATGAACAGGGCTGAACGGCGGAAAGCCAAGAAAGCGGGGCTTCCGGTTAAAAAAGAACCCGTGGTGAATATCAAAGCGGCGGATGTTGAGAAGATCAAACAGGACGCTTCCAAGGATGCGGCCAACAAAGCCTTCCTTCTGATGTTGGGATTGCCGGTGATGATCCTTCATGATAAGTTTGGTTTCGGCCCGGTTCGGTGTGAACGGTTCACGGATGCTGTTCTTGAATTGTATGATAGCTTTGAAAAAGGTTATGTGTCCCTTGAAGATATTCACAAAACCCTGAAGGAAGAAACCGGGATCACTATTGTTTCAGATGGGAGGTTGAAGGATCGTGGGAACTAAACCTTGGCAGAATAAAGAAGGGTATGCTGACCCTACGGCTTATGAAGGGCTGAAGCCTATCATTCGGGAAGAAGATGAACAGCAAAAGCGCCTGAACACCCTGATCTTTGTTCTGAAGTACATTATCCGCTTGGCCGGTTATGACCTGTTGAATCGGGTTGAACTGAAGGACAAAAAGACCGGGAAGGAGTTCAAATAATGGATAGAATTGATGAATTTGTTGCTGGATTGGAAGCATTAGAGAAAAAGTATGGGCTTTATATTTGGGCTTGCGGCTGTTGCAATTCCCCGCATTTAATGGACAGTCAGACTAACGAAACTGTGGCAGAATCATTGGAGTTTCTGAATGGCAAGTATGAATTTGACCGTTGTTAATGCTTCAACAGAATAAAGTGGTTTGTCCTACATTTTGGTACAAACCACTATTTGAAAATTAACTTTCAAGGAAACGCCCCCGCCAAAGCACTTCAGCGGTTGTGGTTGGAATAGTGAATGGATATTGAAGGGGCGGAAACCCTTGATATACCTTGCTTTTCGGGAAAATCCTTCAACATTCAAGATGGTGCAGATATTCAATTCAAATTAAAGAAAAAATATATAGTAAGAAAAAAGCTATATAGTGAAGAATGCGCTTTTGATCTTGAATGTTGAAGGAAATCCCAGAAACCCTGATGCTGTGAGCCTTTGACCCCCTTCAACATGATCTGAAAGGATGTGTGATACATAGTGACTGAAAAAGAACTTTGCCAAAGGGCCAAGGATTATTTTTCCCAAATTCGGAAAACTGATCGCTTGATCCAGCGGTTGACAGATACAGTGAACACCTTGCGTTCCAGCTTGACCAGCCAAAACTATGAGCTGAAGCCCGACAAGGTACAGACTTCCGGCGCAAAAGATACTTTAGGTGAAACGGTTGTGAAGATCATTGCCCTTGAAGATGATATAAATGCCCGGATTGATGAACTTGTTGATATGAAGAAAGATGCCTTCAATCGGATCGGCAAAATTCCTGACCTTGATCAGCAGAATGTTTTGATCGGGCGATATATCCAGATGAAAAAATGGGAGGATTTAGCGGCAGAGTTTGAATACACCACCCAATGGCTTTTTGAAATTCACGGTAAGGCTTTGCTGTCATTCTGTACCGCCAACGCTGACTTTCTGAAAGTTGATAGTGACCGGTTGAAAGTTTAGTATTTTTTCTGATATTCTGTATGTATGAAATTGCGCCAACGGGAACACCGGGGGCGCTTTTTCTATGCTGAAAAAGGGGGTGAATACCTGTGAACACCAGACAACGGAAGTTTTGTGATGAATACCTGATCAGCGGCAACGCTACCGATGCGGCGGTTAAGGCCGGGTATTCGCCCAAGACCGCAAAGAGTATCGGACAAAGATTGCTGACTTTTGCTGACCTGAAGCAGTACATTGACACCGAACTTGAAAAACTTCATTCCGCCAAGATTGCCGATGCCCAAGAAGTTCTTGAATACCTTACCGCTGTGATGCGGGGTGAGCATACCGAACAGGTTTTGAAGCTGGCCGGTGATGGCATTCAGACAATCACGGATATTGAGGTTTCCGCAAAAGAACGGATCAAGGCCGCTGAATTGATCGGCAAGCGTTACGCCCTGTTCAGTGACAAAATGGATTTGGGCGGCGCTGTTCCTGTGGTTATCATGGGGGATGATCAACTTGAAGATTAACCCCAAAGCAAAGGTGATCCGCCTTCCTGAAGTGGTGGGCAAAGGCTACGCCACTTATTGGAACTTCAAAGGCCGTTACCGGGTTTGCAAGGGTTCCCGTGCTTCAAAGAAATCTAAAACCACGGCCCTGAACATCATCAAAAGAATGATGCAATACCCGGAAGCCAATACCCTTGTGGTTCGTAAAGTGTTCAGAACCTTGAAGGATAGCTGTTTCACGGAATTGAAGTGGGCAATCAACCGGCTTGGGGTTCAGTCTTATTGGGAAGTCAAAGAAAGCCCCCTTGAAATGACCTATATTCCAACCGGTCAGAAGATTTACTTCAGGGGCCTTGATGATCCCCTGAAGGTTACTTCCATCACGGTTGAAATTGGCTATTTGTGCTGGTGCTGGATTGAAGAAGCCTATGAAATCATGAATGAAGATGATTTCAATATGCTTGATGAATCCATCCGTGGTGCTATCCCGGAAGAAACCGGCCTGTTCAAGCAAATCACTTTGACTTTCAACCCGTGGAATGAAAAGCATTGGATCAGGAAACGGTTCTTTGGAGAAATCACCGGCAAGGATGCCCAAGGGAACCCTGTTTACAAATTCCATGATAGCTGGATTTCCCCTGATGGTCAGATTTTTGCAACCACCACCAATTACCTGTGTAATGAATGGCTGGATGAAGCTGATCTGAAGGTTTTCCAGACTATGAAGGAAACCAACCCCCGGCGCTATAAAGTGGCTGGCCTTGGTGGTTGGGGCATTGTAGATGGCCTGATCTTTGAGAACTGGCGGGAAGAAGCCTTCAATGTGAAGGAAGTAAGCGCCAAGGCCGGTGTGAAATCCGCTTTTGGCCTTGACTTTGGTTATACCAATGACCCAACGGCGCTTTTCTGTGGGCTTGTCAGCAAGGAAGAAAAGACCATTTGGGTATTTGATGAACTGTATGAAAAAGCCCTGACCAACCGGGCCATTTGTGACCGGGTAACGGCTATGGGCTATGCCAAGGAACGGATCAAGGCCGATTGCGCCGAACCAAAGAGCATTGACGAATTGCGGGAAGCTGGCCTTCATCGTATCAGAGCCGCCCGGAAGGGCAAGGACAGCGTGAACAATGGCATTCAGTACATTCAAGGCTATACCATCATCATTCATCCCCGGTGTGTGAACTTCATTACTGAAATTTCAAACTACACTTGGGATGAAGATAAGTTTGGAACCAAGATCAACATTCCCATTGATGATTTTAACCACCTGATGGACGCTATGCGTTATGCCCTTGAAGATATGCTGGTTGGTTCTGCCTTTAGCTTTGAGTAACACGGTAGTAACAACAGGCCCCGGAAATCAAGTGTTTCCGGGGTTCTGTGTTTATTGAGCAATAGGAAGGAACGGCCCATGTTTGAGCAACAGCAGATTTTGAAAAAGATTGAACAATGGGCTGAACGCTTGCCCTATAAAACTTTGAAGATTGAAGTGGAACTGTCCAATCAAACGCTGATCTTGGAGAAATCCAGACAGCGCCCCATTGGATTCCAAGCCCCCCCCCACAAAAGGAAGGTGATTGAATGCTATTTCTGAATACTGAAACCGCCCGGATCAATCGCCTGATTGAAGAAGGGGCTGGCCGTGGCCTGACGGAACTTGAATTCTTTGGCCGGGAAATTGCCGCTTGGAAGAAGTCACCGGAACGGATGGCCCAAATCACCGGTGATCGCTACTATGATGGAAAGCATGATATTCTTGACCGGAAAAGAACGGCCATTGGGCCTGATGGGAAGTTGCAAGTGGTTGACAACCTTCCCAATAACAAGGTGATTGATAACCAGTATGCAAAGATGGTGGATCAGAAAACCAACTATCTTTTTGGTAAGCCGATCACCTTTGATTGTGAAAATGATACCTATTCGGCCTTGCTGAAGAAGCGGTTCAATTCCGCCTTTCAAAGAACCCTGAAATACCTTGGTGAAGATGCCTTCAATGGTGGGCTTTGCTGGTTGTTCATCTATTACGATGAAAAAGGCGTTCTTTCTTTCCGGCGCTTTCCGGCCTATCAGGTTTTGCCGTTTTGGGCTGACGATGATCATACCAAGCTGGATGCCGCCGCAAGATTGTACCTTCAGGAAGTTTGGGACGGGATCACAAAGAAGTTGGTTGAACGGGTGGAACTTTACAAGCCTGATGGGATTTACCGTTATGTGCTTGATGGTTCAACCCTGATTCCTGATGTTGAACTTGGAGATTATGCGCCCTATATCACGGTTCAAGGCAAGGATGGCCCGGAAGCCTATGCGTGGGATCGCTTTCCCCTGATCCCGTTCAAGTACAACAAACAGGAAACCCCGCTGATCATGCGGGTGAAATCCCTTCAGGATGGCATTAACACCATGCTTTCCGACTTTGAAAACAATATGCAAGAGGACGCACGGAACACCATTTTGATTCTGAAGAATTACGATGGTGAAAACCTTGGGGAGTTCCGGCACAATCTGGCCGCTTTTGGAGCCGTGAAAGTTCGGGATGATGGTGGGGTTGAAACCCTGACCGTGGAAGTCAATTCTGAAAACTACAAAGCCATTTTGGAAGTGTTCAAGAAAGCCTTGATTGAAAACGCCCGTGGCTATGATGCCAAGGATGATCGTATGAGCGGGAACCCCAATCAAATGAACATCCAATCCATGTATTCTGACATTGACCTTGATGCAAACGGCATGGAAACGGAATTTCAAGCGGCTTTTGAACAGCTTCTTTGGTTCATCAACCAAGATATGAAAACGAAAGGTGAAGGTGACTTTGAGAATGAAGAAGTTACTGTGATCTTCAACCGGGATATTCTGATCAATGAATCTGAAGCAATCGCAAATTGCGCTTCTTCTGTTGGTATTCTGTCCAATGAAACCATTGTTGGACAGCACCCGTGGACAACCGATGTGAAGAAGGAATTGGAACGGCTTCAGAAGGAAAAGCAAGAAGCCGTTGATGAATATGCCGGAGCCTTTGGGAATGTACCCAAAAACAATGATCCTGAAGGCGGGGAAGAATAATCCCCGCCTTCCTATATGCCGGGGCAATAATGGGGCAGGGCCGGGGTTCACCTCCTTACCCGGTCAAGGGTGCAATTCCCTTCCCCGGCACCGCATGGCGCATTGGTCAAGAGGTCAAGACACCGCCCTTTCACGGCGGTAACACGGGTTCGATTCCCGTATGCGTCACCATTTACGCTGAAGTGGATGGAATAGGCAGACACGGCGGATTCAAAATCCGTTGCCGCAAGGCGTGTGGGTTCAAATCCCACCTTCAGCACCAATATTGGGGTGTAGCCAAGAGGTAAGGCAAGGGGTTTTGACCCCCTGATCCGTTGGTTCGATTCCAACCATCCCAGCCATACCAAGAAGGGAGTGTGACCCCGTGAAAAATGCTGACTATTGGCGGGGCCGGTTCTCCGTTCTTGAAGAAGCGGCCCACAAACAAACTGATGAATACCTTCAGAGCCTTGAAGATATTTACCGGGAAGCTGAACAAACAGTTCAAAAGGACATTGAAAGTTGGTATCAGCGTTTTGCCACCAACAACAATGTTACTTTGGCAGAAGCCCGGAAAATGCTGACTACCGGACAGCTTGAAGAATTCAAGTGGACAGCGGAACAGTATGTGAAGGCCGCACAAAAAGCCAACCTTTCAGAAGAATGGATCAAGAAGCTGGAAAACGCTTCTACCCGTTTTCATGTCAGCCGCCTTGAAGCTATCCAATTTCAGATTCAACAGCAAATTGAACTTCTGTATGGAAATCAGGTTGATGGGATTGATGATCTTCTGAAAGATGTGATTTCCAACGGGTACACCCGTGGGGCCTTTGAAATTCAGAAGGGCATTGGCCTTGGATGGGATTTCACCGCCCTGAACCAGAAGAAACTTGAAACATTGCTTTCAAAACCTTGGACAACAGACGGAAAGACCTTCCGGGATCGCTGTTGGACGAATAAGGCGGAATTGGTGGACACCGTAAACAAGGAACTGATTCAAGGAATGTTGCGGGGTGATCCATCTTCCAAGATTATCACGGCCATTCAAAAGAAGTTTGGAACTTCCCGCTACAAGGCAAGGCGGCTGGTTCACACAGAAACCACCTATTTCAACGCTGTTTCCAAAACCCAAATGTATAAAGATTTGGGAGTTGAACAGATTGAAATTGTGGAAACGCTGGATTCCCGTACTTGCCCTATCTGTCAGCCCCTTGATGGAAAGGTGATCCCACTTTCCCAATATGAACCCGGTGTGACTGTCCCACCCTTCCACCCGAATTGCCGGGGAACCACTTGCCCCTATTATGACGATATGGAAGGCAAAAGAGCCGCCCGGAATGCTGATGGGGAAGTTTACTATGTTCCCGCCAACATGACCTTTACTCAATGGAAGAAGGCTTTTGTGGATGGCGTGAAGGATGGTTTGACGGTTGCCACCGTGGGCGCTATAATGAAAACGGTGGATGAATGCACCACAGTTGAAGAAGTGGAAGCCTTGATGAAAGAACAAGGGTGGTTTTATCAGACTACCCTTCCCGATGGAAGCCCATTTGATGGGAACCAGCTTCTTTCTTTGCAAGGGTGTGATGTTGATACCGCCAAGGCTATTTTCAAAGCCCATGAAAATGTGTTCAACCGCCTTCCTGAATTGCGGGGGCAACTGAATTCTATCAATGCCCAACGCTTGGCCGGTGGAACTTATGCCCAATGTTCTTATGGCTTGGGGCGTGGTGGAATTGCCGTGAACACTTCCTATTTTTCCGATGTGGAGAAATTGAACAGACTTTATGCAAATGATTTGGCCCACGGTTTCCACCCAGCGGGAACCACTTATGGTTCCATCGTCACCCATGAATTGGGCCATGCGGTGGATGATTACCTTTCTGTGATCCACCAGTTGGCCGGATTGAATGGATGGAGAGCCAAGAAGGTTTCCGCTTATCTTCGTCCCAAGGTGATGAAGGCTTGTGGGTTGAAAGTTTCCGACACCAGAACAGCGGTGAGCGGCTACGCCACCCAAGATGCCCAAGAATGGTTTGCTGAATGCTTCTGTGAATGGATGGATAGTGAGAACCCCCGTCCCGTTGCGGTGGAATTTGGTAAACAGCTTTTGGAATTGATGAAGGGGATGAAATAAGATGCCGATGCCCAATTTTTTCACAAGTGAATGGTTTGTGCCTGAAGTTGATAATTGGCACCTGAAGGAAGGCGCACCCCCGGAAGTGGTGGAAGAATTTGAAGCCTATATGAAGCGCCTGAAAGAGAATGAACAAAACAATATTGTTGAATGAGCCACCCCCGGCGTTGCCGGTGGTGGTTTTTTCATACCCATTCGCCCCTTTCCCGGTTTGGGCGGTAAAGTGAGCCGGGGGAAATCGTGGTTCCTGACCCACGGTAAAAAAGGATTTTGTAATGGAGGTATTTGCTATGACCAAAGAAAGTTTGATGGCTATGGGCTTGACTGAAGATCAGACAACAAAGGTGATGGAAGCCTTGAACGGTTCTTTTGTTCCCAAGACCCGGTTTAATGAGGTCAACACGGAACTTCAGACCGCAAAGGCCACCATCAAGGAGCGGGATTCCCAGCTTGAAGCCCTTCAGAAGTCCACCGGTGATGTGGAAGCCCTGAAAAATCAAATCACCGAACTGCAAACGGCCAACACCGATCAGCAGAAGAAGCATGATGCCGAACTGAAGAAGCTGAAGATTGATAACGCTGTGGATTCCGCCCTGAAGGATGCCAAGGCAATCAACCCGGCCACGGTTCGCCCCCTTCTGACTGCGTTTTTGGAGAAGGCCACGGTTTCTGATGATGGCACCATTCCCGGCCTGTCTGATGAAATCGGCAAGCTGGTGAAGGGTGAAGGCACCAGCTTTCTTTTCAAGGCGGATACCAACACCACCCCCACTGTTTCCGGCACTTCCCCCGCTGGAAGCGTAACCACCCCGCCCGATCCCAAAACCAGCGGTTATGAAACCCGTCTGGCTGATGCCCGGAAAGCTGGAAATTCCGCCTTGGCTGTGGCAATCAAGAGAGAAGCCGCCGCTGAAGGCATTCAGCTTTTCTAATCTGAAAAATTTTGACACAAGAAAGGATGTTTGATTATGCCTGTCAATATCACTGGAACTGGTAATACTTTCAATCTTCCCAATTTCGCCGGTGATCTGTTCACCGCTTCCCCCACCCAAACCCCCTTCCTGTCCATGATCGGCGGCTTGTCCGGTGGCATGAAAACCGAGAATGACGAGTTCCCCACCGGTCAGCTTTATGAATTCCCTGAAGCGGCCCAGCCTGCTATCACTGAAGATGCGTCTGAAACTGCCCCCGCCGCAACTGCGCTGGTTCGTGAGCAGAAAACCAATGTGACCCAAATCTTCCACGAGGCTATCACCATCACCTATGCAAAGATGGCGAACCGTGGCAAGCTGTCCGGCCTGAACACCGCTGGTCAGGCGGCCAACCCCACTTCTGAACTGGATTGGCAGGTTGCCCAGCGCCTGAAGAAGATTGCCCGTGATGTGGAATTCACCTTCCTGAACGGCACCTTCAACAAGGCCACCGCTTCCAATCAGGCCAACAAGACCCGTGGTATGTTTGAACTGTGTTCCACCGGCACCACCATTGCCGCTGGTAATGCGGCCATTTCCGTTGACCTTCTGAAGCAGTTGTTCAAGGCTATGGCTGATGCCGGTGCCATGTTCGGCAACATGGTTCTGTTCTGTGGTTCTGATCAGAAGCAGAGAATCACCGCCCTGTATGAAAAGCAGTTGGGCTACAACACCCCCGCTTCCCGCAATATCGGCGGCATGAACATCACCGAACTGGAAACCGACTTCTTCAAGATGGGCGTTGCCTACAACCCCTTTGTTCCCAATGATCGTATTCTGATCGCTGATGTTTCCGCCTGTGCGCCTGTCTTTCAGGATGTTCCCGGCAAGGGTACGCTGTTCCTTGAAGATTTGGCAAAGACCGGTGCCGCCGAAAAGAAGCAGATTTATGGTGAAATCGGCCTTGACCACGGCCCCGCTTTCCTGCACGGTTCCATTACCGGCCTTGATTACACTGGCCGGGAGTAAGGAGGTATGACCCATGTATAAGATCACCGGTAAACAGAAGTTTGGCGCTGTGTGGGCCAACGGTGAATGTGTGGCTATCTTCAATCGGGGGGTGGCCTATACCAATGACACCGCCAAGGCTGACATTTTGAGAGCCAAAGGCTACACCGTGGAAGGTGAGCCGGATCAGGTGGAAGTTCAGGCTGACCCCCTGAAGAAAATGACCGTGGATGAACTGAAGGAATATGCCGCCACCAACGGCATTGACCTTGGGGAAGCCACCAAGAAGGCTGACATTTTGGCCGCTATTCAGGCGGCGGAAACCGGCAACGATGAATAAGAAGGCGGTGATCCCCGTTGCGTGAAGAAGTTGTTTCCATGTTGATGGCCCTTGGCGTAACGGGGGCCGCTGATGATCCCTTGCTTGATATTGTGATCCGCAATGTTCAGTATAGGGTTCAGAATGAAACCAACCAAAGTGAACTTCCTGAAGGGCTGGTAAGCGTGGCCGTTTATATGGCCGTGGGCGAATACCTGAACATGAAGAAGGTTTCCGGGCAGTTGGAAGGGTTTGATCTTGATGCGGCTATCAAGCAAATTCAGGAAGGCGATACCAACACGGTTTTTGCCATTGGTGATGGTAGTTCAACCCCTGAACAGCGGTTGGATGCCCTGATTTCTTATCTGATCAATGGTCGAACCCGTGAATTTTACCGATTCAGGCGGTTTGTCTGGTGAACGCACACAGAAAAGCCCTTGAACGGCTGTGGAAGGATCGGTGTTCCATCTTTGTGAAAGAGAAAGTCACCGATCCAACCACAAAGCTGACTGATTTTGAAGAAAAGCCGCTTCTTCAGGATCAACCCTGTAAACTGTCTTTTGAAACCTTAACTTCAAGCACGGGTGATCCCGTGGCCGCAGTTTCCCAAGCTGTGAAGCTGTTCATTTCCCCTGATGTGAAAATCCCCGCTGGTTGTAAAATCGTGGTGACACGGTTCAATGACCTTGAAAGAACATTCACCTATTCCAAGAGCGGTGAAGCGGGGGTATTCACCAACCATCAAGAAATTCCGCTTGTTCCGTTCAAGGGGTACGCCTGATGGGTAAATGGGGAAGATGCGATTTCCGCCAAATGGAACAGTTGAATGAACGGCTGGAAAAGCTGATGGGGGCTGATTTGGATAGGTTTTGCCGCCAAGCCGCCCAAGACTTGGCGAGGCGTTTGCTGAACAAGGTTGTGAAGCGGACACCGGTTGTATATGGGACTTTGCGGGATGCTTGGGCGGTAATGCCTGTGGGCCACCGTGGAACCCATTACACTGTTGTTGTGCTGAATAACCTTCAGTATGCGTCTTATGTCGAATACGGCCACCGGCAACAGCCGGGACGGTTCATCCCCGGTTATTGGGAAAGTGACCGCTTTGTTTATGATCCTGACGCTGAAGGCGGAATGGTGCTGAAAAAGAATTGGGTGAAGGGGCGTTATATGCTGACCATTTCCACACAAGAGTTGGAACAGCAAGCCCCAAAAATTCTGGAAAAGAAGTTGTATAAGTTCCTGAAGGGGTGTTTTGATGCTTAATGAAATTATCAAAGGAATTTCAATGGCGCTGAATGCCGCCTTTGGGGATGAATATGAAATCTTTCAGAATGATGTGGAACAGGGTTTGGAAGAACCCTGTTTTTTGATTGCCGTTTTGCAACCGGAAGTTACCCCCATGCTTGGGCGGCGGTTTATCAAGCGAAACCCATTTGATATTCAGTATTTCCCCAGCGCCCCCGGCAATAATGCGGAAATGTTCACGGTTGCTGAAAAGATGATTGAAGTTTTGGACTTCATCACCCTTCCCAATGGGGATCAGCTTCACGGAACCAGTGTGAACTATGAGGTTGTGGACAATGTTCTTCATTTCTTTGTGAACTACAACTTGCCCATGATCCGGCCCACGGAAGAAACCTATATGGAAACCTTGGAAACCGAGGTTGGAACGATTGGAGGGGAATAAATGGCTACCACCACACGAAAGAAGAAAACCCCGGATCAGGAAGCGGCCCCGCCCGTTTCCACCCCGGTTCCGGTTTTCACCAAAAGAAACATCCTGACCTTCCAGCGATACGCCAAGCGGCGTGATCTTCTGTCCGTCCTTCTGGAAGATGGCAAGGAATACACAATGGAGCAGGTGGACAGCTTGCTTCAGAATTTTTTCAAGAAAGGAAAGGTGAATTGATATGGCCCTTGGCGGCGGCACTTTTTTGACGCAGAACAAAATTCTGCCCGGTGCATATATCAACTTCATTTCTGTTGCAAGCGCAAGCGCCACCCTTTCTGATCGTGGCATTGCAACGATCCCCCTTGAAATGAATTGGGGGCCTGAAGGTGAGGTTATCACCGTTGAACTTGGGGATTTCCAGAAGAATTCCCAAAAGATTTTCGGCTATGCGTACACGGCGGATGAACTGAAGCCTATGCGTGAAATTTTCCTTCATGCCAAGAAGGTTCACTTCTTCCGCCTGAATGCGTCTGGTACCAAGGCCACTTGCACCTATGCAACGGCCAAATATCCCGGCACCCGTGGCAATGATCTTCGGATCGTCATTGAAGCCAATGAAAACAGTCAGCCGGAAGCCCTGTTGTATGATGTTTCCACTTTCCTTGGAACCCTTCAGGTGGATCAGCAAAAGGCCATTTCTCAAATGTCTGACCTGAAGAACAACGATTATGTGGACTTCAAAACCGGGGCAAGCCTTGGCCTTACGGCAAGCACCCCCTTGACCAGCGGTGCCAATGGCACGGTTGAGGATGCCACCTATCAAACCTATCTGGATAAGATGGAAGCCTATACCTTCAACGCTATGGGTTGCCTGTCCACCAATCCCACCATTACCGCCCTGTTTGCTTCCTTCTGTAAGCGTATGCGGGACGATGTGGGCAAGAAGTTTCAGGTGGTTTGCTTCCGCAATTTGGCCGATTATGAAGGCGTTGTGAGCGTGAAAAACGGCCTTGTGGGTGATACCGGAAACCCCGCCCTGATTCCTTGGGCAACCGGTGTGGTGGCCGGAACCGCTGTGAACAAGTCTGCAACCAATATGGATTATGACGGTGAATATGCCGTTGATACCGATTACACCCAAAGCGAACTGGAAGCCGGTATCACGGAAGGTTCCTTCATGTTCCATTTGGTGGATGATAATGTGGTGGTTTTGGAGGACATTAACACCTTCACTTCCATTACAGATGAAAAATCTTCCGACTTTTCCAGCAATCAGACCATTCGGGTTCTGGATCAGATTGCCAATGATATTGCGGTTCTGTTTGGAACCAAGTACATTGGTAAGGTTCCCAACGATGCTTCCGGGCGGATCAGCCTTTGGAATGACATTGTGAAGCACCATCAGGAACTTCAGAATATCCGGGCCATTGAGAACTTCAGCCCGGACAATGTGACGGTTGCACAAGGCGACACCAAGAAGGCCGTGGTGGTGGCTGACTATGTTACCCCGGTCAACGCTATGGCCCAGCTTTACATGACCGTCTATGTTCAGTAAAGGAAGGAGGGTTTGAACTATGGCAACTGTGATGAACGCCAAAGATGCCATTTCCGCTTCTTTGGCGGAATGCTTTGTGACCATTGATGGAAACCGTTACAACTTCATGCAGGCTATCAACCTTGAAGCCAACTTCGAGAAGAACAAGACGGAAGTTCCCATTTTGGGCAAGACCGGCAAGGGTAACAAGGCCACCGGCTGGACTGGTACGGGTTCCGCAACTTTCCATTACAACACCAGCATTTTCCGTGAAATGATGAAGCGGTATAAGGACACCGGCGAGGATGTCTATTTTGACATTCAGGTGACCAATGAAGATCCCACTTCTTCTGTGGGCCGTCAGACCGTGATCCTGAAGGATTGCAACATTGATGGCGGCATTCTGACCAAGTTTGACGCTGATGCGGAATATTTGGATGAAGATATGGACTTCACCTTTGAGGATTTCGAGATGCCCGAAACCTTCAATCTGCTGGCGGGAATGGAGTAACACTGTCAAAACCCGCCCCATTTTGAGAATGTGGGCGGGTTTTTTCTTTTATAATCACAAAATAGGAGGAATTTAACAATGAGCCTTTCTGCATTTCTGGCGAAAAACGCCCTGAAAGTCGAAAATGTGAAGTTTGCGGTTTCCAAACGCTTTGTGGACGAAACCACCAAGAAGCCCATTGAATGGGAAATCAAAGCTATCACCGGCACCGAGGATGAAGCCCTTCGGAAATCCTGTGCCAAGCGGGTTCCCGTTCCCGGCAAGAAAAATCAGTACCAGAAGGAAACCGACTATGATATGTACCTTGGCAAGCTGGCGGTGGCCTGTACCGTGTTCCCCAACCTGAATGACAAGGAACTTCAGGACAGCTACGGTGTTATGGGTGCTGAAGCCCTTCTGAAAACCATGCTGACCCCCGGCGAGTATGCCGACTATCTGACCAAGGTTCAGGAGGTTTGCGGCTTTGAAACCACCCTTCAGGATGAGGTGGATGAAGCAAAAAACTAATTGAAGAAGGTGATGGTGAAGCGAACATTGCTTACTATTGCCTTCATGAACTTCATTTGACACCTTCCCAGTTTTTTAACCTTGACCGGCAGGAACGGGCGTTCATTATTGCCGCTATTGATGTTCGGGTTGAACGGGAAAAGAAAAAGCAAAAAGAACTTGAACGAAAGAAGCGCCGGGGCCGGAAGCGGTAAACGCTGGCCCCGGCCTTTTTCCTTTGGAAAGAAGGTGAACCCCTATTGGCAACCATTAGAACCGCTATCGCCCTTTATGATGGTGTAACCGCCCCCCTTCAGGCAATGCACAAGGCCATGAACATTGTGCTGAACAGCTTTGAAGCCATGCAAAGGGCTTCCGGTAATTCGGTTGATACTTCGGCCATTCGTGAAGCCCGTGAAGAATTGGCAAGAGCCGGGGCCGCCTTTGATGAAATTGAAGAAAATATCCGGGAAGCTGGAAACCAGCAAGACCGATTTAACCGGAGGATCAGGGATGGCACCACCGCCGCTGATGGCTTGTGGGGCAAGCTGAAAGGTATTGCGGCCACTGTGGGCGGCTTGGCGGCAACAAAGAAAATCCTTGGCCTATCTGATACCTTGGCAAGCACCAAGGCCCGGTTGAATTTGATTGTGGATGATGGCGGTTCCGTGGGAGAACTGGAAAAGAAAATCATGGCTTCTGCCCAGCGTTCCCGATCCGCCTACTTTGATACCGCTTCAGCCGTTGCAAGTTTGGGTTCCAACGCCGGGGCCGCTTTTGCCAATACGGATGAAATCATTGCTTTCATGGAGCAGATCAACAAGCAATTTGTGATCGGCGGTGCTTCGGCCCAAGGGCAAGCCGCCGCAATGCTTCAGTTGACCCAAGCAATGGCGGCTGGTGCGTTGCGTGGTGAAGAACTGAATTCCATTTTGGAGAATGCCCCCGGAATTGCAAGAGCCATTGAAAGCTATATGGGCATTGCGGAAGGTTCCATCAAATCTTATGCGGAACAAGGCTTGATCACCGCTGAAGTGGTGAAGAACGCTATGTTTGCGGCGGCTGACGAAACCAATGCCAAGTTTGAAAGTATGCCCAAGACTTGGGCGCAGATTTGGACTTCCATGCAGAACAAGGCCCTTTCCATCTTTGCCCCGATCCTGACCAAGATCAATCAGATTGGAAATAGTGAACGGTTTACCCAAGTAACGGATGGGATTATCAATGGCCTTGCCGGGATCGCTTCTGTTGCCACTTGGGTTCTTGATCTTCTGATTGGCGGGGCCGCATTGGTGGTGGATAACTGGTCGTGGCTTTCTCCCATCATCTATGGTGTGGCCGGGGCTTTGTTGGTGTACTATGGGGCGCAGATGGCCGCAAATGCCGTGGCCCTGATCACCAAAGGAATTCATATCGCTATGGCCGGGGCAAAGATGATCCAGCTTGCCGCAACCGGCGCATTGACAGCGGCCACCCCCGCCGCTGAAACAGCGGCGCAATACGGCCTAAATGCGGCCTTGTATGCTTGCCCCTTGGTATGGATCATCATTCTGGTGATTGCCCTTGTAGCCCTGTTCTATGCGGCTGTGGCGGCGGTCAATAAGTTTGCCGGTACAAGCGTTTCCGCAACCGGCCTGATTTGCGGCGCATTTATGGCGGCGTTGGCGTTCATCGGAAACATCTTCATTGCCTTGTGGAACTTGGTTGTGGATGTATTTGTGATGATCTATAACCTTGTGGGAACCGTTGCAAACTTCATCGGGAATGTTTTCAATGATCCGGTTGGGGCCGTTTGCCGCCTGTTCTTCGATTTGGCGGACACCGTTCTTTCCGTGCTTCAAGCGTTGGCTTCGGCCATTGATACCATCTTCGGTTCTAATCTTGCCGGTTCCGTCCAAGGCTGGCGTGACAGCTTGGGCGGTTGGGTGGATTCCACCTTCGGCAAGGGTGAAGAAGTCATGGAAAAGCTGAATGCCGATGATATGAAGTTGGGCCGGTTTGAATATGGGGCCGCTTTTGATATGGGCTATGAGTTCGGCCAAGGTGTGGAAGATACCGTGGGCGGCTTGTTCGACTTTTCCGCAATGGACAGCTTGGGGGCCGCTGATGGGCTGGATGCCTTCAATCTTGGCAACACCCTTGATGGTATCTATGGCAACACCGGGGACACGGCGGGGAACACCGCCGCTATGAGTGATGCCCTTGACATTGCGGAAGAAGATTTGGCCTATTTGCGGGATATTGCCGAGCGTGAAGCAATCAACCGGTTCACCACGGCTGAAATTCATGTTGAACAACATAATGAAAACCACATTTCCAGTGACACCGATCTTGACGGGATCATGGATGCTTGGGCCAATGATTTTGCTGAAAAGCTGGATGTTTCTGAAGAAGGGGTGCATGAGTAATGGCATACAAAATGTATTTGGGTGGTGTGCTTATGCCCATCACCCCTTCCAAAGTAACTGTGAAGATCAGTAACCAAAACAAAACTATGACCCTGATCAATGGGGAAGAAATCAATATTTTGAAAGCCGCTGGCCTGTCTGATGTGTCTTTTGAACTGTTGCTTCCCCAAGTTTCCTATCCTTTTACCAATGGCGGGGCGCAATCCGCAAGCTATTACCTTTCTTTGTTTGAGCGGTTAAAAACCAGCAAAGAGCCTTTCCAATGGATTTTGAACCGGCAACGGCCCAATGGCGGGATGTTCTTCTATACCAACCTGACAGTTGGAATGGAAAACTATGAAATCACGGATGATGCCGGGGCCGGGTTTGATGTGAAGGTGAAAGTGAACCTGAAGCAATACAAAGCCTATGGAACCAAGACCGTAACCATCAAACAACCGGCTACCCCCGCAGAGCCGCCCAAGGCAACGGTTCAAGAAGCCCCCCGGCTTACCGCCACCGCTCCCAAAACTACCACCTATACCGTGAAATCCGGGGACTGTCTTTGGAATATTGCCAAGAAATATCTTGGGGACGGTTCCCGGTACACTGAAATTTATAATCTGAACAAGGATAAAATCAAGAACCCTAATTTGATTTATCCTAATCAGGTTCTTACTTTGCCTTCCTGAAAGGGGTGATTCTGTTTGGCCGTTGAACTGTTCATTCAACACGGCAGTACAATTCAATATCCGGTTGTTGAAGAAGGGGCCAAGCTGACCTTGGAGCGCAAAGGAACCCCCGGAAAGCTGGAATTTACCGTTGTCAAGTGCGCCGGACTAAACTTCCAAGAAGGCGATCCGGTGAAGCTGACGGTTGACGGAACCCCCGTGTTTTATGGGTTTGTGTTCAAGAAGAAGCGGGACAAAGGCCCCACCATTGATGTTGTGGCTTTTGATCAGTTGCGATACCTGAAGAACAAGGACACTTTGACAGAAGAAGGGCTGAAGGCTTCCGATCTTCTGAAACGGTTGGCAACTGATTTTCAGTTGAACCTTGGTGATGTGGAAGATACCGGGTACACCATTGAAACCATCGTGGAAGAAAACCAAACCCTGTTTGATATGATTCAGAATGCTTTGGATGAAACCCTGATGAATACCAAACAACTGTTTGTTCTTTATGATGATGTTGGAAAGCTGACCTTGAAAAACATCAATTCCATGAAACTTGATCTTCTGATTGATGAAGAAACCGGTGAAAATTTCAGTTATGAATCCAGCATTGATGATCAGACCTATAATAAAATCAAGCTGGCCTATAACAATGAAGAAACCGGCAAGCGGGAATTGTATGTGGCCCAAGACGGTGAAAAAATCAACCAATGGGGCGTTCTTCAGTATTTTGAAGAAATCCAGACCAAAACCGGCGCTTCCGCCAAGGCGGATGCCCTGTTGAAATTGTATGACCAAAAAACCAGACGCTTGACCATCCAAGATGCGTTTGGGGATGTTCGGGTAAGAGCCGGAAGCGCCGTGGTGGTTGCCCTGAACCTTGGTGATATAATTACCAACAATTTCATGGTGGTGAACAAAGTCACCCATACTTTCAAAGATAATGAACACCGGATGGAACTTGATTTGATTGGGGGTGAATTCATTGCCTAATGCCGTGGAAGTAGTAAAAAAGGCGGCTGTGGAAGCCGTGGAAGCTGGAAAACCTGTGAACCTGTTGTTTGGTGAAGTGATTTCCGCTTCACCGTTGAAAATCCAAGTGGATCAGAAAGCAATCTACACAGAAAAAATGTTGGTGCTGACCCGGAATGTCACTGATTATGAAGTGGATATGACGGTTTCCCACCAAACTGTGGTGATCAGCCACGGCCACCCGGTTGTTGATACCTATACCGGGGGCGGTGAAGCAACCCCCATAGACCACAACCACCCCATTCAGGGACGAAAGAAATTCAAAGTTCACAACGCCCTTGTGGTTGGTGATTGGGTGCTTCTGGCCCGGATGCAGAAGGGCAAAAAATTTGTGGTGCTGGATCGTATCAAAGCGAACCCGGCCTTAAAGGGGGAATGGCTATGATCCCACAGACCGGGGATGATTTGCGGCAGGATTTTGAGTTTGAAACGCTTCCCAGCAGAACCTTCCGCATGAACCACAATAGCTTGACCATCATTGGAACCATTGATCAGATTCAAGCCGTTGAACAAGCGGTGTATTTGATTCTGAACACTGAACGCTATGAATGGCTGATCCATTCTTGGAACTATGGTGTGGAACTTCACAATCTGATTGGGCAAGATGTGGAATACTGTATTCCTGAAATTGAACGGCGGGTTCGAGAAGCCTTGCTTCAGGATGACCGGATCACCGCCGTTGAAAATTTTCAATTTGAAGTGAACAAGAAAAAGGTGCTGACCACTTTCACGGTGGTCAGCATTTTTGGTGAAATCAATACAGAAATGGGGGTTGAAATCTAATGTATGAAGCGCAGACCTATGAAGTGATCCTTGCCCGGATGCTTCAAAAGGCGCTGTCTGTCAACAGTAATCTTGACACCCGTGAAGGATCGCTGGTGTGGCTTTGGGACGCCCCCGCCGCTGTGGAACTGCAAAATCTGTATATTGCCCTTGATACGGTATTGAATGAAACCTTTGCTGATACCGCAAGCCGCCCTTATCTGATTCAAAGAGCCGGTGAACGGGGCCTTTCCCCGCAACCGGCAAGCCCCGCAATTTTGCAGATGGCGATTACTCCCACAACCTTGTTTCTTCCCATGAATACCCGCTTTTCCATCGGTGAACTGAATTACTATGTTTCCGCTGATCGTGGGAATGGTAATTATGAACTGACCTGTGAAACGGCTGGTGAAGCCGGGAACAACTACACCGGAACGGTGATCCCCATTGAATATGTGGATGGCCTTCAGACTTGCACCATTACTTCCATTTTGGTTCCGGGTGAAGATGAAGAAGATACCGAGGTTTTCAGACAGCGTTATTTTAACAGCTTGAACGCCCAAGCCTTCGGCGGAAACCGCATTGACTATATTGAAAAGGTCAACGCCATTCCCGGCGTGGGTGGTGTGAAGGTTTACCGGGCTTGGAACAGCGATTTTTCCCCGGCTGAAATGATTCCCCCGGAAGGAACTTCCGAATGGATCAGCGGCCTTTCTGATGTTCCTGAAGCGGTGAAAAGCTGGCTGGATGCGGTGTTCTATGCCGCCCAAAACAATAAATTGACCGTTGGCGGAACTGTGAAGCTGGTGATCATCAACAGCACTTTCACGGTTCCTTCCCCGTCTTTGGTGGAACAGGTTCAAACCGCCGTTGATCCCCTTCAGAATGCGGGGGAAGGCGTTGGAATTGCACCCATCGGTCATGTTGTTAGGGTGGAAGGTGTTCAAGAAGAAACGGTGAATTTGGCCTTTTCTTTGTATTACCAGCGGGATTGGGATTGGGACGATGTTTCGGGATATGTGACAGAAGCCATTGAAAGTTATTTTACAGAACTGGCAGAAAGTTGGGCGGATCAGACGGAACCCCTTGTGGTTCGTATCAGCCAAATTGAAAGCCGGTTGTTGGGCATTTCCGGTATTCTGGATATTGCCAATACAAAAATCAATGACGAGGCTTCCAACTTCACTTTGGAACTTGACCATATCCCGGTATTGGGTTCCATTTCCCCCAGCGTTATCACGATCAACGCATGAAGGGGTGATGGAAAGTGGATAGAAAACTGATCAATTATCTTCCCTATGTTGTCCGGGATTATGCGGAATTCAAAGGGATTTCAGAAGCCGAACAACCGGAATTTGAATCCGCTTGGGGTTCTTCTGATGATCTTCTGAATAATCAGTTCATTTCCACGGCTGGTAATTTGGGCCTGTCCAGATGGGAAAAGATTTTGGGGATCACCACCAAGGGAACAGACACCTTGGAAGATCGTCGGTTCCGTATTCTGACCCGATTGAATGAAGAACTTCCATACACACTTCCGCAGTTGAGAAATATTCTTGAAACCCTTTGCGGTTCCGGGAATTATTCGGCTGAAGTGATGGAAGGAACCTATCAGCTTATTGTGAAAATTGGGCTGGCGGCAAAAAACAACTTTAGTGATGTTGAATCACTGTTGGATCGGATGGTTCCGCAAAATCTGATTGTGACCCTTCTTCAGCTTTATAACACCCATGCTGAACTTGGACGGTTCACCCATGCCCAGCTTGCCGCATACACCCATGACCAAATGAGAAATGAGGTAATGAACTGATGGCAAATCAAACCGAAAATTACAAATTGACCAAGCCCCTTGCTTCTGAATTTTATGATGTTGAAGTTCAGAACGGCAACATGGACAAGATTGATGCCGCCCTAAAAGAAAATGCCGATGGTATCAAAAACCTTCAGGACGGACAGAAAAACAAGGCCGATTTGGTGAATGGGAAGGTTCCGGCTGAACAACTTCCTGAAATGAACTATGACCAGAAGGGAACCGCCGAAAGCAAGGTAAAAACCCACAATGAAGATGAAGAAGCCCACCCCTATCTGTTGGGGCAGATCAACACCTGTGTAGAAGCGGCGCAGAATGCCCAAGATGCCGCTGATGCGGCCTTGGAAGCTGTGAACAGCATTGCATTCACTATCAATGTAGTTCCCACACAGAACGGAACCCTGACCTATAACGGGCAAGCCCAAAGCCCTTCTTGGAACAGCTATGATCCCAACGCTTTGACCCTTGGCGGTGTGACTACCGGCACCAATGCGGGAACTTATACGGCAACCTTCACCCCGAAAGAAAAATACCAATGGAGTGATGGAACCAAAACGGCACGGGAAGTCACATGGACGATTGGAAGGGCTTCTATGCCGGTTCCTTCTCAAAGTGGAAGTCTTACTTATACCGGAGCCGCCCAAAGCCCTACTTGGGCCAACTATGATTCCGGGAAAATGACCCTTGGGGGAACTACCAGCGGCACCAATGCCGGAAGCTACAACGCCACTTTTACCCCCGGCGCAAACTACAAATGGAACGATGGAACCACCAACGCCAAAACCGTTGCTTGGACGATTGGAAAGGCCGCTGGAAGCCTTTCTTTGAACAAATCTTCTATTTCCCTGAATGTTTCCAAAATGTCTGATACCATCACGGTAACACGGGCCGGGAATGGCGCAATCAGCGCCGTTTCTAATGCCCCTGGCGTGGCTTCTGTGAGCGTTTCCGGGAATGTGGTAACTGTTACCGGCAAGGCCAAAGGAAGCGCCACAGTAACCGTCAGCGTGGCCGCTGGCACCAATCACACGGCACCCGCAAGCAAAACCTGTTCCGTGTCCGTCACACTTCCCACAAGCACCCTTTCTGATAATGATTGGGCAACCATTCGCCAAGTGAGTAGCGCCGGACAGGGGGCCAACTATTGGGCGGTTGGTGATATGAAGCCCATCACAATCAATGGCAAGGTTGGCAACACCACCTTCAGCAATCTTTCCATCAATGTTTTCATCTTGGGCTTCAATCACAACGCTTCCAGAGAAGGAAGCAACCGAATTCACTTCCAGATCGGAAAAATTGGAACCACACCGGTTGCCCTTTGTGATGCGAATTATGGTAGCGGTATGAGCGGTTCCGGTTATTTCAACTGGAATACTTCAAACACCAATAATGGCGGCTGGAAATCGTGTTATAGGCGTTCTACCCTGTACGGGAACAGTGGAACCCCTACCAGCCCGGTTTCCAACAGCCTTATGGCGGCGCTTCCTTCTGACTTGCGGGCCGTGATGCAACCTGTGACCAAATACACCGACAATGTAGCAAACGGAAGCGGCAATGTTCAAAGCAATGTGAATGCTACCACTGATTACCTGTTTGACTTGGCAGAGTTTGAAGTATTCGGCACCCGCTATATTGCAAACACCTATGAACAGAATTACCAGCTTCAGTATGATTACTATAAGGCTGGTAACAGCAAGGTTGCTTATAAACATTCCGCCGTGTCCACGGCGGTTTGGTGGGGCCTTCGTTCCCCTCGTTACTACAACGATAACAATTTCGTGATTGTGTGGACTGATGGCCGCTACAACACCAATAACGCTAACTATTCTGGTGGGTTGCGGCCCGGCTTTGCCGCCTAATCCCCCGCAGGATGATCCGGCCCCCATCCCGCCCCCGCAAGGGGGCGGTTCCGGGACGGACAAAATAAAAAAAAATAATGGGCGCGTAAGCGCCCGACGCAAATTTTGAAAATTGGCTTTTTTCGTGGTTTTATGCTATACTTGAAAAGATGGCCCGGAAAGGGGTGAATCTATGTCGGTATTAAAGCAGAAAAGAACCACAAGCAAGGCCGAGTTCATCAACACGGCCAACCAAGTTTACATTGAAACCATCAATTTTCTTACCCGCTTATCTGCAAGGTATTCCCGTTTGATCGCTGAACCGGTTGCAAAGCTGGCCGGTGAAGTGATTGATCATGCTGAAAAGGCAAACAGCATTTACCCTTCAGATGCCCAGCGGATTGAATTGCGGAAGGCCCATTTGCTTGAAGCACGGGCTTCCCTTATGGCGCTTGATGTGCGCCTGACCCATTGTTATTTGATCCTGAACCAGAACCCGGAAGGGGCGTTTACCAATTCCAAAGGCGTTGCGGTGAAATCCGCAGATGCCGTGGAAAAGCTGGAAAAGCTGGATAAAATGGCCCAAAATTTGGGTGAACTGATTGACAAGGAAAATGAACTTCTGAAGGGGGCTATCAAGAGTGTAAGCGGAAAACAAAAAGCATGATTTTCTATTAGGTGTGCAACTGTGAATGTTTCCTTCGGCGGTTTGGTGGGGCCTTCGTTCCCCTAATTACAACAACAATAACAATTTCGTGATTGTGTGGACTGATGGCAACTACAACAACAATAACGCTAACAATTCTGGTGGGTTGCGGCCCGGATTTTGCAAATATACACGGTCAAATGGAGTAACAGAAAACCGGCTTTTGGATTTCAGGTGAAAGACGACCGATGTAAAAGGAGTTGCACTTCCTTGGGTGTAAATCCCTAAAACTGCCCTTTGATGCCCTTACACGGACGCTTCTTGCATGGTGGGGTATGTGTCTAACCCATTTCATGTGTCGGGGCAAAGCAGATTAGATGGCACCCTACAAAATATCTGTACGAAAGGCGAATACTTTTTATTATGACAAGCCAAGAACGGCATGAAGCAAGATACTAGCGCCGCAAAGCAAAGCGGCAAGAAAGAAAACAGGCCCGGTGTGATGCACTTGGGCCAATCAACAAGGTTTTCAGCTATCGCAAAATGTTCATGTATGGCCGGAAGTGCTGTAATGGAGTGCGGTGGAAGCAAAGTGTTCAAAACTTTGAAGCCCACCTGTTTTCCGGGACAGCCAAGCGCCGGAAGAATGTTTTGGATCAGGCTTGGAAGCCTATGAAGTGTACCCATTTCACTTTAAGGGAGCGTGGGAAAGTTCGCCCAATAGATGCCCCACATATCACTGATCGCCAAATCCACAAGGTTCTTTGTAATGAAGTTCTGGTTCCGTTGTATAACCCCTGTATGATCTACGACAATGGGGCAAGCCAAAGGAACAAGGGCCTTCACTGGCATTTTCGGCGGTTGAAGGAACAGCTTCATTGGCACTTCCGGCGCTATGGCCGGGAAGGTGCTGTGTTGCTGTTGGATTTGAAGGGCTTCTTCCCAAATGCGCCCCATGCGCTTTTATATCAGCGGCACCAAGAATTCATTCCAAACCCTGATCTTCGGGCCTTGGCTGATATGGTGATCCAAACATCCCCTTGCCCGACACCGGGCCGGGGCTTGCCCTTGGGCGTGGAACCATCCCAACAGGAAATGGTGGCAATGCCCAGCGCAATAGATAATTGGATCAAATGCCAAGCCGGGGTTCACTGTTTCGGCCATTACATGGACGATTATTATTTAATCCTTCCAGATGTGGAAGCCCTGAAGAAACTTGGGCATGAAATTGTTCGGCGGTTTGAAGCCGCTGGAATACGGGTGAACAAACGCAAATGCAAAATCATTCCCCTGACAAAACCCTTCCGGTTCTGCAAGGCACGGTTCACGCTGACGGAAACAGGGAAGATCAAGGTGAATGGAAGCCGGGACGGTGTAAAACGGGCAAGACGAAAGTTGAAACTGTTCCACCGGGAGTTTGTGGAAGGGAAGCGGTTGTTTTCTGATATTGAACAGTACATGGAATGCCAAAGCGCATATTACCGGAACTTCAATGATCATGGACGCTTACTGAAGTTGCGGCGGCTTTATCACGCTATCTTTTTCGGAGGTGCAAAATGTTCAGAATCATCAAAGATGGGGCAAGCCTTGGCTTGACCGAAAAATTGAACTATATCATGCAGGCCGAAAATGGTTGCTATGTCCTTTGCCCGGAGCAGAATGCTTCGGGCATTGTTTTTGAAGGGACACCGTACCATTTGCTTGGCCGGGACAGCTTGGAAGGGCTGGAAACCGTCAGTTTGGAAGAAACTGATGCCGGTGTGGAAATTCAGAAGGCCACCGACACCGGAAGTATCATGTTTGTCACAATGGCGGAAGCTGGAAGCATTGATGCTGAAACAGCGGCGGAACACGCTGAACTTTTCGCTGAATGGGCATATCCCATCAACTATACTGTTGGGCAAATCCGCCGTTACAATGGAACCCTTTACAAGTGTGTTCAGGCCCATACTTCCCAAGCCGATTGGACACCTGATGCCGCTGTCAGCCTTTGGAGTAAAACCAGTGATCCGGCTGAAGAATGGCCGGAATGGTCGCAACCGGTGGGGGCGCATGATGCCTATGCTTTGGGGGCCAAGGTGAGCCATAACGGAAAGCATTGGACTTCTACCACGGCGAACAATGTTTGGGAACCCGGCGTGTATGGTTGGGAGGAAGTGGCCTAATGGAACATGAAAACTATATCACCCGCAAACGGGCCAAGTTTGAAGCCATTTGCGGCCATGTAAATATTCCGTACGGAACCGCCTTGATCAATCAGGGCGGTTTTCTTATGTGGAATGGAAAGCAAATTTGCGGGATCACCAGCCAAAACGCTTTTGACTTCTTCAGTCAGAACGATGATGGACGGGGCCGGGAACGGGGTGATTTGGTATCTGCTATCCTGATCCAGTTGGAGCGGCGGGACAAAAACCACCAGAGCCGGTGGAATAAGATTTGGGCCGATCCCCTTTGTCAAAAGTACAAAAGGCCGGAGCATGAAGATCATTGGCTTTGGAACTATGCCTTTTACAATGCCCCGGTTGAAGATTTGCAATATATCTTTGACCTGATCAGAAAGGGGTGATCCAATGACGGTTTACCAATGGCTGTGCTTGCTTGGGGTTCCCGCTGTGATCGCCGGGATTTTCAAATACCTTCACACCCTGATCAAGCACAATTCAGAAGATTCCAAGGCCCTGAAAGCGGGGATTCAGGCGCTTTTGAGAAGCCAAATGATCAGTGATTATAACAAGTGGTCAGAACGGGGATATGCCCCGATTTATGCAAGGGAAAATTTTGAAAACTGTTGGAAGCAATATCATTCTTTGGGGGTGAATGGGGTAATGGATGATCTTCATGAAAAATTCTTGGAACTTCCGACAACCCCGGTAAATGAGAACTAAAAAGCGGGAATTCTCCAAAGTCTGGTTAGGATGTGTAGGGGCCGTTACATTGATTGTAACGGCCTTTACTCTCGCCATTGTTTGGAGAACCGGGGACACTTCCCCCCTTGCATATCTGATCCCGGCCATATTCGCTGAACTGGCTACGGCAACCGGCTTTTACTATTCCAAGGCAAAAGCTGAAAACAGAATCAAACTTCGGAAACAGTATGGGCCGGAAGTCTACAATGATGCAAAAGAATTATAAGAAAGGATGAACACCATGAACGCTGAACAGATTATTTCCCTGATTGTGGCCGTTTTGACCGGCCTTGCCACCTGTGTTCCTTTGGCCTATAAGCTGGTGCAGTATGTCCAGAAGGCCACGCAAGAAAAGAATTGGGCGGCCCTGTTGGGTTTGATGATCAATCTGATGGAAGAAGCGGAACAGAAGTTTTCCGATGGCGCAACCCGTAAGGAATGGGTGATGGCTATGGTTCAGACTTCCGCCGAGTATATCAACTATCCGGTTGACACTGAAGCCCTTGGCAATTTGATTGATACCCTGTGTGATATGACCAAGGTTGTGAACTATGAAGAAATTCCCACCCTTGAACCTGTAAAGGAGGACACCGAAAATGAGCAACAGTAATCTTGTCAGCTACACCAAAATTTCCCCCAACAAAACCAGCCCCCGCAACCACACCATTGACCGGATCACCATTCATTGTGTGGTTGGTCAGTGTACGGTTGAAACCCTTGGGAACATCTTTGCCCCCACTTCCAAACAGGCTTCTTCCAACTATGGCATTGGCAAGGATGGCCGGGTTGGAATGTATGTGGAAGAAAAGGATCGTTCTTGGTGCAGTTCTTCCAGAGCCAACGATAACAGAGCCGTAACCATTGAGGTTGCGAGTGATACCACCCACCCTTACAAGGTTACGGATCAGGCATATTCCGGCCTTCTTGACCTTGTGACCGATATTTGCAAGCGCAACGGGAAAACTAAAATCCTGTGGTTCGGGGACAAGAACAAAACCCTTGCCTATACCCCCAAGGCAAATGAAATGGTTATGACGGTTCACCGGTGGTTTGCTAATAAGGCTTGCCCCGGTGATTATCTTTATAACCTTCATGATGAAATTGCCGCAGAGGTCAACAGGCGGCTTTCTGGCGGCACTTCTACGGGCGGGGGTGTAACTACTACCCCCAGCACCGGAAACAGCGCCACGGGCGGCGCTGGTGGCGCTGTGACCCCTTATCTTGTGCGGGTGACTATTTCTGATCTGTATATCAGAAAAGGCCCCGGCACCAATTACGGGAAGAATGGCTTCATCAAGCCCGGTGTTTATACCATCGTGGCAGAAAGCACCGGCACCGGAGCCACCAAATGGGGCAAGCTGAAAAGCGGGGCTGGATGGATCAGCCTTGACTATGCAAAAAAGGCGTGATACCGTGTTATTAGTGTGTTACTATCGCCCCCGATTTACCCCACTTTCAACGGGCTGAAATGTTCAGTATTTGGGCGCTTCGGAGCGTTGCAGAGCATACTAATTCATGGTATAATAAAAATTAAATAAATTGTAGAAAGGAAAGTGATGAGATTGACTGGAGAAAGTGCAAGAGCTAAAGAATTGTTTGAAGAAGGCGAATTTATACTCGCAAAAACGGATTTAACGATGGCAGCAACGCCCAAGCAGCTATATGATCGATGGCAGAGAGCTGTGAAAAAAGGCTACAAACAAAAAATTAACATTGATGAGTATTGGGAAGGGCTTATCATAGGTACTGCGATTGATTTGAAAGAAAGAATAAAGAAGACGTCAAGCATAGATAAAAGAAATCGACTAGTTGCAAGATGGAGAGAGGATTTTGATGCGTATCTTCTAAAATCTGATTGTTCATTAAAAATACAGCAATTATTGGAAAATAAGACCTCGGAGTTGAAGGATGTTGCAAAAATAAACTACATTGCTATTGAAGAAATTTAGAGTAACAGACTATAGGAGAAGCAAAATGTCTTTATTCGGTAAAAAGGAAAAGGAAGAAATTGCACGGCTGAATGCGGAAATGCAGAGCCTGCGAGATGCAATGCCATCTGAGAGCCGCACACTGGACGACATCAATCGTGAAATCAAAGATTCGCGTGAAGAACTCGCTCGTGTCCAAGAAAACCTTGAAAGCCGCAACAGCGAGTTGAAAGATGCCTTGGAAGAACTTCAACAGGCAAAAGACCAGCTCATTGAAACGAATGAAGAAGTTCTGATGCAGAGTTTTGGTCTTTATACTCCTCGGTACTCTTTTATGAATGCAGACGAGTATAAGGCGCACCTTTTGGAAATTCGCGCAAAGCAGAAGGACATGATCAAAAATAAAACGGCCGTTAGTGGCAATATGAACTGGACAGTCAATGGAAATGCGTCTAAAGGCAAGAAGATGGTCTCTGACATGCAGAAACTTCTCCTTCGGGCATTCAATTCCGAATGTGATGATGTGATCGAACACGTTAAGTATAGCAATATTGATGCCAGTGAAAAGAGAATTACGGCTTCGCGGGATGCGATTTCCAAATTGGGTACAATTATGGAGGTTAGCATTCAGCCGAAATATTACCGGCTGAAAATTGAAGAACTTCATCTCGCCTTTGAATATGCTCAGAAAAAGCAGCAGGAAAAGGAAGAACAGAAGGAAGTACGTGCCAGAATGCGCGAGGAAGCCAAACTGGCGAAGGAAATTGAGGAGGAACGCAAAAAACTTGAAAAAGAGCAGCAGCACTATCAGAATGCATTGCAGCGTATCAATGCACAACTTGAAGCGGCGTCGGATGCTGATCGTGCTGCCATCGAGGAGAAAAAGGCAGAGCTTGTGGCACAGCTTGATAAGATCGATAAAGAATTTGCGGATGTTGATTACCGCGAAGCAAACCAGCGTGCCGGTTATGTGTATGTCATTTCTAACATTGGTGCCTTTGGCGAAAACGTCTACAAAATCGGTATGACACGCCGTCTTGACCCGCAGGATCGTGTGGATGAACTGGGTGATGCATCAGTGCCGTTTAACTTCGATGTACATGCGATGATCTTCTCCAACGATGCCCCAAAACTGGAGGCTGCGCTTCACAACGCCTTTGCTGATCGTAAATTGAACTTTGTCAACCAGCGCCGCGAGTTCTTCAACGTCTCTTTGGACGAAATCAAACAGGTGATTAAGGACAACTATGATAAGTCGGTTGAGTTCGTAGAGCTCGCCCCGGCGGAACAGTATCGTGAATCCCTGAAGCTCAAAGAACAAATGAAGAAAAAGTGTATTAAATAAAATAGAACGCCAGAGTTCGTCTCTTCATCCACCATTCACGATTCATTTGTAAAAAGTGCTTTTTCTTTCCATGGTTTCATGCTATAATAAAAAAACGATACGATCCGTGATCGTAACGGGGCAGGGGGCCGCTGGCCGTCCTGCCGGGGCAGTGCCCGCAAACTGCGGCGGGCAGGAAACAGAAAAAGAGAGGCGAATCGAGATGTTGGATATGATCAAATGCAGCACCGGCGGTGCGTATTATGCCCGCGGCGAGTGGGTGCCGGCAGACGGCAACGCACCGGCAGCACTGGCCGCCAAGGGCTTTGATGCCGCTGCGGTGGAAAACGCCAAGACCGGTACCATGGCCTACAGCATTCTGCAGGCTCACAACACCAGCGGCGATGCCGAAAACCTGAAGATCAAGTTTGACGCCATGGCCAGCCATGACATCACCTTTGTGGGCATCATCCAGACGGCCCGCGCGTCCGGCCTGGAAAAGTTCCCCATCCCGTATGTGCTCACCAACTGCCACAACAGCCTGTGCGCTGTGGGCGGCACCATCAACGAGGATGACCACCGCTTCGGCCTGTCGGCTGCCAAAAAGTACGGCGGCATCTTTGTGCCCCCGCATCTGGCTGTCATCCACCAGTACATGCGTGAAAAGTTTGCCGGCTGCGGCAAAATGATCCTTGGCTCGGACTCCCACACCCGCTACGGTGCACTGGGCACCATGGCCATCGGCGAGGGCGGCGGCGAGCTGGCAAAGCAGCTGCTGGGCCGCACCTACGATGTGGCCCGTCCGGGTGTTGTTGCAATTTATCTCACCGGCTCTCTGCCTGCAGGCTGCGGCCCGCACGATGTGGCCATTGCGCTGGTGGGCAAGCTGTTCAAGAGCGGCTATGTCAAGAACAAGGTCATGGAGTTCGTCGGCCCCGGCATTGCCTCTCTGCGGCAGGACACCCGCAACGCCATCGATGCCATGACCACCGAGACCACCTGCCTGTCCTCCATCTGGGAAACCGACAAAACGACGCAGAAATTCCTTGCGGTGCATGGCCGTGCCGCCGACTATAAGAAGCTGGCTCCGGCCGACCTTGCTTATTACGACGGTGTGGTAGAGGTAGACCTTTCTGCCATCCGCCCCATGATCGCACTGCCCATGCATCCCTCCAATGCATTTACCATTGAAGAGCTGAACGCAAACCTTGAGGATATTCTCCATGCCTGCGAACAGGATGTGCAGAAGCTGATCGGCCGCAAGGATGTCAGCCTTGACCTGTGCAGCAAGATCGAGAACGGTAAACTGCGTGTGGATCAGGGCGTGATCGCAGGCTGCGCAGGCGGTCTGTACGACAGCATTTATGAAGCTGCCTCCATCCTCAAGGGCCACACCGGCGGCTGCGGTGACTACGCCCTGAGCGTGTATCCCGGCAGCCAGCCCATCATGATGGAACTGGTGCGCACCGGAGTCATCCACGACCTGATGGCCAGCGGTGCCACCGTCCGCACTGCGTTCTGCGGCCCCTGCTTCGGCGCGGGCGACGTGCCCGCCAACGGCGCGCTGTCTATCCGCCATACCACCCGCAACTTCCCCAGCCGCGAAGGCTCC
>ENA-OPVL01000082-OPVL01000082.1-human-gut-metagenome-genome-assembly--contig:-NODE-82-length-58569-cov-2.964743_pt1 | contig 58569 bp, 55 predicted proteins | sample MGYA00241496_ERZ501984 | MGnify/ENA primary metagenome ERZ501984 (study PRJEB25962, sample SAMEA2042986) | human gut metagenome | biome: human gut; feature: human-associated habitat; material: faeces... | reverse complement strand
ATGATGCTAAGATCGCATTTAAAGCAGATACTAAGAAAGATGGCAGTGCCATATTTAAAGTTGCTGGAATTCCGATCGCATATAAACGCTTAACACAAACAGCTTCTAGTTTTAAGTAATCTTTTCTGATTTTTACATGAATTGGGCGTAATACATATGCAATCAGATAAAGGATCAATGTACTGCTTTGTCCGATACCTGTTGCAAGTGCCGCACCCTGAATTCCAAGTTTCGGAAAGAATCCAATTCCAAAGATTAAAAGTGGATCTAACACAATATTTACAATGCAGCCAGTCATTAAAGCAATCATAGTGATCACCATATTTCCAACTGCTTGAAAAATCTTTTCAAAGGAAATACTTGCCATAATGATTGTTGAAAACATTAATATAATTGTTGAATATTGTAATCCCATCCCAATAACAGTTTGATCATTCGTAAACATTGCAAGAAATGATGGCATGATCATTAATCCAACGATCGTAAGCAGAATTCCATGAATGACATTTAAAAACAATCCCTGAGTTGCAGCTTTATTGGCTTCCTTTGCTTTTCCTGCACCAAGAAACATTGCAATGACTGCATTAATTCCAACACCGAATCCAACTGCAATTGAGTTGATCAGATTTTGTACTGGATATACAAGGGATAATGCGGTCATTGCATCTTCGCTGATCTTGGCAACGAAAATACTGTCAATGATGTTATACAATGAGTTTACAAACATTGAGATTACCATTGGCAGAGCCATTGATAGTAATAATGGTAAAATTGGTTTTTCTTTCATATACATCTGATCCATAAAATGATTCCTCCTTAATAACAAAAAAGAGACGATAGACCTTGCTGTTTAATAATCAGAAACAGTAAAATCTATAGTCTCTTATAAGACGATATTAAATTGTATTCGTTGATTTTATCTAGATAAAGCAATGCACCAGACGGGAGTTGAACCCGTGACCAACAGCTTCGGAGGCTGCCACTCTATCCACTGAGTTACTGGTGCATAGGCTATATTATATTACAACATATTCAAAAAAATAGCAAGAGATATTTTGGGGTCGGACTGGACTCGCTCCGCTCGATAAGGTATACCCGCAGGGCATTCGTGAATGCATAGTCCTTCGGACTGGACTTGCTTCGCAAGGTAAGGTATAATATACTGTAAATTTGCTGTAGGTGGATTGGAGGGATGTGCGTGAAGCTTAGAAAATCTACAGTTGTTGTTATCATTACAAGCTGGATCTTATTTTTTATTGCAGCTTTTTTGGCATATGCGAAATTGGACCAGATGAAACAAGAACGACTTACAAATGAAAAGATTTTTCAACAAACAACACAAAAGAATACCTCACAAGGCGTGATCAGAGAAACAAATGATGCAGCGGAAACGAAGAAGGAAGATTCAGAGACTGAGAAAAAAGCAGTTGAGGATTTTATGAAAACATATTATGAGAGAGTTCAGAAAAATGATCTGGAAAATCTTAAGAATATGGTAGAAGATGCGAATGAATTAACTGAGGATCAAAAGGCAATCCATCAGTATGTGAAGAAATATAAGAATCTTACATATCTGATCAAACAAGGAGCAGACGATGAATCCTATATCGTTTATGTAACATATGAGATGAAGATCCGCAAGATTAAAACACTTGCACCGGGGATGACATCGTATTATGTGATGAAGAAAGGGGATACATTCTGTATCTATAATAATCAAAAACATGATACGGATGAGATCACAGATGCAAAAAAAGAAAGCCAGAATAGCAAAGAAATTAAAAAACTTACAAAACAGATCAACAAAAGATATGAGCTGGCTTTAAAACAAGATAAAAAATTAAAACAATTTTTTGAAGGAAATTAAAAGATATGATGAAATTTGAAATTTATATTCTGCAGAAGAAATCACAGGATCCTAAGATGTATCAGGAAGCAATGGGTGAGTATCTAAAACGTCTTGGTGCATACGCGAAAGTTTCTGTAGTATATAAGAAGAATGCAAAACAAGTAGAGAAAATATTAAAAGAACCGGGAGAACATTATCATATCCTGCCGGGAAGAGACAGTATGACAAGTCCGGGGCTTGCACAGCTGATTAATGAAAGTTCTGTACAGGGAATTTCAAAGTTTCATTTTTATATTGGAGATTTAGGATCAGAGGAAGCAAAGCCATTTCATGTATCGTCATTTACACAAAGTGGTTCGCTGGCAGGCACGATCATATTAGAACAGATTTATCGTGCTTATCGGATTTTGAATCATCAGCCATATCACAAATAAAAATATTACGAGAAAACACTAGAATGGAGTTGATAAAGATGGAGTTTAAAACACCAATAATTGAAGATAAGGAAGAAATTGATCGATGTATCTTAGCAGATGATACAAGAAGTTGTGATTATGCAACAGCGAATATTATTTTATGGAGTCCTTTTTATCAAGTAAAGTATGCGATCATAGATGGATTATTTGTATCTCATACTGATGAGGAGGGAGGTTCTTTTTGTTATCCACTTGGAAAAGGAAATAAAAAGAAAGTATTGCAATATTTTATGGATGATTGCAAAGAAAAAAAGATTCCGTTTGTATTACATGGTGTAACTCATGAGATGGAAGAAGAGTTTCGTGAAATATTTGGAGATATTTATGAGATTGAATATGACAGAGATATCTCAGAATATATTTATGACAGAGAAAAACTCGCAACATTATCAGGAAAGAAACTTCATGGAAAGAGAAATCATATCAATCGTTTTAAAGAAAATCATGAATGGTCCTATGAACCACTTTCCGATGAAAATCAGTTAGAAGTACTGGCAATGCTGATGGAATGGAAGATGCAAAATTGTAATCCAGAAGATATAGAGAAACATGACGAGATCTGTGTTTCTAAAAATTGTGTGATCAATTATAAAGAATTAGGACTTGTCGGAGGTGTTCTGCGTGCGGAAGGAAAGGTTGTAGGATTTTCAATCGGTGAACGTGCATCAAATGAAGATACATTTATCGTTCATATTGAAAAAGCTTTTGCAGATATCCAAGGAGCTTATCCGATGATCAATCAACAGTTTGTGATCCATGAGATGGAAGATTTCAAATATGTGAACAGAGAAGATGATGCTGGAGAAGAGGGACTTAGAAAGTCAAAATTATCGTATCGACCAGTCTTTATGGTAGACAAGGGCGTTCTTCGTCTAAAATCAGAAGTAAAGAATTGACACTAGGTGCCTAAAAATGTAGAATTGAAGGTAGGACAAACCATTAGGAGGAATATGTAATGAGACATTTGATTGATCCGATGGATTTAAGCGTGGAAGATATTGATAGATTATTAGACCGCGCTGATGACATCGCAAAGAATCCTGAGAAGTATCAGGAAGTGTGCAAACACAAGAAATTAGCAACGCTGTTCTTTGAACCAAGTACAAGAACAAGATTAAGCTTTGAAGCAGCAATGCTTGAATTAGGGGGAAGTGTTCTTGGATTTTCTTCTGCTGATTCATCATCTGCATCTAAAGGAGAAAGTGTTGCAGATACAGCAAGAGTCATTGAATGTTATGCAGATATCATTGCGATGCGTCATCCAAAGGAAGGAGCACCATATGTAGCGTCACAGTATGTAAATATCCCTGTGATCAATGCAGGAGACGGTGGTCATAATCATCCAACACAGACATTGACAGACCTTTTAACAATTCGAAGAGAAAAGGGAAGTTTAAGTAATTTCACGATTGGATTTTGTGGAGATTTAAAATTTGGACGAACAGTGCATTCTCTGATCAAAGCATTATCAAGATATGAAGGAATCAATTATATTTTAATTTCTCCAGAAGAACTCCAGATTCCAGAGTATCTGAAGAAAGATGTTTTTGAGAAGAAAGGAATCACATTTACAGAAGTTGATAAGATGGAAGATGTGATGCCACAGCTTGACATTCTTTATATGACACGAGTACAGAGAGAACGTTTCTTTAATGAAGCTGATTATGTAAGATTGAAGGATAGCTATATCTTAGATATGGATAAATTAAAGATCGCCAAGAAAGATCTTTCTATTTTACATCCATTACCTCGTGTGAATGAGATTTCTGTAAAAGTTGATAACGATCCAAGAGCCTGCTATTTTAAACAGGTATTGAATGGAAAACATGTAAGAATGGCATTGATCATGGAATTACTGGGGGTAAGTGCAGATGAACATTGATAGCATTAAGAATGGAATCGTATTAGATCATATCCGTGCAGGACGCGGAATGCAGATTTATAATAGTCTTGGATTAGATCAGTTAGATTGCAGTGTTGCGATCATTAAGAATGTAAAAAGCAGCAAAATGGGTAAGAAAGATATCATTAAGATTTCAGATGCATTTGAAGTGAACTTTGATGTTTTAGGTTATATAGATCCAGAAGTTACGGTATGTGTCATTGAAAATGGCAGTGTAAAGTCCAAACACAAAGTAGAACTTCCAGAGAAGATCGTGAATATTGCAAAATGCAAGAATCCAAGATGTATTACATCTGTAGAACAAGAAATCGATCATGTGTTTAAATTGACAGACAGAGAACACCAAGTATATCGCTGTATTTACTGCGAATCAAAGCTTAAAAAATAATCAAAAGAAACAAGAGGTATCCGTGCATGAAACAAGAAAGCAGAACAAACATTAATCGTGTAAAGAAGGATATCAGCAGTCCAGATAGTTTCACACCGCCTGAGGAACTGAAACGACAGCTGATCACAACCATGCAAAGCATTTATGATGAAGAAGATATTGAGGCTGTAGAACGTGCCTATAAAGTAGCATATAAGGCACATGAGAAACAGAAACGAAAGTCTGGAGAGCCATATATCATTCATCCTATTTGTGTTGCGATCATATTGGCAGAATTAGAACTTGATAAAGAAACGATTATGGCAGGACTGCTTCATGATGTAGTAGAAGACACGGAAACAACCCATGAAGATATTGTAAGAGATTTTGGGGAAGAAGTTGCCCAGTTAGTTGATGGCGTAACAAAGTTAGGACAATTAAGCTATTCCAAAGACAAGATCGAAGTTCAGGCGGAGAACTTACGAAAGATGTTTCTTGCAATGGCAAAAGATATCCGAGTGATCCTGATCAAACTTGCTGACCGTTTGCATAATATGCGTACCATGCAGTTTATGCGTCCAGAGAAGCAAAAAGAGAAATCCAGAGAGACGATGGATATTTATGCACCGATCGCACATCGTCTTGGTATTTCCAAGATCAAAGTTGAATTAGATGATCTGGCACTTCGATATTTAAAACCAGATGTTTATGAAGATTTAGAACGCTCTCTTGATTCTGCAAAGGAAGAAAGAGAAGCATTCATTCAGGAAATCGTTGACGAAGTGAAAGGACATATTGACCACGCTGGAATTAAGGCAGAGATTGATGGCCGTGTGAAACACATGTTCAGTATATATAAGAAGATGGTCAATCAGCATAAGACGATCGATCAGATTTATGATTTATTTGCAGTCCGGATCAAGGTTGATACGGTTAAGGACTGTTATGCGGCACTTGGGATCATTCATGAGATGTATAAACCAATCCCAGGAAGATTCAAGGATTATATCGCGATGCCAAAACCGAATATGTATCAGTCACTTCACACAACATTGATCGGACCAGAAGGACATCCATTTGAGATTCAGATCCGTACATTTGAGATGCATCGTGTTGCTGAATATGGTATCGCAGCCCATTGGAAATATAAAGAAAATAATAATACCAAGGGACTTAACAAAGAGGAAGAGAAGTTAAGCTGGTTAAGAGAAGTGCTGGAATGGCAGCGTGATATGGATGATAACAAAGAGTTTTTAAGTTTGCTGAAGACGAACTTGGATCTCTTTGCAGAACAGGTATATTGTTTTACACCGAATGGAGATGTCAAAAACCTTGCGAATGGTTCGACACCGATCGATTTCGCATATTCAATCCATAGTGCAGTCGGTAATAAGATGGTCGGAGCCAGGGTCAATGGAAGACAGGTACCATTTGATTATCATTTGCAGAATGGTGATCGTGTAGAGATCATTACATCACAGAATTCAAAAGGACCTAGCAGAGACTGGTTAGGGATCGTAAAATCAGCACAGGCAAGAAGTAAGATCAATCAGTGGTTTAAACGACAATTCAAGGAAGAGAATATCGTCAGAGGTAAGGAACTGTTAGAAAAATACTGTAAGAGCAAGAGCATCAGGCTCCCAGAACTCATGAAACCTGAATACATTAAGAAGGTTGAACTAAAATACGGATTTAAAGACTGGGATTCTGTATGTGCAGCTGTTGGACATGGTGGTTTAAAAGAAGGCCAGGTTATCAATAAGATGCAGGAAGAAGACCGTAAGATCCAGAAACAAAAGATCACGGATGAACAGATCTTGCAGAAAACAACAGAAGCAGCACAGGCGGCAGCAGCGAATCCAGAGAAGAAAAAGGAAGAGAAATCCAAAGGAGGAATTGTTGTACGTGGAGCGAATGATGTTGCTGTTCGTTTTTCAAAGTGTTGTAATCCAGTACCCGGAGATGAGATCGTTGGATTTATTACAAGAGGACGAGGAATCTCGATTCACAGAACAGATTGTGTGAACCTTCTGAATATGCCAGAATCTGACAGGGCAAGACTTATTGAAGCTGAATGGCAGGTAAGTGAAGCAGATACAACACAGACTTACACGACAGAGATCAATATTTATGCCAATAATCGAAAGGGATTGTTAGCAGAAGTATCAAAGATCTTCTTAGAATTAGATATTGACATCATAACGATCAACGTATCAAACAATAAGAAAGGAAGAGCAACGCTTAGTATGTCCTTTGATATTACAGGCGTAGAGCAGTTGAACCGTATTATTGCGAAGATTAGGAATGTAGAAGGCGTGATCGACATAGAAAGAACAGCAGGATAGGTGAAAATATGAGCGAAACAACATTAAGACTTGACAGACCTCTTAAGATGGTAACGATCTGTCTTGGGCAGATGCAGACAAACTGCTATATTGTTGAGAATACAAAAACAAATCAGGCATTCGTCTTTGATCCGGGAGATCAGGGAGAACGTATTATGAATACATTAGAAGAAGATGGAATGGAACTGGCAGGCGTATGTCTGACACATGGGCATTTTGATCATGTAATGGCCCTTCCATATCTGATGGAACAAAAACCAGATCTTGATATCTATCTTTATGAAGATGAAGCAGATGTTCTGGCAGATCCACAGCTCAATCTCGGAGCGATGATGGGAATGGATCTCTCATTAAAAGCGAATCATCTGGTGAAAGATGGAGAGATCATAGATGTATTAGGAACAAAGGTAAAATGTATCCATGTTCCAGGACATACAAAAGGTGGCGTATGTTATTATTTTGCAGATTATGGATGGCTGATCTCAGGAGATACATTATTCCAGATGAGCATTGGAAGAACTGATTTTCCAACAGGTAATCTGAATGATCTTTTAACAGCGATCAGAGAGAAATTATTTGTTTTGCCGCCATGGACCAAAGTATTATCCGGTCATACACCACCAACGACGATCGAGGAGGAAAGCAGATGCAATCCGTTTCTGCAATAGATTATGATTGGATTAATTCAGAACAAGACCATTTATGAATATGACATTCGAAGTTTAATATTGGCATTTATGCTTGGAGAGAAGATAGAATTGACGGATCACGTTGATTCTATCTATGATTTTATACTGGACGTGGATTATAAAGATCAGGAAATCGTCATGAATCTATATAAAAAGGGCGAGTTAGAAGATGAGATCCAGTTATTTGGTGATTATGAAAATAAGAAGATTTTTAAAAATCGGATGAAACAAGGAATCTATCAGTTGTTTTCCAAAGCATTAGACAAACAGCTTCCATGGGGAACGTTGACTGGGATCCGTCCGACAAAGATTGCTTTTGATGGATATGAAAAGGGTGAGAGCAGTGAAGAGATCATTCACAGATTTCAAAAGGATTATCTGGCATCCGAAGAAAAAGCAAGATTATGTACAGAAACCGTTCAGAAAGAGAAAGAACTTCTAAAAGCATTTCCATACAAAGAAGGATACAGTCTATATATAGGAATCCCATTTTGCCCAAGCACATGTTTGTACTGTTCTTTTACATCGTATTCGATCGATCAATTTGATAATATTGTACAAGACTATCTTGAAGCTTTATTGAAAGAACTGGATTTTGTGGCAAAGACTTATGCGCACAAAGAACTTCAGACGATGTATATTGGCGGTGGAACACCAACATCTTTAAAAGAAGAAGATCTGGAATATCTGTTATATGAGGTTAATAAGAGATTCCCATTTTCAAAGATCCAGGAGATCACTGTGGAAGCAGGACGGCCAGACAGCTTGAATTTCGAGAAATTAAAGATTCTAAAGAAATATGGTGTGACAAGGATCAGTATCAATCCACAGTCAATGAACGATAAGACATTAAAGCTCATTGGAAGAAATCATTTCGCACAAGATATCAAAGAGAAATTTAATCTTGCGAGACAGGCTGGGATCGATAACATTAATATGGATATGATCTGTGGGCTTCCAGAAGAAGGCATGGAAGAACTTTCCTATACTTTAGATGAGATCAAAAAACTTGATCCAGAGAGTTTAACGGTCCATGCACTTGCAGTCAAGCGTTCATCGAGATTGAATCGAATGAAAGATACATATCACTTTGGAGCGAGTGAAGAGATGGTATCTTATGCCGCTTCATGTGCAAGAGATATGAATATGGAACCATATTATTTATACCGGCAGAAAAACATTCCAGGGAACCTTGAGAATGTCGGTTTTTCGAAAAAAGGAAAAGAATGTCTCTATAATATTTTGATTATGGAGGAATTACATGATATTATAGCAGTTGGTGCTGGTACATCTTCAAAGATCGTCCATCAGGAAGACCATCAGGTGGACCGCATCGAAAATCTTAAAGATATAAAGCAATACATTACACGAATTGATGAGATCATTCATAGAAAAGAATTAAAGATGATATAAACAGGAGTTTGATTATGGCAATCAGTTATGGACGAACAGATATTGAGACACCGATCCATGCGGATATAAAAGAAACGATCAGTCATGGTATCATTGTCAGTAATTTGGCTTATCTTGTTGGCAAGGAATTAGGATTACAAGAAGAAGTGTGTTATGATCTTGCGGTTGCAGGAATGTTACATGATCTTGGAAAAGTAAGACTTAATTTCTATATGAATGAGAAAGTGGAAGATGAGATTCTGGCTGTTGACGAAACAAGATATATGAGAATGCATCCATCCATTGGATATGCGATCCTTGCAGATTACGATTATAACCAGACGGTTTTAGACGCAGTTCTATATCATCATGAACATTATGATGGTACCGGTTATCCACATAATCTGGTAGGAAAACAGATTCCATTGGTTGGAAGGATCATGCATGTATGTGATATTTTCGGAGCATTGATCTCAAACAGGGATTATAGAGAAGGATTTGATGTTGAGACTGCACTTGATATCATGATCGATGAAGTAAAGAATTTTGATATGAAAGTATTTTTAGCATTCCAGAGAGTCGCATTTTCAGACGGAGTTATGGAAACTGTGATGGAAAAAGGCAATCTGGATGAATTATTTGAGGAGGAACAAGAATGATTACACAGGCACCAAGAGGAACAAAAGACTGGTTTGGAAAAGATATGGACCAGCGCACATATTTAGAGAATATTTTCAAAGATTTATGCGCATCCTATAATATTCACGAGATCATCACACCAGTATTTGAGCATACAGAGCTTTTTCAGAGAGGTGTTGGAGAAACAACAGACGTTGTCCAGAAAGAGATGTATACATTTGAAGATAAAGGACACAGAAGCATTTCATTAAAACCAGAAGGAACAGCAGGAGCGATCCGTGCATATTTACAGAATGGTCTGGCAAATGAGCCACAGCCGATCAAGATGTTCTATATCACACCAGCATTCCGCTATGAAAAACCACAGAGTGGAAGATTAAGACAGCACCACCAGTTCGGAGTTGAATTTGTCGGAGCGGAAAGTCCATTAGCAGAAGTAGAGCTGATTACATTAGTATCCACTTTTATTAAGAAAATTGGGTTAAAAGATGCAAAATTACACATCAACAGCATTGGATGTGAAAATTGTAGAAAAGAATACAACAAAGCATTATTAGCATATTTAAAAGAACATGAAGAACATTTATGTCCTACATGCAGAGAACGTATGGAAAAGAATCCATTACGTGTCATTGACTGTAAAGTTCCAGAATGCAAAGAGATCGTCAAAGATGCACCAAGAACGATCGACTATTTGGATGATGAATGTAAAGCACATTTTGAAGAATTAAAGAGTCTGTTAGATGCATTAAATATTCCATATGAAGTTGATACAGAAATCGTTCGTGGATTAGACTACTATACAAAGACCGTATTCGAATTTGTAAATGAAGATGGATTTACTTTATGTGGTGGTGGACGTTACGATAATCTTGTTCATGAGATTGATGGAAAAATATCTATGCCATCTGTTGGATTTGGTATGGGTGTAGAGAGAATCCTTTATTTCTTAGAAGAAGAGAAAGTAGATCTTCCATGCACAAGAGATATTGACCTTTATGTAGGAATTCTTGGACAGGAAGCAAAAGCGAAAGCTTACCAGATCGTTGTAGATCTTCGTGATCAGGGATTTGTCGTAGAAACAGATTATCTTGGAAGAAGCGTAAAAGCACAGATGAAATATGCAAATAAGCTGAATGCCAAGAATACGATCATCATTGGTGATGACGAATTAGCGAAGAATGAAGGAAATGTCAAAAATATGGAAACAAGAGAAGTTACAACCATTTCGCTTGATAAGATCGCAGATTGTTTAAAATAAAATTATGCTTTCTTGTACTAGTTCGTGACATTTTTGACAAAATCATATATAATGAGTAATAATTACAAGAAAGGAGGTAACATGCATGAGTGAATATGCGATCGTGGCACCAGAAGATTTCGACCAAAGCGTATTTCGCCTGATTGGTAAGGAATGGATGCTTGTTACTGCAAAGAATCAGGAAGGAAAAGTTAACACAATGACTGCCTCATGGGGTGGTTTCGGTGTTATGTGGGGAAAGAATGTTGCTGTGACAGTTCTAAGACCACAAAGATATACAAAAGAATTCATTGACCAGTCAGAATCATTTACATTGTCTTTCTATGATGATACTTTTAAGAAGGATTTAAGCTATCTTGGAAGTGTATCTGGAAGAGATGAAGACAAGATCGCAAAGACACGTCTGACACCAACAGATGCGAATGGAATTCCATTTTTTGAGGAAGCAAAGATCGTACTGATCTGTAAGAAGTTATATTCTCAGCCAATGGATCCAGAAGGATTTGTTGATAAATCTTTAGATGAACAGTGGTATCCAGAGAAGGATTATCACGTACTTTACGCTGCAGAGATCGAACAGATCCTTGTAAGAAAAGATTCATAAAAGAATATATAAGGCAGAACCGAAGATACGGGCTCTGCCTTTCGTACAAAGTGAAAAGGATGAAGGAGGAAATATCATGGCAGAATCAATGTCAGGTTTAGCCAGATCCCACCGATGTACAGAGGTAAGCAACAAACTTATCGGAACAGAAGTCACTGTCATGGGATGGGTACAGAAACGAAGAAATTTAGGAAGTCTTATATTTGTAGACTTAAGAGACCGCTCAGGAATCTTACAGTTAGTTTTTGATCAGGAAGTATTATCTGAGGAAGACTATAATAAGGCAAACTCTTTAAGAAGTGAGTATGTCGTTGCAGCAGTAGGTACTGTAGAGAAGAGAAGTGCAGCGATCAACGAGAACTTGAAGACAGGAGATATCGAGATCAAGGTACATACATTACGTATCTTATCAGAATCAGAAACTCCTCCATTTCCAATTGACGAGAATCAGACAGTCAAAGATGAACTTCGTTTAAAATACCGTTATCTTGATCTTCGAAGACCAAATCTTCAGAGAAACTTACGCATTCGTAATGATGTAACAAGAATGGTACGTAACTTCTTAGGGGATGAAGGATTCTTAGAGATCGAGACACCAGTTTTAGGAAAGAGTACACCAGAAGGAGCAAGAGATTATCTTGTACCAAGCCGTGTACATCCAGGAGAATTTTACGGACTTCCACAGTCACCACAGTTATTTAAACAGCTTTTAATGTGCTCTGGATTCGACCGTTACTATCAGATCGCAAAATGTTTCCGTGACGAAGATCTACGTGCAGACCGCCAGCCAGAGTTTACACAGATCGATATGGAACTTTCATTTGTTGATGTCGATGATGTGATCGATGTAAATGAACGTCTGTTAAAGAAGATCTTCAAAGAAGTATTAGATATTGATGTACAGCTTCCTATGCTTCGCATGACTTATAAAGAAGCAATGGACCGTTTCGGATCTGATAAACCAGATATGCGTTTTGGAATGGAACTTACGAATGTATCCGATACAGTTGCCGGATGCGACTTTATGGTATTTAAAGGAGCATTAGAGAATGGTGGATCTGTAAGAGGATTAAACGCTAAAGGTTTAGGAGATCTTGGACGTAAGAAGATCGATGGGTTCGTTGACTACGCCAAAGACTTCGGAGCGAAAGGTCTTGCATATATTCAGTTAAAGAGCGATGGAACAGTGAAATCATCTTTCGCTAAATTCATGAAAGAAGAAGAGATGGATGCACTGATCAAAGCAATGGATGGACAGGCAGGAGACTTATTACTATTTGCTGCAGACAAAGACAAAGTTGTCTTTGATGTGCTTGGTAACTTAAGACTTCACATTGCGAAACAGTACGATATGATCGACAAATCCCAGTATAAGTTCTTATGGGTTACAGAATTCCCATTACTTGAGTGGAGCGATGAACAGAATCGTTACACAGCAATGCATCACCCATTTACGATGCCATTTGAAGAAGATCTTGAATTCATTGATGAAAGACCAGGAGATGTCCGTGCGAAAGCATACGATATCGTATTAAATGGTACAGAACTTGGTGGTGGATCAATCCGTATCCATCAGGATGATATTCAGGAGAAGATGTTTGAAGCTCTTGGATTTACAAAAGAAGATGCTTACAACCGTTTTGGATTCTTATTAGATGCATTCAAATTTGGAGTACCACCACATGCTGGTTTAGCTTATGGTCTTGACCGTCTTGTTATGTGGTTAACAGGAGAAGACAGCATTCGTGATGTCATCGCCTTCCCGAAAGTAAAAGATGCTTCCTGCCTGATGACACAGGCTCCAGGACCGGTTGATACATTACAGCTAGAAGAACTTGGAATTGAACTTTCAACACCAGAGGAGGAATAATCAGATGGAGAAAATGTTATTTAGCGGTGTTCAGTCTAACTCTGAAGTTGCACTGATCGCAATCAAAGGAATCAAAAACCAGCCAGGAATCGCAGCAAAAGTTTTTGGTGCCATTGCAGAAGAAAAAATCAACGTGGAACTGATCCTTCAGTCCATCGGACGTGGAGAGAATAAAGATATTTCTTTCGTTGTAGCACAGGATGAAGCAGATCATGCCGTTGAAACATTAAAGAAAGCATTTGATGAAGCAGATTACGAAGATATCATCAGTGATAAAGAAGTCGGAATCGTATCTATCGTCGGAGCTGGAATGATGTCTAACAGCGGAGCAGCTTCTAAGATGTTTGAAGCACTGTATAATCGTGGAATCAACATTCACTTAATCTACACATCAGAGATCAAGATCACTGTTCTGATCAAAGAAAGCCGTGTAGAACGTGCAGTAGAAGCATTAAAAGAACAGTTCCAGGAATAATCAGATAGATCAAGTGATCGAATGATCATAAGAATAAGACACAATATACGAGACACAATATTATTTTACATAAATATATAAAGGAGAAAACAATGTTTGATTTTAGCGAAGTAAAGAACTACGATCCAGAATTAGCAGAAGCAATGGAAAACGAATTAACAAGACAGAGAACAAATCTTGAGTTGATCGCATCAGAGAACCTTGTTTCCAAAGCTGTTATGGCTGCAATGGGAAGCCATTTAACAAACAAATATGCAGAGGGATATCCAGGAAAACGTTACTATGGTGGATGCCAGTATGTAGATGTGGTAGAAGATCTTGCAAGAGAACGTGCCAAAGAATTATTTGGATGCGAATATGTAAATGTACAGCCACACTCTGGAGCACAGGCAAACATGGCAGTATTCTTCGCAGTATTGAATGTCGGAGATACATACATGGGAATGAGCTTAGACCACGGTGGACATTTAACACACGGAAGCCCAGTCAACATGTCTGGTAAAAACTATCACTGCGTACCATACGGAGTTAATGATGAAGGATTCATCGATTATGATGAAGTAGAAAGAATCGCATTAGAATGCAAACCAAAGATGATCATTGCTGGTGCAAGTGCATACGCAAGAGCGATCGACTTCAAACGTTTCCGTGAGATCGCTGACAAAGTTGGAGCTGTTTTAATGGTAGATATGGCTCATATCGCAGGATTAGTTGCAACAGGATTACACCAGAGTCCAATCCCTTATGCTCATGTAACAACAACTACAACACATAAGACATTAAGAGGACCTCGTGGTGGAATGATCATGTGCAGCAATGAAGTGAACGAAAAATACAACTTCAACAAAGCAATCTTCCCAGGAATCCAGGGTGGACCATTAATGCATGTGATCGCTGGTAAAGCTGTAGCATTCAAAGAAGCATTAGACCCATCATTCAAAGAATATATGACACAGGTTGTGAAGAATGCAGATACTCTTGCAAATGCACTGATCGAAGAAGGATTCGATATCGTATCTGGAGGAACAGACAACCACTTAATGTTAGTAGATCTTAAGAAATATGATCTGACAGGAAAAGAAGCTGAAAAAGTACTGGATTCTGTACATATCACATGTAATAAGAATACTGTACCAAACGATCCAAAATCTCCATTCGTAACATCAGGACTTCGTCTTGGAACACCAGCTGTTACAACTCGTGGACTGAAAGAAGACGATATGAAAGTGATCGCAAAAGCTATTCGTCTGACATTATTAGACAAGAAACTTGATGAAGCAAACGAATTAGTATTAGGATTAACAGAAAAATATCCACTCTATGAATAATCCATCACAGAGTCGTATTTGGAGGCAGAAATCAATATGAGGATTACAAAGAAACAAGGGGGAATCATAGGAGGTGCCGTAGCGGTTGTTTTAATAGCAGCCGCTATCGGTGTCCATGCCCATTATCAGAACCGTTGGTATCCGGGGAGTACATTTAACAAGGTTGATGTGTCAGGAATGACATACGAAGAATCAGTGAAGAAAGTAAAGAAATCCATTGATTCTTACAAGTTAAAAATCAAGGGAAGAAATAACGGACAGGAAGTGATTTCCGGTAAGGAGATCGATCTTGCATTTAAGACAGAATCACATGTAAAGGATGCTTACAAAAAGCAGCACAGCCAAAGTGTATTTTCAACGATCTTTGGTGGCAAAAAAACCAAAGTGACAGCAGTTGCATTATCAGAGCAGAAATTAAAGGCTAAATTAAAACAATCCGTTTTGATCAAAGGCAGTGATACATATAAGATCACAAAACCAGTGGATGCAACGATCGTATATTCTGCAGATAAGAAATACGGTGTAATCCAGAAGGAAGATGAAGGAAATTACTTAAACCGTAAAGCATTTTATGACGCAGTAGAGAAATCCATAGAGTCTTTAAGTAACACACTGAATCTGACAGATGAAAAGAAGAATCCGGACGTCTATAAAAAGCCTGGTCTGTATCATGATGATGAAGAATTAAAACAGATGCAGACAACCTACAATGAGTATTTATTACATTTCATTCAGTGGGATATGGGCAATAATGTCAAAGAAACATTAGGTCCAGATGCGTTAAAAGACTGCATCAAAGTAAACACAAAGAGACATACTGTAAAATTAGATCAGCCTGCCGTCGAGAAATGGTTAGAAAGCTTTTGCTTAAAATACAAGACACAGGGAATCGCAAGAACATTTAAGACACATTCTGGCAAGAAGATCAAAGTCAGTGGTGGAGACTATGGATGGCGTATCGATTATGACAAAGTTATCGCACAGACAATGAAAGCGTTAAAGAAAGCACCAGATGAATCTGCGATCAAAGCCTATGAGAAAGGCCCTTCCAAGGAGAATGAACAGGCTTTACTTACAAGCTTAAAACCAGTCTACAGCCACAAAGGATATCGTATGGATTATACGAACAAGCAAAATGATTGGGATACACAAAACTACAGTGAAGTTGACCTTTCAGCACAGGAAGTTTTCGTCTACAAGAAAGGAAAACTTGTATTCAGCACAACCTGTATCACTGGAAAAGCAACACCAGATCGTATCACAAGAACCGGTGTTTATGACATCAAAGAGAAGAAACTTACAAAGACATTAACAGGTGCGGATTACAGTGTTCCAACAAGATACTGGACAAGGATCATGTGGACAGGAACAGGATATCATTACAGTAGCAGAGGAGACTGGGGAAGCTGGTCACCAACGTATTATAAGACGAATGGATCTCATGGATGTGTTAACTTAACATTATCAGATGCAAGATCTGTATATAACCTGACGAAGATCGGAGATCCTGTATTTATTCATTATTAAAAGAAAGAAAAAGAGGTTTCAATCAATGAGAAATCAATATGAAAAACAGGAAAAAGTATTATGGTATGCACAGATCATGATCTTTCTAGGAGTTTTGGCAACCTGGTTTAATCATATGGATATGCATACATTTTATACGATCAATATCATTTTATCAGTGATCTCGATCATTTCTCTGACACTGGATCGCTTTTACTTTAGTGAGAAGATCGGGCAGAAAGTGCATAATTCTTATTCTGTTGCATATGGATTACTAGTGATCTTTACGTTACTACTGGTAATTCAGTATGCGGGGATATTAAAGATCGATCTGATCATGCAAGAAGAGACAAAGATGATCTGGGCATTAACACCAGCATTGAGCCTTCTTTGGAAGACGAAATTCATCGCCTTCCGTGAATGGGATCAGCGTTAGAAGAAAGAGTTTGTTGCTGAAGAACAGATTTATAAAAGGCTCTTGGCGTTATGCCGAGGGTCTTTTTAAACATTTCAGAGAAATAACTGCTGCCAGAGAAACCATACATCTTAGCGATATCTGTTATCTTTTTCTCATGTTTGATGATCTCAGACAAGCTCATATAAATACGAAGCTGATTCAGATAATCCACAGGACTTAGATGAACATTTCTTTGAAAGAGTCGGCAGCATTCACTATTGCTTAGATGGCAGTAAGAAGCAATATCAGCGAGTGTATGCTTTTGGTCGATCGTTTTAGTAAGATATATCATCACATCTTTCATACGTTCCAAATCTCTGGATTCTTTTAAGGACAGTTCTTTGGAGAGATTCACATTATGAAAGATATAATAAAAGATCTCGTTTACAAAATGGTTGATCTTCAATTCATACCCATCAACAGGACGGTCACAGATATCATTCATTTTGCGGATCATTTCAAGGATATATTTCTGCCAAGGGACTTTTGGAACGAACGTTAAAAATCCAAAGGAAGGATGATCGACCAGAGGTTTGATATATTTTTGATATAAAGGATTATCTTCTGTCTGAAAAAGAACAGAAGGGCAGATCCGGTAGATAACAAAGCGGCAGTCATAAGACTGATATGTACAAGCGGAATGAATCTCCCCAGTGTTTAAAAAGAAACCTTCCCCAGAAGAAACCAGAAAAGCCTTCTGCCGGACACGAAATTCCATCATGCCAGAGAGAACATATATAAACTCAAATTCATCATCCCAATGAGGAAATAAAACCTGAGCAGGCATCTGTCGGATATCCAATACCTTGCGTTCAAATGAAACGGTTTTAGAAAGCGGAAGCAATGGAAAATAAGTGATAGATGAATGGCAAATATCATAATTCATAGAAAAACCTCATAATATCAATATTGTTATAAAAAATGTCGAATTGTGTCATAATATAGTTTGATTTTACTATGATTGTTATAAAAATTCAAGAATAGAAAAGGAATTTTCACTGGAATGGCGATAAAATATCCAGTGAAAATGCCTGATAAAATGTCTGTGTTCTGTGATATTTGATAGAAAGAGCGAGTGCCTTAATAACCTAGAGATTCACCAACAAGGATCACTTTGACACGATCTTTCATCATTGCACTCTGACGTCTTGTCACAACGATCTGACTGCAGATGCAGGTATCACCATAACAGTCTCCACAACGTCCAGTCATAGAACAAGGAGTTTTCAGTCCGAGACGAAGAGTGTTTGGAGGGCTGGCAAAATTACGAACTCTCTTAATACCATCTTCCACATCATTGACAACTTTGTTCATACCAACGATCATGATCACATGTTTAGGACCATAACTTAAGCACGCAACACGGTTACCAGTTCCATCGATATTGATCAGTTCTCCGTCTAAAGTGATCGCGTTAGAGCTCATCAGGAAATAATCAGATAAGACAGCCTTAGAAAAGATCTCACGCTGCTCATCAAAATTCTTTGCAACAGAACGATCGATCAGATGATAGTTTCCTTCCTTTAAGGCATCCATCAGTCCAATCTCAGAAACACTCATAGAACCACCCCAAGAAACAGAAGAACCCTCTTTGATATAACTAAGAGCCTGTTTTAGGGCGTCTTCCTTGGTTGCACAGAAAACACCATGCATATTTCTTTTTTCAAGTCCCTTGATAATTGTTTGTGCACGAAGTTTGGTTGCTTCATTTAAAAACATACTCATCATCCTTTCAGTATAAATTTTATGTGGAATCATGATTCTACAGATATGAATTCCACAAGAACTAGATTTAATTATATCATGTTTTCAATGGTTATGTTATAATATATCGTAAAACTTTTAGAAAGAGGTAATTTTTTGAAAGCACTATTTATCACAGAGAAACCAAGTGTCGCAAGAGAATTCGCAGCGGCACTGAATATAAATGCAAAAAACAGAGACGGATACATGGAAGGAGACAAGGCAGTCATCACATGGTGCGTCGGACATTTAGTTACCATGTCTTATCCAGACCAGTATGACCCTGCACTGAAGAAATGGGACTTAGAAACCATTCCATTTATTCCAGATACATTCAAATATGAAACGATCCCAGGAGTACAAAAACAGTTTAATATTGTATCTTCACTCCTTAATCGAGAAGACATTGATACGATCTACGTCTGCACTGACTCTGGACGAGAGGGAGAATACATCTACCGTCTGGTAGACCAGCAGGCTAATGTCAGCAAAGACAAGAAGAAAAAACGTGTCTGGATCGACTCCCAGACAAAAGAAGAAGTGATCCGCGGGGTAAAAGAAGCGAAAGACTTAAGTGAATACGACAACCTAGCAGCCGCCGCATACCTGCGAGCCAAAGAAGACTATCTGATGGGGATCAACTTCTCCAGAGTCCTGACACTCAAATATGGCTGGACACTCGGTAACTATTTAAATCAGAAACGAAGCTTAGTGGTAGCAGTCGGACGAGTGATGACTTGTGTTCTCGGAATGATCGTCAAGAGAGAACGAGAGATCCGTACCTTTGTGCCAACACCGTTTTACAGAATCTTAGGACACTTTGACTGCCAGGGATTTGAAGTGGAAGCCGAATGGAAAGCAGTGAAAGGATCAAAGTACTTTGAGTCCAAGAAACTATATAAGGATAACGGATTCCTGGACAAGAACGATGCACAGGAATTCATCAAATATTTAGAAGATGGAAGCAACAATGAGACAATCGTAGTATCCTCATCCAAACGACAGGAAAAGAAGAATCCGCCGTTATTATATAATCTGGCAGAACTTCAGAATGAATGTTCCAAACGATTCAAGCTAAGTCCAGATGAGACATTAAAAGTGGTCCAGGACCTATATGAAAAGAAACTGGTTACATATCCAAGAACCGATGCCAGAGTCTTATCCAGTGCGGTCGCCAAAGAGATTTATAAAAATATCGGGGGATTAAACAACTACACTCCATTATCAGGATTTGCAAATGAGATCATGCAGGGCAAGAAGTATCAGGGAATCATCAAGTCGAAATACGTAGATGACAAGAAAATTACCGACCACTATGCGATCATTCCAACCGGACAGGCAGTGGGCAGTTTATCAAGAATTTCAGAGATGGGACAGAAAGTCTACGATGTGATCGCCAGAAGATTCCTAAGCATCTTTATGCCGCCAGCTGTGTACTTAAAGATCAAATTAGAGACACAGACCAAAGGCGAAGCATTCTTTGCAAACTTTAAGATGTTAAAAGACCCAGGATATTTAAAAGTCACAGGAATGGGCGGACAGAAGAAAGAAGCCCAATTAACAGAAGAACAGATCCATGCGATCTCATCTTTGAAGAAAGGTATGCCTCTTCCAGTGAAAGACTATACGATCAAAGATGGAACAACATCCGCACCAAAACGATACAACTCAGGTTCCCTGATCCTTGCGATGGAAAATGCAGGACAGCTGATCGAAGACGAAGATTTAAGGGAACAGATCAAAGGAAGCGGGATCGGAACGAGTGCGACAAGAGCAGAGATCGTAAAGAAATTAGTGTCCAATAAATACATTGCATTAAATAAAAAGACACAGATCGTAACACCGACTTTAACCGGAGAGATGATCGTCAATGTTGTCAGTGCATCCATTGGATCACTCTTAAACCCAACCTTGACCGCAAGCTGGGAAAAAGGTCTTACTTATGTGGCGGAAGGAAGTGTCACAGAAGAAGAGTATATGCAGAAGTTAGACAAGTTTGTCACCCAGAAGACAAATATCGTCAAGCAAAATAACTTCCAGTATCAGCTCAGACAATCCTTTGACCAGATTGCACCATATTATCAGAAGAAAAAATAAAATAACATTCATAAAAACACCTTCCATCACATATATTTGGATTATACAAAAATGGGGAGGTGTTTTTAAATCTATGAAAGAGGAAGAAATCTTAGGAATCCTTCCATTACATATCAGAACGATCATAAAGCAGGCAGGCATCAACTGGGACGAACTTCAGGAAATCCGCCTGCGTATTCAAAAGCCAGTCATTTTAAAATACAACGCAAAAACCTGCTATCTATCCGAACAGGGAAAGATCACAACAAGAAAAGAACAATTACATATCGTAACCTCACAAGAGATCAGACAAGCCATGGAATATATCAGCAGCTACTCGATGTATGCTTACATCGAACAGTTAAAACAAGGATTTTTAACGATCCGAGGCGGACACCGAGTTGGTATCTGCGGAACCGTTGTCATGGATCATGACAAAGTCAAAACGATCCGACATATTTCCGGGTTAAATATCCGAGTCGCACATGAAGTGAAAGGATGTGCGGACACTTTATATTCACGCTGCACCAGAATGGGAAAACTCATTCCAACGCTGATCATCTCACCACCCGGCTGTGGAAAAACAACTCTGCTTCGGGATATGATCCGAAAAATCTCTGATGAAGGACAGACCGTCGGAGTTGTCGATGAACGAAGTGAGATCGGAGCATGCTACCAAGGTGTTGCCCAAAATGATCTTGGAATCCAGACGGATATCATGGATGCATGTGAAAAAGGACAGGGTATGAATATGCTGATCCGATCCATGGCCCCCGATGTGATTGCTGTGGACGAGATCGGAAGCAAAGAAGATGTGGAAGCCTTATTTTTCTGTGCCTACCGTGGATGCAGCATTCTGGCAACGGCCCATGGAAAGAACAAAGAATCGTTATCCAAGAATCCCTATATGCGGGAGATCATCAACAAAAAGATGTTTCAGCGCTACGTGATCTTAGAACAGCGAAACCAGCCTGGCTATATCGCACAGATCATAGATGAAAACGGGGTGGTCCTAAATTGATCAAGATATTAGGATCATTGATCGTGATCTTTGCAGGGATCGGATTTGGATTTCACAAAGCCGCAAAAGAACAAAAACGTCTGGAACAGGGAATTGCGATCAAACGAATGTTATACCTTCTGCAAGGAGAGATCCGCTATGGATTCACCCCACTTCCAGAAGCTGTTTTAAAAATATCGACAAAGACAGAGAAGGAATATCAGCCATTTCTAAAAAAGGTGGCAAAGCAGTTAGAGACACACAGTGAAGAATCTTTCGCTAAAATATGGCAACAGACCGCTGATCAGAAATTAAAACAAGTGATCTATGAACCAAAGTTTTATGAAATCTTAAAAAACATGGGTGAAACGATCGGATATCTTGACCAACAGATGCAGGAGAAAACGATCCTGCTGACAATCGAACAACTTGATGACCAGATCTTCCTTATGAAAGATCAAGTAGTAAAGAACTGCAAGATGTACCGAAGCCTCGGTATATCACTAAGCGTTCTGATCGTGATCATCTTACTATAAAGCAACTACCAGACATTTTTATGACAAGGAGGGGTTATGAGTGTCAATATCATTTTTCGGATCGCAGCTGTTGGAATTCTTGTAACGATCCTTGTGCAGGTCTTAAAACATTCCGGAAGAGACGAACAGGCATTTTTGATCACACTTGCCGGTCTGATCCTTGTCCTTGGCTGGGTGATCCCGTATATCTATGATCTGTTTGAAAGCGTCCAGACACTTTTTACGATATCCTAGAGATTGGAGGCGGATACTAAGATGATAAAAGTCGCAGTCTTTGGAATCGTTACAAGTCTGATCGCCATGAAGATCAAAACGATCCGTCCAGAGATCGCAGTCGTGATCGCAGTGATCTCAAGCATTCTTCTGGCAATGTATGGACTAAAACAAATGGAGGAAATACTAACCGTGTTTGAGATGATCCGATCCTATTCCAAAATCCCAAAAAGTTATTTCCAGATTCTTTTAAAACTGATCGGTATTTCCTTCATCTGCGAGTTTGCATCCAACATATGCAAAGACGCAGGACAGGCATCGATTGCAAAACAGATCGAGTTTGCAGGGAAACTAGCAATCCTGATCGTTGGACTTCCAGTCTTTGAATCGCTGCTTGGAACGATCCAGAAACTATTAGGAAATGGCACATGAAACAAAGAATATTCCTGCTAACCTTGCTGTTTTTACTGATCCTTACAAGAACAAATGATATTTCAGCCAAAGAAACAAAACTCAACGAAGATATGTTTACCAATGTGGAAAACACCTTAAAAGACAAAGAGATCGATCTATCTTATACACAATTAGTAAAACAGCTGATCCACGGAAATGTAAAAGGTGTTCTGCATACGATCAAAGCCAAAATGAAAGAGGTCTTTTTAAACCGTATGTTGATCCAAAAAGACCTGATCAGAGAAATCCTTCTGATCGCATTTACCGCAGCCATCTTTAAAAATCTGTCCGATTCCTTTTTTCAGCAAAGCACAGCCAATAGTGCATTTTATATTACTTATGTGATCCTATGCGGTGTCATGGTACATTCCTTTTTTTATTTAAACAAAACAGTGACGCAGCTTGTTACCTTAATGGCAGATTATATGAAAGGAATGATCATGGCATATTCACTGGCTGTTGTCTCAACTTCCGGGATCACGACATCAACGACAGTTTATGAATTTTATCTTCTGCTGATTTATGCAATGACAACCCTTACAAATGTTGTATTACTTCCGATGATCAAGATCTTATTTGTCTTAAAGATCATCAACCATATATCAAAAGAAGAACATTTTTCAAGACTATGCAAAACGCTCGAAGGTGTGATCAAGTTTTTGCTCAAAGGATTCCTAAGTGTCCTGTTAGGAGTCCAGCTGATCCAGTCGATGATTCTTCCAGCCGTTGATTCCATGAAAAATACAGTTCTCCAAAAAGGAATGAGTGCCATTCCAGGAATCGGAAGTGGTTTGAATTCAGCCATGACCATGGTCATCGGTTCGGCAGTTGTGATCAAAAACAGCATCGGAGCCGTTGGAATCCTTGTACTGATCGTAATCATCGTGCCACCAGTTATAGAGATCACAGCAGTTGTTCTTACCTATCTGCTGGCAGGGATCATGATCCAGCCCATATCCGACAAAAGGATCACCGGAGCGATGGATGCAGTCATTCAAAGCGGGAAATTAATGCTTTCGATGATCTTTACGATGGCACTATTATTTATCCTATCCGTGGCATTGATCGCATTCTCAACCAACGTTAATTATTATGCGGGGTAAGGATTATGGATTATCTGAAAATGATCATATTTTTTCTGATCTTAACAACACTGATCGATCAGCTCTGCGACAAAAGCATCTACCGTCCATACCTTCGGTTAATGACAGGATTTATGCTCATTTCCCTGATGATGCAGCCAATATCCTATTATTTATCCAACGAAGATATCGTGACACAGGCAATCTCAACCGCAGTCAAAGGAGAAAATAACCCTGCATTTTTAGATGGTGCAAAAGAGGAAAAACAAAATCAGATCAAAGAACAGATCACAACATTATTTTCACAATACGATCTCAAAGTATTAGACGTTGACTCAAAGGTAAATGAAAAAGGAACCATTGAGAAGATCGACATCAAAACAGACAAGCTTCGTCATACAAAGAAACTAAAAACCGCAATTTCAAACTTCTATAATATGAAGGAATCTAATATAAATATAAGTGAGTAGAAGAAATATGATAGAGAGGGAAAAACTACAACATCTGATCGAAAATATCGGCATTCCAAAACTTTGCCTGATCTTACTTCTTGGCATCAGCCTGATCATCGTAAGTATCCCATCCGGGAAGACAAAGAAGAACGCACAAAGCACTGAAACCACAGCAAAAGAAGATTCTACCGATCTCTATGTGAAAAAGCAGGAAAAACGATTGGTCAATGCATTAAAACATGTAGAAGGAGTCGGAAAAGTAAAAGTGATGATCACCGTTAATTCATCCAAAGAAGCCGTCGTAAATAAAGACAGTCCCTACGAACAAAGCAGCAGTGAAAAAGAAAAAACGGTCAAAGAAGATGAACAGACCATCTTAGTCGAAGAAGACGGAAAGAAAGTTCCATACGTGATCAAAGAAGTAGAACCAGTTGTTGAAGGAGTGGTCGTTGTCGCCCAGGGCGGTGGGAATGATATTATAAAGAATCAGATCGTTGAAGCAGTTTCTGTGTTATTTCATATTTCATCTTATAAAGTGAAAGTCTTAAAAATGGAGGATTCCTAACAATGAAAAAAGTATTTCAGAAAAATCAGATGATCATCATGACCTTAGCGGTTGTGATCGCTGTTGCAGGGTATGTAAATTATAGTCAGAAATACGATTCGGCTGGGACGAAGAATGGTAAGACAAAGACAGTTTCAAAGAATGTAGCCAAAGAGAGTGCGGTAGCAGTAACCGATGATGTGACGGATGTTGGGGAAGCGGTGCTTACAAATGCTCAGGTTAGTAATTATGTGGCGAAAGCGAAACTTGAGAGGGAGCAGACACATAGCAAGGCGAAGGATACACTGGAGGAGATTATTAAGGATCAGACAGTGAAAGATAGTGTGAAGCAGGATGCAGTGGATAAACTGGCGATGCTGTCAGAACAGATGGAGATGGAGACTGCAGCAGAGAATCTGCTTGGAGCTAAGGGGTTTTTGAATAGTATTGTTACGATTACGAATGGGAAGGTGGATGTGTTGGTGAATAAGAAGGATTTGTCGAAGGTTGAGAGGAGTCAGATTGAGGATATTGTTGTTCGGAAAGTGGGGTGTCAGTTGGGGGATGTGGTGATTAGTTCGATTAAGGTGGAGGAGTAGGGAATATTGATGATTTGAAAATGCTATTATATGTTTGAAATGATCGTTCTGTAGGAACTTGCGAAGCCTACAGGCAGGGGAGAGCTTGTGAGTTTCTCCCTTTTTTGATTTTTATATTATATTTTGTAGACAAAGCTAACAATATATGGTAAAATGAATCTATATAATATATAAAAAGTTAAGAGATTTATATTTTTTATTTTAGAATTATGATCGGAAGGATCAGTATTACATATATAATAAACAGTGTAGAAAAGAATATGTATTTAAAAAGAAACATTAGGATATCTATGCCGTTTGATATGTGTGTATACTGATTGTTCCGATTTTTTATTTGATCGGCATAGTGAGTATTCATAGTACCAATGACAAAAATCAGTTGAATTAATTAGTTTAACTGATCATAAGGAAAGGAGAAAGTCACGAATAGGTGATATGAGTACAGAATCATGAGAAATCTTAATGTGAAAGAAATAAAAAAAGAAATCCAAAACAACAATTTAAAAATTACAGAATATATTTGGAATCAAAATTTAATGACAGAAAGACCAGAAAATTTGGAAGATTTGCCTGAAGATAATGATGCAATAAAATTGCATCTAGGATTCTTGATTAAAACGTTATCAAGTACAAAGTGGATTAATCCAAAGACCTTGTATAATGGACGAGATGGAATTGTGGATTTAAGAAAAACAAATGAAGGAAAATACAAATTAGATCCACATGAGACAGTTATAGTGTATACGAATGAAAGTGTCATACTAAAGAATGGGATAAGTATGATTATTTCTGGAATATATGAAAATGCTGGTCTAGAAGTGTACCGTTCAGAGACATGGATTAGGGAGAATGAAGGGATATTACAATTATCAATCAAAAATAACACAGATGAACCTAAATTATTATGGGAACATTGTGAGATAGGAAATGTTAGGTTTATAAAAGAAGATGAAGAAAATGGTATGCTTGAACAGAGAAAAGGAGAAATAGTTAATTGGAAGATAATTGATGAGAATTTGGAACTACCGAGATGGGAGGAAAGAAAAAGAGGATTAGGAACTTGTGTATGGCATGGCAGAGTGACATTATTAAAAACGATTGTAGAAAGTGGACGTTTGATGAAGATGGTTCCGATTATATCAGCAGTACTTCCGTTGTGTGTGAATTTGATTGGTGGATTTATACATCAAATTGGATAAGGTGATTAAAAATAAAAGGCATATTTTCAGTGATGGGAATGTGCCTTTTATAGGTATGTTTTTGTGCTTGAAAAATAAGATGATTTAATGAGAAAAGATATGGAATTGAAAGATATGGAACATGGTAAAGAGAAAATGAAATTGCAGTTATAAAAATTGTTGGTAATATATAAAGAATGTGATGAAATATATGAAAATTAAGGAGAAGTATTATGAGAAAAAATGCATCGAAAATAATGAAATTAATATTTTTTACTTTTTGTATAGTATTTGTACCATTGGCGATTGAAAAAATAATTATGTTTGAAAAAATCAATTTAGTTAATTCGTTAAGTGGATTTTCAAAAGAAACTTGGTTTGAATTTATTGGTTCTTATTTAGGTGCAATTGGAACTATTATACTTGGATATATTACTTTTTATCAAAATAAAAAATATAAAGAATTATCAGATCGGTCAGACGAACATTTTATGGAATTACAAAAAGAAATGAAAAATTTAGTGGAAAAAAGTACAAATTTAGCAGATATAAATTTAAAAATGTTAAAAGCAAAATATTATCCTATGTTAGCTAATCAACATTATAGATATATAAATATTGAGAATTTAAATGAATGCTTTAATATGGATGAGGATGTTTTCCAAATTACTTCACATAATATATCCGATGTATATAATCTAATAACTGAACGTGATTATGAAAAATTCTTCAAAAGACAAAACACTTTTACATATACATTAAAGAATGAAGGCGAAAAAACAATAAGAAACTTTTGTTGCAGAAACATGGATATAAATGGTGAGAACTGGAGAAATATTGAAAATGTAGGAGGTTTGATAGGGGAATCATGTGATATTAAACCTGGTGGAATAGTGAGATGTGTATATGCAACAGATTACAATCTTGAAGAAAAAATACTTAATAGACAAATTAAATCAATATCATTTAAATATGGTATGGAAAATTTGCTAGGTGATTATTTTGAAATGACGGCAGAGTTTGATTTTACATCTATAGACAATGATTGCATGAATTGTAATGGAAGAATTTCGGATATAAAAATGGTTGAAAAAGATGGTTTTATGATAGATGTAAAAAAGTGATGATCTAATTACACGTAAAGCATAATTTTAAATTGCAGATATACAATTTGCATGATACAATTTATATAAAACAGGGAAAAACAGGAAAGAAAATATGGATTGATATATTAACATTTAACGGAGAAAGGATGATTTAATATGGCAATTCTAAATAAAAACAAATGTCAGAAGAAGACATAAAATTAAATTACATAACACCAGCAATGACATATGGGGCAAAACCATTAACACGAAAAGAGAGAGCACATAATGTAAAGAAGATAGACTTCTTTTCTAAATATTCTGGAGATGCTAGGGCAGTGTTAGAGATACTTATGGACAAGTATATGAATCAAGGAATTTCAGAGGTTGAAGATATTAAAGTTCTATCACTTTCTGATTTTGCAAATTATGGAAAGCCAGCTAAGATTGTTAAACTATTTGGCGGAAAAAAGAAATATGGGGATGCAATTAAAGATTTGGAAGAAAACATTTATGAGGAAATGAGCGTAAGTTAAAAAGGAGAGTATGATTTGAAGAGAACTTTATCAGAACAAAAAGTATTGAAGCAACTTAAAATTGATAATTTTAGACAGCTTAGTAAAGATACCGTTATGAAATTTGCATCTTCTATTAATCAAATGGATCCAGAAGTTGCGAAAAAAGCACTTGAACAATTTCCGGAATTTGCCACAGTTGTGAAAGAGGCAATTACGGGATATAAAGAAGCCGCAATAGATGCAGTTTCGAAAGCAAATGAAGATCATAAAGAATTGATTTCTATGATAAAATCAGAATATCAGATCTTGTTGGAAATGTTGAGTGATGATAATTTAACTGTAGATGAAAAATTAAAAATTTTAGATCGTATAGACGAGCTTCAAAATAAGGTTTCAAAAGAAAATAAAGAAATGCGAAATTATCAATTAAAAGTTTTAGGTGGAGTGTTTGCTACTATAAGCGTGGGAATTCTTGCATTAGCAGCAACACTTGGTGGAAATGCACAAATTTCAAAAAATGAAGATTCAGAAGATGAAATATAAGGAAGGGAAATATATAAAATATGGCAATACAATTAGGATTTATAAAAAAAATTAGAGACATCATGCGTATGGATTCTGGAATTAATGGTGATGCACAGCGGATCGAACAGATGGAAGCAGCTATACTTCGAAAAATACGGTTGATTTTCTGAAACTTCTTTTGGACGAATTTAACAGATATTATCCGGATATCCCTCTGTACCTTCGAGGTAACAGTGGGTTCGGTAACATTATGATCTATGAAGCTCTGGAATCCAATAGTGTATCCTATGCGATCCGTATGAAAGAAAACAGATGGTTACATAGTACTGCATCTTTTATAGAAGATGAACTGTTTACAAAAACAAAAGATAACCAGATTGATCATGCCGTCAGTTATGGCAAGTTCTTGGATAAAGCCGACAGCTGGCTTTATCCAAGAAGGATCATCTGCAAGATAGAAAAGCCGGAAGGTCAGATGAACTTTTTGTATACTTTTATCGTGACAAACATGGATGGCAGTCCAGAGGATCTGATCTGTTTTTACTGTAAACGAGGCCTAATGGAAACATTTATCTGCGAATCAAAACACGGATTTCACATGGATGCCATGAGCAATTTTAGTTGCTCATGAATAATTCAGGTTTATATATGGGTATGAACTAACTTTAAATAACGATACTGTGAATGTATATTGGAAACCGGGATATAAAGATACTTCTTATTATTGTATGGACTATTTTGACAATAAAGTTAAATGGAAAGCGAATTATACAAAAGATTGGTTTATGGATTGTTTATTGCCTAAAATAATAGATGAAGATCAGATAAAATTTAAGGATAGAAGTATATTTGAAAAAATATATTTAAAATTAAGACATGATGTATGCAAGGAGTTATTAAAATTATAATTGAGCGAGAAAGGCATATCTTGAGGAGAGATATGTCTTTTCACTATGAAATTTTATTTATAAATAGTTGTATATTATCTGGATTGGATTCATAATAAAAATAGGAAACAACTTAAAAAGATTTTAATCATAGAGGGTAAAATTAAAATGAACATAGAAGCTTTTGATACAGACACTCTACGTCAATTAATCCGCAATCTCCAAAACGAAAATCAAAAATTAAAAGAAAAACTAGATAAAGCACAAATACCATATGAAACAACGGATTTCTTTGAACAGGTAAACAGAAAATCAGATGAATATGATTTAGACCAAGGAGGCCGTATTGTTCATCCAGGATATATCACAGAAAATATGGCAAAACGATTTTTTTCTATGTTTTGGGGAAGAGAAGATGTATATGCAAAAAGAGGTAAGAAAGGAGGTTACTTTCCTCAATGTGCCAATCGATGGAATGACCATTTATGCCCTAAACAGCAAAATCAGAAAATATTCTGTGATGAATGTATCAATAAAAAATGGACGAGATTAGATGTAAAAAAGATTATTAATCATTTATTAGGATATAAAGAAGATGGATCAGATGTCATCGGAGTATATCCTCTCTTACCAGATGGGACATGTAGATTTTTAATATTTGACTTTGATTGTCATGAAAAATCAGCAGAGAAAAAAGATTTTGCAAATCAAAATGATGAACGGCGTGATGAGGTTGATGCATTAAGGAAGATATGTGAACAAAATGGCATTTCGCATCTGGTTGAAAGATCAAGATCCGGAAGAGGTGCACATGTATGGATTTTCTTCAAAAGAGCAATGCAAGCATCAAAAGCCAGAAATTTTGGATTTATGCTACTAGATAAAGGTGCAGCAGCGGTAAATCTAAAAACATTTCATTATTATGACCGAATGTATCCATCACAAGACATTGCAAATGGCATTGGAAATCTAGTAGCACTTCCAATGCAAGGACAAGCTCTTAGGGATGGAAATAGTGTATTTGTTGATCGTCATTGGAATGCTTATCCAGATCAATGGGATATTCTATTAAATAAAACAAGAAAATTAGAAGAAGAGGAAATTGATATTTATATAGATCAATGGAAGAAAGAGCTTTTACAAGATCAAATCATTTTTAATAATGATATGAATGATAGACCAAAACCATGGAAAAAGAAACAGAAATTTTCCCAAATGGATATTACAGGAAAATTACATATTGTATTGAGTAATGGAATTTATGTAGATACATTAAACATTATGCCACGATTACAAAATCAGATTCGAAGTATGGCAGCTTTTGATAATCCAGAATTTTATAAAAACAGACGTATGGGATATTCAAATTATTATAATTACAGTGTTATTTATCTAGGAAAAGATACAAATGGATATATTCAAATTCCAAGGGGATTAAGAGAAACATTGATAGAGCAATGTAAAACAGCAGGAATTAAATATGATATCTTGGATGAAAGAGAAAAAGGTAGACCAATCAGAGTAAAATTTAAAGGAACATTAAAAGAAGAACAAAATGCAGCAGCAGAAAAAATTTTACAGAATACAGATGGAATTTTAAATGCAGCAACAGCATTTGGAAAAACAGTCGTCTGCAGCTATCTTATAGCAAAGAGAAAAATAAATACATTGATTTTAGTACAAAGCAAGGATTTATTGATTCAATGGACGGAAGAATTAAATAAGTTTCTGGAAATTGATGAGAAACCACCAATGTATGAAACGAAAAGCGGAAGAAAAAGACAGAGAAAAAGTGTCATTGGCATTTTGCATGGAAGCAAAAATAGCTTAACAGGAATTGTTGATGTAGCAATGGTTGGATCTATGTATTCAAAAGGAAAATTTAAAAAAGAAATCAATTCCTATGGAATGGTGATCATGGACGAATGCCATCATGCAGCGTCAAATACAGCAATTAAATTATTACAAAAAATCAATGCAAAGTATGTATATGGAGTATCTGCAACACCAAAAAAAGGTGATTATCTGGATCGAATCTTGTATATGATGCTAGGACCACAGAGACATAAATTTAGTGCTCTTGATCGAGCTAAACAACAAGGAATTGGACATTATTTTATTCCAAGATATACAAGAATGATAGAAACGGAAGAAAGTAAGCACAATATCAATCAGGCATATCAAAGTATAAGTCAGAATACAGTCCGTAATGAAATGATCGTAGAAGATGTGAAAGCTAGTATTAAATCCAGAAAAACCCCTGTGATATTGACCAAATATAAAGAACAGGCAAAAGTCCTTTATGAAATGTTAGATGGTGTTGCAGATAATATCTTTCTTTTGTATGGAGATAATACGGACCGACAAAATTTTGAAATAAGAGAAAACCTAAAGAAGGTTAAAGATGAAGAAACAATGATATTAGTTGCTACAGGACAAAAGATCGGAGAAGGATTTGACTGCCCACGATTAGATACATTAATGCTTGCAGCACCTGTTTCATATGACGGAAGATTAGAACAATACCTTGGACGTTTAAACAGAGATTATAAAGGAAAAGAAGCAGTTTATGTTTATGATTATATTGATTCACATATTAGGTATTTTGATAACATGTATATAAAAAGACTGCGAACCTATAAAAGAACAGGATTTACACACAAAACAAAATATTAATGCAATTTATGATTCTGGAAATTATACAGAAAAATTTGAACAAGATATGATAGAGGCTGATAAAAGTGTTGTCATATCAAGTCCGGATATTTGTCAGGATAAAATAGAAAGATTGTTGTACTTAATGAAGCAGAGACAGGAAGCAGGAGTTAAAGTTAGAATTATTATGAGAAATCCGGAAAATATCCGATATGGAAATCCAGAAATGATCTATGAGCTTGTTGCAATAATGAGATTGCAAGGAGTTCAGGTTTATTTGAAAGATGAGATAGAAGCAAGATTTGCAGTAATTGATGATGAATTGGTGTGGCATGGAGGTGTGAATCTGCTAGGGAAGGAAGATGTTTGGGATAATTTGATGAGGATAAAGAATGTTGAGGTTGCAGCGGAGTTATTGGAGATTGGGTTTGTCGATTATATATAATGTGAGTTAGGAGAGAAGTATGATTAAGAAAAATGAATTTGAAACAATTTGTGATAAATTAGAAAATTGCAATAAAAAATGTAAAAGTAATCCTATTATTTGTGCAAGACGTTATATAAATGAGTATGCGGAAGGCGATAAGGATAGGCTATTAAAGTTAAAAGCGGAAGGAGGCAGCATAGAATATAAAGATTTTCTTGAAATGTTGTTTAGTATGTTGGCTTGCCTGTTTTCGGGAATCTCTTTGATTTTGTCAATAATTAAGACGAATACAATAATGAGTATTTATGCTTTAACTATTATAGCGACCTGCATATTAATAGCATTGAAAGGGATGAATGCGTTTGGAAATGTTAGAAAGTATCAGAAATATATATTGATTGTGATTGAAGATGAGTTGAAAGAAATTGATTAAGGCAGAAAATAGAGACTTTGTATAATATATAGATAGCCGGTTTTGAAACCGGCTATTGAAATGTATAAAAACATTAATAATATTATTACGGTATACAGTAATAAAAATTATTGACAATTTGGAAAAATAGTAATAATATAAACATAAATATTTTACAGTAGACAGTAATAAGAATTAAAGAAAGAAGATAGAATATGTTAATTTCAAAAAATATACAAATAGAATTTGCAAATTCCTCAATGAAAGCAATCGATGCTATTCATGATATTCGAGAAGGAGTAAGAAGTGCATCATTGAATCTATATTCTAAATATAATGTACAAATTCAAACACCAATGATATATGGTGAGGATAAGGTTGTAGTAGAAATGAAGATTCCAGAAGAGATAGCAGACCAATTTTCAATTGGTCCACATCTTAAGGGAGTAGCGAGCTATTTGCTTAAGAGATGCAATGGACGATATGATCAATATGTTGTAGGAAAGAGATTGTTGGTGTATACAGAAGTGGCAGAACCTAATGTATCAAACAAAAGTTTTCCAATGGAAGATAGATTGGAGGCAGTTGCTAAATTTGCAAAACTACTAGAAAGATCAGATGAAGAAGCAATGGATGCTATCAGTCAAATTTTAGTTATTTTGAAAAATACAGAAAATAAGATTATAAAGGAGTAAATAATATGGATGAAATTACAAGTGAAAATATGCTACAAGATGCATTAGAGATTACAAAGGAATTTAAATTGTCTATTTCACTTGAAGGATGGCCAGCAGCTATAGTTGGAATATCAATATCGGCTTCAGCTGTACTAATTTATGCAATCAAAGCATATGCAGCTCATGTATAAATAGATGAGAAACTTGCAGAAGATATTATCGAATAAAGAATGTCGCCCAACATGCGACGCCAAAACCAATAAAACATGCTATTCTAAAACAAAATAATTACAAGCACAAACAGCAAAAGAAAAGGCGGTATTCATATGGCAGATCAGAAATTAATTGATGAAGTAGGCAGATACATAGATAAGTATTACGAACTGGCAAAAGATGATATAAAAATAGACAAAGAAATGTTATCAATCTTCGATAGAATCAGTAAATTCTGTAAAAAGAGATCCGAGGAAAAATCAAAGAAAAAAGAACTGATCAAAGAAGAAAATCAGCAGGAAGAAATACCAGAAGAATTTGATATTTCCACAATGCAGAAGACAAAAATAAAAAAAGGAATGTCCTCTACGATGACAGTAAATCGAAAAATCGATGATCTGATGAACCAGTTAGAAGAAACTTTTTCACAACGGCTTCTTCGTATGATTGACGAGCGAGGATTAAAGGATTCGCAAGTTTACACAAAAGCCTATGTAGATCGTCGTCATTTCTCAAAAATTAGGAAAGACGTAAATTATGTTCCAAATAAGAAAACAGTTCTTGCATTTACAATTGCATTAGAATTGTCACTAGATGAAGCAAAAGATTTATTAGGAAGTGCAGGCTTTGCGTTATCCAGAAGTTCCAAAACAGACGTTATTATAGCATATTTTCTACAAAATAAAATTTATGATATGTTTGAAATCAATGATGTATTAGATGCGTATGGACAACCAGTCTTTGGATAGAATCAAAGAATATAAAATATAATGTCACTTGACAGGCGACCAACTTCGTTGGTTCTGTAGGTAAAATGTGAATAACAAATAAAGAAGGAGATTATCCCACAAGGGGGATACCTGTATGGTCTGAACAACAGACCAGGAAAGGAGGTTATCACATGAATACAGAATTAACGGAGTTGGTTTTTATTTTGGACAGAAGTGGATCTATGAGAGGATTGGAAAAAGATACGATTAATGGATTTAATAAGATGATCACAAAACAGAAAAAACAAGGAAGTAAAGTAAATGTAACAACGATCTTATTTGATGATGACGTGGACATCATACATGATAGATTTCCGGTAGAAATCATAGAACCACTGACAGAAAAAGAATACTTTGTGCGAGGATGTACAGCATTGTTAGATGCAGTAGGAACAGCAATTGAAAAAATGGAGAATGTACAAAAACACTTACCACAAAAACACAGAGCAGGAAAAGTAATTTTTGTTATTACGACAGATGGTTTGGAAAATTCCAGTGAACATTACACGCAAGAACAGATTCGAAGAAAAATCGAAGCAAAGAAAGAAAATAGTTGGGAGTTTTTATTTCTAGGTGCAAACATAGATGCAGGAAAAGAAGCAGAAAAAATAGGAATTTCCAGAAATCGATCCGTGACTTATGAAAATGATCCAGAAGGAATTGCAGTCAATTTTAGAGCGGTTGGAAAAGCTCTTAGTAAAGCAACATCTTGTAATGATACAGAACAATTTTTTGAAGATCATTGGAAAGATGAGATTGAAGAGTATCGAGAAAAAAGTCAGAAGAAAAGTGTGGAGGAGGAATAATTATGGCAATGATAACATGTCCAAAATGTGGTGAACAAATATCAGATAAAGCAAAGAAGTGTGTATACTGTGGAGAGATACTGATCAAAGAAGAAAAGAAATACTGTCCAGATTGTGGCACAGAACTAGAAGAAGGAATGGAGACATGTCCAAAGTGTGGATGCCCAATAGAAAACGAGGATGAAACAAAGACAACACCTCAGAAAGTTGAAGTGACAGGAGTTAAGGTTAGTGAAAAATCAAAGAAATTGATCATAATTGGAATTGTAGTAGTAATAGCCACTGCAATTATTGTGGCAGCAGGAGTACAAATACATAAAAAGAATGCTGCAACAAAAGCAGCAGCACAAGCGAAGAAGCAAAGTGAACAATATGATACCAATCTAAATAATACAGCATATGCAATGTTATCAGGAGCCAGCGATGCAGAAACTTGCGGAAATTTAATCAAAAATGTTTGGTATAATGCAATCTATGAAGAAAGCGATAACAAAACCGATAAATATACAAAACCAAACGGCTATTTTGCATCGGATTTTAATGATGCATTAAATAATTTGTCATCTGATAGTAGTTTTAAGAGCAAGATTTCAGACATCAGTAATAATCAAGAAACAGTAAATTCAATGATGAAGAAACTAAAGAATCCACCAAAAGAATACAAAGATGCATACGAATCAATTTCAAAAATGTATGATGCATATTTATCACTTACTAACCTAGTAACAGATCCATCAGGAAATTACCAGACGTATTCACAAAATTTTAATAATACAGATAGCGAAATATTAAATTGTTACAATGCACTAAAAGTGTACTTAGAGGAATAATGCATAAGTATTGATATATATGTATTTACTTAGCTTTTTCAAATAAAATATTCGAAAAGTCGAAGCAATCATAGGTGACTTTCGTTGAACAAATACATAGAGTATGGTACAATAAAAAAGATTAGAAGTTATATGAACGAAAATAAAAAATGAACTTCTAAATTATAAGAAACCATAAGTTTTTATATAACAAAGAGGTAGCATATATGGCAGTATCATACAATGGATTATGGAAACTATTGATTGATAAAAATATGAAGAAAATAGATATGATGGATCAAGTGGGAATCAGCAGTAGTACTGTAGCAAAAATGACCAATGAAGAGCTGGTTTCCATGAAAGTCTTAGAAAAGATTTGTGAAAAATTAGATTGTGATTTCGGGGATATTGTCCATTATAAAAAAGAAGAAAAGGACGGTAGACAGTAATGGAATATAGTGCAGGGTTGACTTCAAAATTATTTTGGTTACAGGAGTCAAAAAAAACAGCAAGTTATATTTTAGAAGGATACACGAAATCAGAGATTCGCAAGATTGCCTGGGATCAGAATATCTATCAAGTAAAGGCAGAATATCGTGCTTATGAGGTATTAAATGGTACCTATCGCAGGGTATCAGCATTACCTAAAACAGTATTAGAACTATTTACTACATGTGATATCGAGACAGCTAAGATACTAAACTTAATGGCGATTCTAATGGACAGTCGGCTGTTTTTTGAGTTTATTCACGATGTCTATGATGAAAAGATTCGTCTTGGTGAAAAAGAAATTACAGATCGAGACTTAAATGTATTTTTTGCTGACAAAGCAATGCAAAGTGAAGCAGTTGCTGGATGGTCTGATGTTGCAGTGAAGAAGCTAAAACAATGTTTTACAAGAATGATGTTTGAATCCGGATTACTAGAAAGTAGTGCAAAACCAAGAATCATAAAAACAATTCATGTAGATTATCGAACAGAAGAAATTTTAAGCCAAAATGGATTAGGAGAATATTTAAAGGCAGTGAAGGGAGTCTAAAAATGGCAAGAATAAGTTTGGAAGAAAGACTCAATCAGATAGAGGATAAGATTTCAGAAAAGTCATTTCGGGAAAATAAAGGTCTTGGAAATGAAGTCGGCTATTATATATTCGATTATCATCCAAAGGCAGAGCTAGAAGTGAGAAATCATATTGCATATTTAAAAGAAAGAATCAATAACGGAAATAAAGATTTTAAAATTATAGAAATTGATCTATATCATTTAATGATTCAGATATTAGAAGAAGAAGGGTACTTAGAAGCCTTCTTTGATTTGGAAAAAGAAAATGGCTTTTTTGATATGGCAGATAGTTTGGTAGAGACATTAGGATTAGATGAGACAAATGAGCTAAATCTAATGATCACAAAGATATTACAAGAAGATTTGACAGATAGTGTGATCTTTCTTACAGGGGTTGGAAAGTGTCATCCGATCATTGCAAGTCATAACATATTAAACAATTTACACCAGGTATTAGATAGTGTACCAGTGGTGATGTTTTATCCAGGAGAATACAGTGGACAGGATTTGAAACTATTTGGAACGATGGATTCCAGAAACTATTATCGAGCATTTCGGCTCGTGTAAGTATGGAGGAAAGATAAATGCAGATACAAGATATGTTTGAAAAAAGGATTGATCGTGATATCAAAGGTGTGATCAAAGTCGGTCAGTCAGATGAAGAAAATGTATATCAGGAATTAGATGAATATGTAGTGACAAAAGAATTATTAAAACATTTTAGAGATTTTTTTGATAACTATGAAAAAGGGATCAACAATCATACCGATAAGATGGGTGTCTGGATTTCTGGCTTTTTTGGAAGTGGTAAATCTCATTTCTTAAAGATTCTTTCTTACTTACTGAAAAATAGTGTGGTAGAGGGAAAGAGAGCAATTGAATACTTTACAGATGGCAAAAAGATTGATGATCCAATGCTGATTGCAAAGATGACAAATTCAGGAACAATTTCTTCTGATGTTATGCTTTTTAACATTGATTCGAAAGGATCAGCAAAAGTTGGATCAGGAAAAGAAGCCATTGTGGAAGTTTTTATGAAAGTATTTAATGAAATGCAGGGCTACTGTGGTTCCATTCCATATCTGGCAGAATTTGAGCGTCAGCTAGATAACGAAGGCAGATTTGAAGAATTCAAAGAAAAATTTGAAGAGATTGCAGGAGCACCATGGGAGAAGAAAAGACAGGCATTTGCAGTACTTCAAGATAAAATTGTAAAAACGATCGTAGCAATGGACTTTATGAGTGAAGAAGCAGCTCGTAACTGGTGTAAAAATGCAAAAGGAAACTATGATCTAAGTATCGAGAAATTTGTATCTCTTGTGAAAGACTATTGCGAACAAAAAGGACCAAATCATCATGTGATCTTTTTAGTAGATGAAATTGGACAGTATATTGCAGACGATACTCAATTAATGTTGAATTTACAAACGATTGTAGAAGATCTTGGAACAGCATGTAAAGGAAAAGCATGGGTAATCGTAACGAGCCAGGAAGATATTGATTCCATTACAAAGACCAAAGGAAATGATTTTTCAAAGATTCAGGGCCGTTTTGATACAAGACTTTCTTTATCCGCATCTAACGTAGATGAAGTCATAAGAAAACGTATTTTGGAAAAAAATGAAATCGCAGAATCTGCATTAAAACTATTATATGAACAAAAAGAATCTACGATTAAAAATCTGATTACGTTTACAACAGATACGGCAGATAAAAAATTATATACAGATAAGACTGATTTTGCAGATTGTTATCCATTTATTCCATACCAGTTTAACTTATTAGGACAGGTATTAACTGCAGTTCGTACACATGGAGCAAGTGGGAAACATTTATCTGATCAGTCTCGTTCAATGTTAGCACTGTTTCAAGAATCAGCAATTCGCCTAAAAGATGGTGAAACAGGAGCATTGGTACCATTTAGCTATTTTTATGATCCATTACATAAGTTTATCGATCATCAGCATAGTCAAGTGATTACAGATGCAGAAAATAACAGTAGATTAGATGATTTTGATGTAGAATTATTAAAAGTATTGTTTATGATCAAATACGTCAAAGAAATAAAAGCCAATGTAGATAATCTGACAACTTTGATGATTTCAAACATGGAAGATGATCGTATTGAAATCCGTGAAAAGATTGAGGAATCCCTAAAGAAACTGATTCGTGAGACATTGGTACAGAAGAATGGAGAAATTTATATTTTCCTAACAAATGAAGAACAGGAAATTAATAATGCGATCAATAATGAATCAGTAGAAATGGGAGAAATCATAGGGGAAGCATCAACGGTAATCTTCGAAGAAATCTTTACAGAAAAGAAATACCGTTATAGCAATCGTTACTTATTCCCATTTAATCAGAAAGTGGATGATCGTTATTTTAAGGGAAACCAATCCAATGGAATTGGGGTATCGATTATCACTCCATATGGTGGTGACTATCCAGATTCTGCTCTGCGTTTGCTTTCCACACAAGAACAAACAGTAATTATAAAACTACCAAATGACAGTACATTCTTAGATGAAATTACAGAATCTATCAAAATTTATAAGTTCTTAAATAAAAACGCAACTGGAGCAAGAGGAAGTTTTGATAGTATCCGTCGTGCCAAAGAAGACGAGCGGATTGAAAAAAAAGATCGTATCCGCATCTATATCGAGGATGCATTAAAGCATGCGGAGATTTATGTAAATGGAGACAAAGCAAATATATCAGCAAAAGAACCAGTAAGTCGTATCAATGAAGCACTTGGGAAGTTAGTATCTATGCAATATAATAAGTTGACTTATATGGAGACAGCACCAGAATTATCAGATATTGCAGAGATATTTAATGACAATGATGGTCAATTATCTTTTCTTGGTACCAGTGATACGACACCAAACAAATTGGCACTAGAAGAAGTGATCCAGGTTATCAGTCTGAATAATGCAAGACATATGAAAACTTCTCTAAAATCTTTACAAGATAAGTTTGGAGCAGCACCATATGGATTTGATACAAAAGACGTACAATGGCTAGTAGCGATGCTCTTTAAGATGGGGAAAATATCCCTAACATATAATAGCCAGAGCCTATCCATGCTTTCAAATACAAAGAATGAAATGGTGCGATATCTGACAAAACGAGAATTTGTAGAAAAACTACTGATCGATATCAGAGAAAGAGCAACAGACGGGCAGATTCGTTCCGTGAAAGAAGTGCTAAGAGATTACTTTGGATATTCTCTCTCTAGCGATGATGATGATACGATTATGAGAAGCTTTAAGAATAAGGCGCAAGATAAATTAAAGTCATTTCATGAGGTCATGATTGAATATCGTTTAAATCCAAAGTTACCGTGCAAATCTTATATGGAGCAAGCGAAAAAGAACTTAGAGGAATTATTAGTAATCGAAGAGCCAGTAGAGTTCTTTAAAATCGTTGATAAGAAGAGAGATGATCTTTTAGACGATGCGGATGATACAGCACCTGTCTTTGATTTCTTCAAGAGTGGACAGAAAAAAATCTTTGAAAAAGCATTAGAACAGATTCAGATGTTTGAAAATAGTAAAACCTATGTCAGAGAACAGGAAATCATAGACAATGTAGCACAGATGGAAGCAATTGTAACTGCAAAAGATCCATTTAGACAGATTCAGAAATTACCGGATATGTCTATGAAGTTTGTACAACAGTATGGAAGCTTATTGGAAAAAGAAGTACAAGCAATACGACCAATCGTAGATGGGGATCTGCAAAAGGTATTAAACACATTAGAAGAAAAAGAATTAGCATCCGTATTTCAAGATAAATTCGAGCGATCATTTGATGAATTAAAGAAAAAACTGGATACTTCTCACGAAATTGCAGGAGCAAAAAATATTCGTTTGGAAAGTGATGCATTAAAACTTCGTTGTCTGGATGAAATCAAAGAATATGAAGAAGCGCAACGTCAAAAAGTAACTTCAAAACCAATGATGGATCCGATAACAGCAACAACAGATAAAAAGAATACATCTTCTGTCAATCCAGTAACACCATCAAATTTACCACGACAGAAGAAACGTAAGAATCTATCAATCAGTAATGTGGCCGGTGCGAGAACTTATATGATAGAAAACGAACAAGATATTGATCAATTTTTAGCAGAAATGAAGCAAAAATTATTAAATGAGTTAGAGGATGATACAATTATTACATTAAGCTAATCATTTTGGTTGGAGGAAGAGTATATGAACAAAAATGCGATAAAGAAGTTTGCCATAGAAGCAAGGAAAAAACTGATTGATTCTGTTACAGATAAAGCTGGAATGCTTGGTATTACAGAAAAATCATGCAGTGAACCAGTGACAAAAGGTGTTGATTTTGAAGTGTATCAGACGATTGCAGGAACAGAAGTGACATTGAATAAAAGACAGTGTGAGCAGAGAAGACGATTAGTTACACAGATTGAAGCTCGTGGATTTGACTCTGTAGTAGAAGAAGTTGCTTATACATGGTTTAACCGAATTTGTGCGATTCGTTTTATGGAAGTCAATGATTATCTGCCAAACAGAGTTCGTATATTATCTTCCGAAAAAGAAGGAAAGATGGAGCCAGATATTGTAACACAGGCACTAGATGTAGACCTGAATCTGACAGCACAGGAAAAAGAAGAGATTATCAACTGGAAACTGAGTGGGACATCGGAAGATACAGATAAATTGTACTGTAAGTTGTTTCTGAAACAGTGTCATCAGTTGCATGATATCCTGCCTGGATTATTTGAGGCAGACTCTGACTATATGGAATTACTTTTTGGTATATCTTATACGAATAAAGATGATATTATCTATATGCTAGTCAATCCAGAAACAGGTATTCCACAGAATAACTTTAATGTATCTGCGTTAGATGAAGAGGGAAATCCAATCGGACAGGTGGAGATTATCGGCTGGTTGTATCAGTATTACAATACGGAATTAAATAATCAAGTATATGATGGAAATATGTCTAAGAGTCGTATTTCAAAGGAGTTATTGCCGGCTGCAACTACGATTTATACTCCGGACTGGGTAATTCGTTATATGGTGGAAAATACTATTGGAAAAATTTGGATTGAACATTTACGGGCAGTAGATTCAACTACGGATGAAAGAGTAATTGCAGAGAGATTTGGATGGAAATACTATCTTCCAGAAGCAGAACAGGAAGAAACTATTAATGTAAAACTGGCAGAAATCCGTACCACCTATAAAGATTTAAAACCGACTGATATTACCTGTATTGATCCATGTATGGGAAGTGGGCATATCCTGATTGCTATGTATGATGTTCTGATGGATATCTATGAAAGTGCCGGATATGATAAGAGAGAAGCAGCTTTTGAAATTGTAGAACATAACATCCATGGACTGGATATTGACCAGAGAGCATACCAACTGGCATATTTTGCGGTCATGATGAAGGGGCGTGGATATAACAGACGATTCCTGAGAGGAAGAGATGGAAAGTCAGAACCAAAAGTCTATGCGATTGCAGAGAGTAATGAGATTAACCGAAATCATCTGAAATTCTTCGGTGCACATTTAAGTAATATGGAACGGAATCTGGCTGTGATGCAGATGGAAGGGGTATTTAATACTTTTGTGGATGCTAGAGAATATGGATCTATTCTGAATGTGGACGCTTATGACTGGGAAATATTGGAAAGATTTGTAGAGGACCTTGATACTACTGGACAAATATCTTTTGAAAGTGTGGGTAGTGAAGAAACACAGAAAAATTTGCGGAAACTGATCAGAGTGGCTAAGAACCTAGGTCAGAAATATGATGCTGTGGTGACAAATCCGCCATATTTAGGTAGTTCTAGATTTAGTCCGTGTCTGGATAAGTATATAAAAGATAATTATTCCGATGTAAAATCAGATTTATCTATGGTGATGTTTAAACATGCTTTGAATGATTTGTGTAAACAGAAAGGATATGTATCATTCATTACAACAACATCGTGGATGTTTCTTTCAAGTTTTGAAAAATTGAGATCTTATGTTCTTAAGGAATATGATTTTATTTCTTTGGTAGATTTTGGAACTGAATTGTTTGAAGGAAAAGTTGGTCATAATTCCATTGTTGCATGGGTAAACAGAAAGTCAAATACAGGTTACACTATGACGGGTATTCGGCTTGTTGAATATTGTTATTCACGACGTGATGAAAAAGAAAAAGAATATTTTAATAAGAAGAATTATCATTATACAAAACAGGGCGATTTTTCTAAAATTCCAGGAAGTCCAGTGGCATATTGGGTAAGTGAAAGATTCATTGAAAACTTTAAATGCGCTTCTTTATCTGCATATGCTGATACACGACGAGGATTACAAACTGGAGATTCAGGAAAATTTATCAGATATTGGTATGAAGTACCTTTATATAAAATCAGCTTATCTTTACGGAAAGATAAAATAGATAAAAGTAGAAAATGGTATTTCTTTAATAGTGGTGGAGCATTTAGAAAATGGTATGGGAATATTATTAATGTTGTTAATTGGGAAGATGATGGTAGGGATATAAAAGCAAGTGGGAAAGCTATTATTCCTTCTGAAGAGAGATATTTTGATGAATTAGTTAGTTGGAATAAAATATCGTCTGGAAAATTTTCTGTCAGATATCAACCATATGGAATTATCCCTGGAGATGCAAGCCCGTTTTTACATTCGTTATCAAAAGATCACTCTATTATTATATATGCAATGGGAATGATGAATTGTAAAATAGCTAGTGAAATTATGAAAATATTGAGCCCAACCTTAAATTTTGAAGTTGGAAATGTAGCAAAAATGCCATTGATTATTGAAAAAAAAGAAGTGATAAATAGAATTGTAGAAACATGTATTGAGTTAGAAAAAATGGAATGGGATTCTTATGAAGTCGTATTGGATTTTCAGCATCATCCTTTGCTATATAAAAATGTAACCATCAGAGAAGCATTTGATAAATGGGAAATTAAATGTAATGAGTGTTTTAATCAGATGAAATCTAATGAAGAAGAATTAAATCGTATTTTTATCAACATTTACAGCTTACAGGACGAACTGACACCGGAAGTAGAAGACAAAGACATCACAGTTCGAAAAGCAGATTTATCCAGAGATATTCGTAGTTTCATTTCTTATGCAGTCGGCTGTATGTTCGGTCGCTATTCTCTTGATGAAGAAGGGCTAATTTATGCTGGAGGGGATTTTAATCAATATTATAAAAAAGTAGATGAATTCTTGGGTGATGCAAATGGAAATATACTTGCTACGTCTGATGGAAAAGCATTAAAAGCTGGAGAAAAATATGGGAAAATAAAAACAAAGAATGGATGGAAAAATTTAACTTTTTCACCAGATGAAGATAACTGTATTCCAATTACTGACGAAGAATATTTCTCAGATGATATCGTAGCTCGTTTTGTAGAATTTGTAAAAACAGTCTATGGACCAGACACCTTAGAAGAAAACCTAGATTTTATTGCTAAAGCATTAGGAAACAAAGGAAATACCTCCAGGGAAGTCATTCGAAATTACTTCTTAAAAGACTTTTACAAAGATCATCTGAAAGTTTATCAAAAACGTCCAATCTACTGGCTATTTGACAGTGGAAAACAGAATGGTTTTAAAGCCTTAATTTACATGCATCGCTATGATGCAGATACCGTAGGACGAGTAAGAACAGATTATCTTCATCGGGCACAGAAGTATGTAGAAACAACAATGCAAAGCGCACAATATACGATTGATAATGCAACAACAGCTTCTGAAAAATCAAAAGCTACAAGAGCAGTCACAAAGTATACAAAACAACTTGCTGAAATGAAAATTTATGATGAAGCGATTGCTCATATTGCAAATCAGAGAATTGAGATCGATTTGGATGATGGAGTAAAAGTAAATTATGCAAAATTCCAAGGTGTGGAAGTTGCGCAGGAAGGAAAGAAAGCATTAACAGTAGATCTTTTGGCAAAAATAAAGTAAGTGGGAGTAAGGTATGATAAAAGTATGGTGTATTACACCGGATGTTGGATATGGTGGAAATTTACTTTATAATTTAACTAATAATGCGAGAAAGGTTCCAGAGCCCCTACCATGGATAGATCCATCTATAAATTGTTTATATAAAGAAGCAGTATTGTCGTTTATGGTAGGTAATTATGATAGTGCATTAACTGATTTGTGTCTGCTTCTAGAACATGTGTTAAGAGCGGCCATTTTGAATGAAGAAGATTCTGGTATGCAACGGGTAGATACAGCAACACAGCTAAACAAGTATGGTTCTTTATCAGAAGCAATCAAAAAGGCTGAAAATACGCATTTAATGGATGGCTGTGATAAAGACTGGTGGCATGCAGTTTCTAGAGTCATAAGAAATAAATCGGCCCACTATGTTTTGCCGGTTTTGCTAAAGAGATGTGCAGAAGAAGAAAAACTTCGTAAGTATATTAATAAATATGAACTTCCGGAGAATAATTCAGAGTATTGGTATGAATCATATTTGATAAACTGGGGTTCTTTTTATCATAGTGCAGGTGGTGAACTAGTAGAAGGTTTTTTGCAAGATACAACAAAAGAACTGAAGATAGTGATAAGCAATACTAAATGGCAAGGTGATGAATCTTGGTGGATTTCACTAAAAGAGCAATATGATTCTTTTTTTTCATATGAATGGAGTATTGAAAAATTACAGTATAGTTTTGAAAATGCAAGAAAAGATTTTGGAAGCAGGTGAAAGAGATGTATTTAGAAAAGGTTCATATACAGAATTATAAAGTGATTGAAGACTTGAATATTACCTTTAAACCAGGTGTAAACCTTCTGATTGGAGACAATGGAGCAGGAAAGACATCTGTTTTGGAGGGAATTGCAGTTGCACTTGGAGGAATGTTTGTTAATGTAACAGGAGTTAAGACTAAGAATATTGTAAAGGATGATGTTCGAATTAAAATAAAACCAATTGGAGATTCATCTACAGCGATTAAATACTGCGAACCTGTTTTCTCTGGATGTACATTACATGTATCTGATGAACAAGAATTTACGTGGAATAGAATAAAGGAGGAAATTTCCTCTACACATACAAAGATTGATGATAGAAGCGTATGTGCATGGATGAAAAAGCTTACGAATAATTTGGAAACAATATTGCCATTGATTAGCTTCCAAAGTGCAGCAAGAGCGTGGAGAGTCAGACGAGGTGATTTTGGGACAGAATTAAAGAAAAAGCTAGATGATAGGAGATGTGGATATATTGGATGTCTGGATTCATCTATGGATGTAAAATCAATTCAGCAGTGGTGCCTCAAGCAAGAAATAGTAGCATCAAGAAAAGATGGTGTGCGGGAATATGAAATGTTTAAGAATATTGTTGCAGTATTTATGAAAGAGATAAATGAGCTAGAAAAGATCCCAACAATTTATTATTCACCACAGTTTGATGAATTAGTATATAAAGAGGATAAGGAAGAGATGCCAATTTCAAAATTGAGTGCTGGATATCAGTCTTTGTTATGGATGATCATGGATCTTGCATATCGTGTATGCATGTTAAATCCGGAGTTGGAAAGCAGAGACCAACTAAGCGGAATTGTGCTTATAGATGAAATTGATTTGCATTTACATCCAAAATGGCAGTGGAATGTGATAGAAGCATTGCGTCAAACATTTAAGAATGTACAATTTATTATTGCAACACATTCTCCAATTGTAATATCTTCTTCCAGAGATGCAAATATTGTACTTTTAGACGATAATCATGAAGTTAATTATTTACCAGATTGTTATGGCTATGAGGTCGAAGATGTACTACGTTACCGTCAGGAAAGTGTATCAAGACCCAAGAAGATAAAATTGTTAGTTGATGAGATAGAAAATGCGATTGATGATATTGATTTTGATGCTGCATCAGCTGCATTGGAAAAATTAAAAGCTATACTTGGTGAGAATAGTTCAGAGTATAAGAAAATGAATGGAATGATAACAGATGCAAAGTTGATAGAAGGAATTTGATATGCTATATATTGAAAAAGAAGGATTACCTAAGGATGTCAGCAGTAGGATTATTGAATTGAGTAAAAGTGAAGAATGGAAGAATATCGACGAAAATGATACAGCTGCAATTCGTCGAGTCTTTGATAATGAGTTTCCTAAAAATGAAGTGAAAAATATTTTACTACATGAGCAACATGGAATCTGTGCTTATTGTATGAAACGTATCCGTATGGACAGTCATTCAAGGGTAGAGCATCTTGTACCATTAAGTAAGGATAAAGATAAAGCAATTGATTATAGAAATATGCTTGGAGTATGTGATGGAGGGGAGAAAATTACTGGAGATTATGGTCATATACTCTGCTGTGATGCACATAAAAAGGAGACCGAAATATCTATAAGTCCGCTTGATAAGTTTCAGATGGATAAAATTGCATATGACAAAGATGGAAAAATATATACAGAACCATACGATGAAGATATGGAGAGAGATATTAACGAAATTTTGTTATTAAATGGGATTCAGAAAAAGGATGGAACAGTGAGGGATACGTCAACAGAACTATTAAAAGGCAGAAAAGATGCTTATGACAGAGCTAGAAAGATGATGGATGCATTGAACAGAAAAGGGAAATGTAATTCAGTCACGCTCAAAAAGATAATGGACAGCTTATATAATAGTGATAATCGTGAGGAGTATGTGGGCGTTAAGTTATATTATTTTAAGAAGCGTTATAATTCGTTGATGAGAAGAGGAATGTAAGGAACAAGTAAATTTGTGCAGAATGTCTGCACAATTGGATGAGGAGCATAATAAATAATGGATTTACAAAATATACAGGATCAATTAAATACAGAATTTTCTAAATCAGATACCCGTACTATTTTTTGGTTTGATGATAAAGGAGAATATGAGGATGAGGTATCGGAAATTCAGTTAGATAATGCAAAATTACATATCTTAGATGAAATGAATTGGTTTTATTCGAAATGGTTGTTGAATGAGTCAGATACACAAAGTAAGTATCTTGTATATGCACCATTTCCAAAACCAAATGATGCTAAGAATCCACTAGCTGATATGTGTTATTATTCTAAAATGTACTACACAGATCGTATATCCCAGATGTCACAAGAACTTGGAATTGATGGCCGATTTAAAGAACATCTATCGCAGTATAGTAATTTCTGGAAGAACAAAAATAGAATTGAAAAGTTCAAAGAACTTGGAATAGACCATTTCAATGTGGAAACCATTGATATTGGTCTTATTTCTGTGCTTACGGATACAAAGACACCAAATTTGGAAGAAATAACAAGAAAGCTATTATTAAGTGATAACGAAGCGTATATAAAAACATTAGAAGATAATAACCTTTTAGAAAAATACTGGGGATTATGTGAGAAGTATTTTGGATATCAGTCGGATGATCCAAATATAAATGAATTGTCTGCATGTATGCTTTTAACCTATGCATCTGTAGCATTAAAAGATACGATGCCAGATATTTTAAAATCATATGTGTTAAAAAAGAAAAATGATATAGTAGTATTTGTCAGAAATCTGATGGATAATGTACTATATCAGGATGCGTATGATGAATTATCAGAAAAAGTAGATAAGAATTTAAAAGTTGTATCAAGAATCCGAGAAGAAATGAAAAAAGATACAGCTAAGTCAAAAGATTTGTCAGTTCAGCTTCAGGATATTGTAAGTTGTGATGCTTTTCAAGCATTGGATGAGATCATAATTGATTGGATGCTAGATCAGTTAAACGATGAGATTTTAGATGCTCAGATTGATGGCATGAATCTTGCACAGATTGCAGAGCAGCGAACCACAAAGGCTTGTCATTTTGGCAATGTATATAAAAACGAATATCAGGCAATCAAATATGCTTATCAGATGATGAAAGCAGTATCTGTTTTAGAAGTGACAAGTGATATCAAGAAAATAGTAGCTGATTACCAAGAACAGAATTATTTGATTGATTCTTATTATAGATGGTTTTATAGTGCATACGATTGTATTGAGGATACAGAATGCTTCTTAAAAGTAAGAGAACGAATTGAAAATATGTATGCTTTCACATATTTGCAGAAAGTAACTCCAAGATGGAATCAGGAACTAACAGATAATATGATGGAAGATACTGGATTAAAATGCCAGGAAGATTTTTATCGAAATTATATGAAAGCATATGAAGGAAAAAAACGTGTGATCGTGATTATTTCGGATGCATTCCGATATGAGTGTGCCAAAGAGTTGATGCAACGATTGGAATTAGATGAAAAATGCACTCCAAAGTTAGAGTGTATGATTAGCGGACTGCCTTCCGTAACTTCGGTGGGGATGGCAAGTCTTTTACCTCATGAAAGATTACAAGTAGATGAGAAACTAAATGTAACGGTAGATGGTCAAAATTGCGGAGATTTAATTTCAAGAGATAAGATTTTAAAAGCACAAAACGAGAATAATGTTGCATTATCATTTGATGAAGTAGCTAGTGCAAACAAAGAAAAGATTCGCGAATTGCTGCAAAAGAAAAATATTGTATACATTTATCATAATCAAGTAGATGCCAGAGGAGACAAGCCAGCTAGTGAGAATGAAGTATTTACTGCTTGTTCAGAGGCAATTCAAGAAATTCATAAGCTAATTAAGAAATTAACTAGTTATATATCAGCGGCGAAATTTTTTGTTACAGCAGATCATGGTTTCTTATATAAGAGAGACAAACTACATGAATTTGACAAAGTATCTTACGATCGGAAAGTTTGTGCATATTCCAATAAACGTTTTCTTCTTACGACACAGCAAGTAACAGAACCTGGAATGAAATCAAGGATGATGACGTACATGGATCAATTATATGTAACTACACCAATTGGAGCAGATATTTTTAAAGTTGTAGGTGGCGGACAAAACTATGTACATGGTGGATCTTCTTTGCAGGAAATGTTAATACCAGTAATTGAGTTAACAACGAATACAAAATCAGTAGCTTATGATTATGTAGATGTAATTTTAACATCTGTCAATCGAAAAGTAACAAATCTGATCACTTATTTTGATTTTATTCAGACAGAGAAAGTCACAGATACCATGAAAGCAAGAAGTCTTGTGGCATATTTTACAACAGAAGACGGAGAAAAGATATCTTTCGATGTACCAATCATTGCCAATAGCCAAGAAGACGCACCAGAAAAGAGAACATTCCATGAGAAATTCACATTGAAGTCCAGAGAATACAAGTATGGGGATAAGTATTATCTGGTATTGGCAGATGCAAATGATGAGAAGAATATTTTGCAGCAGTATGAATTTATGATTGATATTGCATTTGTGAATGACTTTGGATTTTAGAAAAAATAAAATTGTATGATTTTATCTTAAATAGAGATTGTTTTTAGTTAAAAAACACAAATTATAATATTTAGAAATATGTTCGGTGGAGGATGGAACATGGAAGAATTTAATAATGCACAAGAAAATATAACAGAAGATACACGAGAACAAATAAAACAAAAACTCCGTCAATACTATGATGGACGTATCGTTCGAAAGGATTTAACAAAATCCATCCGTGAAGGAGCAAATGTTCCAGTTTATGTACTAGAATATCTCCTTGGACAATACTGTAATTCCGATGATGAGGAAATCATAGAAGAGGGAGTAGAAAATGTAAAACGTATTTTGAGAGATAATTATGTGCGCCCAGATGAGGCACAGAAGATTCTCTCTCTTTTGCGTGAAAGAGGCAGCTATACAGTCATTGATCGCATTACGGTTGTTTTAAATACAAGAGAAGATCGTTATGAAGCTACATTCTCAAATCTGGGTGTAAGAGGGATTCCCATTCATCCAGATTATGTGAAAGATTATGATCGTCTGCTTTGCGGTGGGATTTGGTGCATTTTGCAGATGGAATATGAATTTGTTGAGGAAGATAAGAAAAATACACAGCCAATTCGTATCCGTAAATTAACACCAATTCAAATGCCACATATAGATATGGATGAGGTAAGAAATGGAAGAAAAGCGTTTACCAAAGAGGAATGGATGGATATTTTACTTCGTTCAACTGGATTGGAGCCAGAAAGCTTTAGTGAGCGAGCAAAATGGCTGTTAATTGCCCGTATGATTCCATTGGTAGAGAATAATTTTAATCTTTGTGAATTAGGGCCTCGTTCTACCGGTAAATCCTACATATATGAACAGATTTCTCCAAATAGTATTTTGGTAGCTGGAGGCCAAACAACCGTAGCAAATCTTTTTTACAATATGTCCAATCATACAGTTGGTCTTGTTGGAATGTGGGATTGCGTAGCATTTGATGAGGTTGCAGGTATCAAATTTAAAGACAAAGATGGTATCCAGATTATGAAAGGCTATATGGCATCAGGAGCATTTTCACGTGGAAAAGCAGAAATTCAGGCAAAAGCTTCTATGGTATTTGTTGGAAATATTAATCAGAGTGTTGATACGTTATTAAAGACCTCTAGTTTGTTTGATCCATTTCCACCAGAAATGGGAACAGATACGGCGTTTTTAGATCGTATGCATTGTTATATTCCAGGATGGGAAATCCCAAAATACAGACCAAGTTCGTTTACAAATGATTATGGATTTATCACAGATTATCTATCAGAATTTATGAGAGAACTACGTAAGGATAGTTACAGTGATCTGATGGACAAGTATTTTAGACTAGGAAATAATTTAAATCAGAGAGATACAATTGCTGTTCGTAAGATGATTTCAGGATTTACAAAACTTTTATATCCAGATGGTGAAGTGACAAAAGAGGAATTACGTGAGGTTGTAGAGATTTCTCTGGAACTTCGTCGTAGAGTGAAAGAACAATTAAAGAAAATTGGTGGAATGGAGTTTTATGATGTGAACTTCTCTTATACAGACAATGATAGTTTTGAAGAACATTACGTTTCTGTACCAGAGCAAGGTGGAGGTAAGCTGATTCCAGAAGGAATGGGAAAACCAGGTTCTGTTTATACAGTGTCAAAATCAAAGACAGGAATGATTGGTTGTTATATGTTAGAAACTCAGATGATGCCAGGAAATGGAAAATTAACATGTACAGGTATTGGTTCAGCAAAAGAGTCAAAAGAAGCAACAAATACAGCATTTAATTATCTGAAAGCCAATGGAAATCGTATTTCAAGTCAGATCAGTACAACAACAAAAGATTACATCATCAACTATCAAGATATGCAAGGAATCACAATGACAGGGAATCTGGCATTGCCAACATTGATTGCAATTTGTTCTGCAGCTCTTGGTAAGACACCATTGAATAGTCTGGCAATCCTTGGAGAGATTAGTATCGGTGGTACTTTAATCAAAGTGGATGAATTAGCAAGTACACTACAAGTATGCTTAGACAGTGGAGCTAAAAAAGTATTACTTCCGATTACTTCTGCAGGTGATCTTGGAAGTGTGCCATCGGATTTAGTTGGCGCTTTTAGTTTGATTTTTTATTCATCAGTAGAAGAAGCAGTATTTAAAGCCCTTGGAGTAGAATAAAAGAAAGATAGCAACACAAAAGAGATAAGAAGGTGATTGGTTATTTTTGAACAGGATTTTGAAAAGATGCTTGAAAAATATCAGGGATTTCTTGAAGATAAAAAGAAATTCACAGCGTTGGTAAAAGATTTATTTCCAAATCAAGCAAAAAATGTGAATTTGTTGTTAATGGCTTATAACATTGGAATTGCACAGGAGATTCAGACGACGTCATATATTAATAATACATTTGCATTTCGCTACGTAAAACAACTGATGGACAATTTTGGAATGAGCCGTGCAAATGCAGATTGGATTGTTTCAGTATGGTGTTCATGCTATGGATCAAAAATACTAGGAAAGTCTTGCGATATTTCAGTACAAAAACAAGGAAAGGGTCCAGCGATTCAAGGAGAATCAACATCTTCTGGAAAATCTTACGGAGATCTTTTTACTTATGAGAGAAGCCAAAGAGGAAAAGGACTTTCTGTAACAGGATTTCATGGAGATAAGAATCAAACGATTATTTTTCAAAACAAATCTGCAAATACAGAGGTAATTGAAATTGCAGATCGTAGCTTCTGTAATTCTTCAATAGAAGAAGCTATTTTGACAGAAGGAATTGCTTACATTGGAAAAAATGCTTTTTCTGGATGTGATAAACTGCATCAGGTTGTATTACCGTTAAGTATGAAAGAGATAGAAGATTATGCGTTTGAAAATTGTAGCAATTTAAAATCTATTTCTCTCCCAGTGACATTAAAAACCATCGGAAGTTATGCTTTAAAAGGGACAGGACTTCGAACGATTGAGATTCCGAAAAATCTGTTTTGGTTAGGGGATGGATTATTATCAGATTGTCAATTGCTAGAGCATATAAATATTCCAAAAAATATTGGAAAAATTCCAGATTATATGTTTGAGGGATGTACAAATCTAAAAAAAGTAGAATTGAATGAACAATTGACAGAGATCGGAAAACGTGCGTTTTTTGGCTGTAGTTCTTTGGACTTTTTGATCATTCCAGATAGTGTACAACAAATCGGAGAAGATGCATTTACCAATACCGATAAACAGTTTATTATACAATGTTCCTTTGGCTCTTATGCAGAAGAATATGCAAGAAAAAATAAATTTAAATATCAATTGGTATAAAACAAAAATATTGTCGCCTGCCATGCGACAACCCAAAAGATAAATTACGTTATATTAACGAAGTAAAGAGGTGAGAGGATGGGCTTTTTTGATGTATTGTTTGGAAAACAAAATCAAATTCCTACAGTAACGACAATCTTGCCAGATGCAGCAAGAAGAGAAATTCTTGCTGGGAGGCTTCCGATTTTAAATACAGACAAGCTATTTCTAAAGCGAGGAGAGAAAATTCATTTTATTGATAAAGCAATTAATTTGGAACAAAAGACAGTGAAAGAATTTCGTCATATTGGAGGAAGTGCCCCTGGATTGTTTAAAAATACCAGATGGAATATGGGAAAAGGAAGTACAGTGGAACATACGGAATTGGTTCAGCACAGAGGCATCTTGTACATAACGAATCAGAGGATCGTATTTCAAGCAACAGAATGGGGATTCGATAAGACATATCGCTATTTAACTGCAATTACGCCATATGAAAATGCTTGTGAAATGCAGTTTCGAAATAAATCTTATTGTATGATAGTGGCGGATGGAAGTATTGTGAATCAGATATTGCAATTGATCAAACAAAGGAGGCAGGTACCATAATGGAAGGACAGTTAAAAAAGGAAACAATTCTTTCTTCGGAAAGTGGAAATAAATATGAAGTTGTAAATCTTTTAGGAGCTGGCGGTCAGGGCGAAGTTTATGATGTAAAATGTAATAATAGTCACTATGCGTTAAAATGGTATTTTAAGGGCAGTGCCACAGATCATCAGAAAAAGATTTTGGAAATGATCATTGCAAAAGGTTCTCCAGATGAAAGTTTCCTTTGGCCGATGGAATTGATCACACCTGCGAAAAGTGATCTTTACGGTTATATCATGCCATTACGTTCAAAGAATTATAAGAGTATTGTAGATTTGATGAAAAAACGTGTAAATCCATCTTTTTATACGCTTTGCAAAACAGCATTTAATCTAACAAGAGGATATCAAAAATTGCATGCGATGGGAGCAAAATATCAGGATATTTCATTTGGAAACTTATTTTTTAATCCAGATAATGGGGACGTGCTAATTTGTGATAATGATAATGTTTCTTTTGACAACAGTAAACCAGGAGGCGTTCTTGGAACACCTGGTTTTATGGCACCAGAGATTGTAAGAGGTGAAAAGCATCCATCAAAAGATACGGATCGATATTCACTTTCAGTATTGCTTTTTTATCTTTTTATGGTAAATCATCCATTAGAGGGAAAATTAGAAGCAAATATTCGGTGTATGGATATGATAGCTAGAGTAAAACTTTATGGAACAGATCCAGTATTTATTTTTGATCCGCAAAATAAGACTAACCGACCGGTCAAGGGCATTCATGATAATGCACTGATTTACTGGCCGTTGTATCCTGAGAAGTTGCGTCAGATGTTTACAAAAGCTTTTACTATCGGATTGAATGAACCAAGTAAACGAATCACAGAACCAGAATGGATGACACTTTTTTCAAATATGATGAGTGGCATGTTGCAATGCTCCTGTGGTGCACAGAATTTTTATGATGAAGATTTAGAAGCCAAGGGCGTTGCTCATACCTGTTGGAATTGTGGAAAGTCAGTGCATGTACCACAAAAAATCAAGATTGGAAAGAATATCGTATTGCTAAATCAGAATACGAAATTACTACATCATCATATTTATGGCGATTATGACATAGAGACAGTAGTAGGTTCTGTAGTGCAAAATCCGAAAAATCCAGCACTGTGGGGAATTCGAAATGAAGATAAAGTGAATTGGACCTATCAGAAAGCAGATGGTACACAAATACCGGTTGCACCAGGAAGGACAGCAGGAATTGCAAAAGGTGTAAAAATAATTTTTTCGGAATCTATTGGAGAGTTTAAATAAATTTGTTTTAGAAAGAGTATATGTTTGGAGGGTTTTATCATGGAAGTATTACAAAGACCAGGTGGAGAATTAGCAACAAGACCGATTCACTTCTTTTGGGTAGTGAATTGTTCTGGATCTATGTATGGAGAAAAAATAGGAATTGTTAATAATACAATTCAGGAATGTATACCAGAAATGCGTTCAGCAGCAGATAATAATCCCAATGCACAGCTTTTGATTCGAGCATTGCAATTTTCATCAGGTGCAAGTTGGATTACAGCTAGTTCGGTTCCTGTAGAGGATTATGGATGGGAAGATATGGATGCAAATGGATTAACAGAACTTGGAAAAGCATTAGATCTTTTGGCAGCACAATTGGGTATGCCACCAATGCCAGAACGTGCATTACCACCAGTAATTGTTCTTTTATCTGATGGACAGCCAACGGATGACTATAAACAAAGTATGGATAATTTAAAAAGATTACCATGGTTTCGAAAAGCTGTAAAAATTGCTATATCGATCGGACAGGATGCAGATGATGAAGTTTTAATTGAATTTACTGGAAATAAAGAACTTGTATTGCAGGCGAATAATGCAACAGCTCTTACCAAAATGATCAAATGGGCATCGACAACAGCGTCTATGGTATCTGCACCATCAAGTAAACCGATAAATTCTGTTAAGCCATCTGAATTGACGGATGAATCTTCTGTTGAGGTATCTAAAACAGAAGATGATCCTTTTACGCCAGCAAATAATGGGGCACCGTTGATACTTGATATGAGTAATATTCCAAATCCGGATGATTTTGATGAGGGTGCTGTTTGGTAGGAAGAGGAGGAGTCGAATGAAACGTTATATATGTGACGGAATCGTCAAAGGTGCGACTCACGTAAGAAATCAAATGCCTTGCCAGGATAATAAGAAAATTATAGAAATATCCGATCAGATTACTATTATTGCAGTGGCAGATGGTCACGGAAGTTCTAAATGTCCTAGAAGTGATCGAGGATCTTTGATTGCAGTAAATGCCTTCCATAAAGTAATGAAAAATTATTTGAAGATATATGGAGAAGATGAAAAGGGACTTTCAAATATGATTACTTTTCTGAATCGGGAAGGGGATATGCGATTTGCACAGGATGTATGCGAAGAATGGCAGAGAAGAATTAAACAATCTTTTTATAAAAATAAAATAGATGAGATGATGGACGAGAACGGAAACATTAAGTGGTCATCTGTATTTTCGCTATACGGAACTACTTTGCTAGGCATGTTGATTACGGATAGTTTTGTATTTTCTTTTCAGATTGGTGATGGAGATATCAGTATTGTAACAAAAGAAGAAGTATTTCCATTAGTAAAACCAGAAAAATTCCTTGGTACTGAGACCCATTCATTATCAAAACCAGACGCATGGAGGAAAGCTGTTGCATCTGTACGAAGACGAGAAATGGAAAGTAACGATTCATATATGTACATTCTTTCAACAGATGGGTTTGCGAATAGTTACACTTCTGATAGTGAATATCAGAAAACTTGTAAGGATTATCTACAAATGATAAAAGAGCATGGAGTAGAAACGGTGCAGGCAAACCTGAAAAACTGGCTAACCGAAACAAGCGAGTTAGGATGTGGGGATGATATTACGATAGTGATGGTATATTTTACCAAAGAAAAGAATAAGGAAGTTGCAAAAAAATGATTGTAGACCGCTATTATTATCAGCAGTTGAATAAGAAAGAACAGGAAATTTATAAGATTTTTTATAATGGTATTATGGCTCATGAAGAAATCATTCCTATTCCGATACATGGAGAATTTAGCTCTAATAGCTTTGAACGAATTTTTACGGCAATTACAAAAGATAATCCATTAATCTATTTTTTGAATCAGTCAGCATGCAGTATGGCAAAAGATATATTTGGACATATAGCTATTTGCCCGCAGTATTTTTTCACGAAAGAAAAAGTAAAAGAATATAATCGAAAAATTGAACAAGTGGTAAATGATATTGTAGGACAGTTGAATTTATTGAAATGTAGTGATTATGAGAAAGAATTACAAATTCATGATTGGATTTGTAAGAATATCAAATACGATTATGAGGGGTCGGATAAAAGTAAATTGTCAAGAGTAAT
>ENA-OPVL01000070-OPVL01000070.1-human-gut-metagenome-genome-assembly--contig:-NODE-70-length-61019-cov-4.876452_pt1 | contig 61019 bp, 49 predicted proteins | sample MGYA00241496_ERZ501984 | MGnify/ENA primary metagenome ERZ501984 (study PRJEB25962, sample SAMEA2042986) | human gut metagenome | biome: human gut; feature: human-associated habitat; material: faeces... | reverse complement strand
AAGAACTCTATAGGATACATCTTACAGACTCTTTCTTTGTTGTCAGAGCCAAGACGAACTTAAAGTATAAGACTGTCAAATGGAAGCGAAGAATGCCAAAGAATATAATGACAGATGCAGAAGTGAAACTGACCGGATATCTCTCCGAAAAGAAATATCCTGAGTCATTAAGACTCGTCCGATATTACGATGAAGAAGATGACCGTGAGTTCACTTTTCTGACGAATGCGAAACAACTTTCTGCACTGGATATCGCCAATCCTTATAAGAAAAGATGGTTAATAGAGCTATTCTTCAAATGGCTCAAGCAGCATCTCAAGATAAAGAAATTCTGGGGTACAACAGAGAACGCTGTTCGCATACAAATCAGTGTGGCAATTATCACATACTGCCTTGTGGCTATTGTTCAACATGATATGAAATTGAAACGCTCAACCTATGAAGTTTTGCAAATTCTCAGCATATCATTGACTGACAAAACCCACTTGCGTGACCTGTTCGACAAGACTAATTTCAATGATGTCAAAGATCTAAATGATCCCCTGATTCCGGGGCTTTTTGACTAATTGTTTAACTCGTCCCATTTTAACGGGACACTAATGAAACCGAATAATACGTATGAAAAAAGAAGTAAAGAGTCAACGTTTGCAATCGTTGGATGCCTTGCGGGGATTTGACATGTTTTTTATTATGGGCGGAGGAGCTCTGTTTGCCGGATTGGCAACCTGCTGTCCGATTCCGTTTTTTCAGGCAATAGCCAGGCAGATGGAGCATGTGCCCTGGCATGGGGTTGCTTTTGAGGATATGATTTTTCCTCTATTCCTTTTTATTGCAGGTATTTCCTTTCCTTATTCTTTGGAAAAACAGAAAGCGTGTGGGATGAGTTCGGCAGCCATCTACCGTAAGGTGATCCGCCGGGGACTGGTTCTGGTACTGCTGGGTTGTATTTACAACGGACTGCTGGATTTTGATTTTGCTCATTTGCGTTATGCCAGTGTTCTGGGACGTATCGGCCTGTCCTGGATGTTTGCAGCCTTGCTTTTTCTGAATGTGCGGACACGTGTCCGTATGGGAGTTGTAGCCTTGCTTTTTATCGGTTACTGGGCGCTGCTGGCCTGTTTCCCGGCGCCGGATGGCAATGGAGATCCTTTTTCCATGGAAGGGAGTCTGGTAGGTTATGTAGACCGGATGTTTTTGCCGGGACAGTTGTATTTGGGAATTCATGATCCGGAAGGGCTTTTAGGTATTATTCCTGCTGTCGGAACAGCCTCTTTGGGTATGCTGACGGGGGAATGGATCAAGCGGGAAGGACTGCCTGAACTGCGGAAGGTCGCTCTGCTGGCCTGTGCCGGAGTGGTGCTGGTCGTTGCCGGATGGATATGGGATCTGGTTTTCCCGATCAATAAAAACTTGTGGACAAGTTCGTTTGCCTGTCTGGTAGGTGGTATATCCATGCTGCTGTTTGCCTTGTTCTATTACCTGATTGATGTACGGCACTGTCATCGGTGGACTTTGTTTTTCCGGGTCATCGGGATGAACTCCATTACGATCTATCTGGCTCAGCGCTTCATTGATTTTGACTATACGGGCCGGTCTCTTTTCGGTGGACTGGCATCACTTTTCCCGGAATCATTCCAGCCGCTGATACTGGCGCTGGCCTATATTGCCGTTTGCTGGGGATTCCTGTACTTGCTTTATCGTCAAAGGATATTCCTGAAGGTGTAAATCATGTAATAAAACATATAGAGAGATTGTAAAATTTAGAAAGCGTAGCGAACCGAGGAGAAACAGAGTTCGTTACGCTATATTTTTTCTCTCCGTAAAAGCCCAGTGGTAACTTGTCTTTGATGTACTTTGTTACTGTTGACGGCGAGGTTGAGGAGTTCGGCTGCAAGATGGAAGCTTGGGGACGAGGTATAGGGCTTATTATGGAAAGTTGTAGAGAGCAAGGACTTCCTGCACCGGAAATCAAAGTTGTTCCGCCATTCGTGAATCTCACAATATGGTTTAAACACTCACTGGCTGGTGAAGTGAAAAACATCTACACCCCAAGTGAAAGATTCATACACTCCAAGTCACACCCCAAGTGATGATGATTTCACCTCAAGTCATGATGAAATACAGAATAAGTCGGATATCATGACACCCCAAGATAAGGTGTTTGAATTTTGTAAATCACCGAAAAGTATAGTTGAAATAGCTGAAATGCTTGGAGTGAACGATAGAAGATGGGTACGCAAGAAATATATAGCTCCGTTTATCGGTATAAAACTTCAAATGACTATTCCAGATAAACCGAATAGTCAGAATCAGAAATACGTCAGTATTGAGAAATGATATCGAAAGTAGCCAATCTTTTTGTCCTGTCAAGTATTTTGGTTACTTTTGCCCAAGAGTTATTTGATAGCAAAGTTTCGTAAAACGACTTAAATATCTCGTAAAAAGTTGACTTTTCAAATGGTTATGTTAAACCGTTAAAAATCTAAATAAAAGACTATGAATCTAAGAAATAAAATGCTTTGGGCTGGATGTCTGGGTTGGAAAGCCGGAAAAACGGCTGATAAAACTGCAAATGCCAACTGATAAATATATTTTTAATCTGTATAAAACCTTGTTTAACGTATGAAGTATTTATTGATTATCTGGGCTTGCCTGTGTACTTTGTTCAATCTGCAGGCCGCAGAATACAGTGTGGTTCCCAAACCTTTGTCGGTGAAGGAAACGGGTAAACCGGCTTTTGTGTTTACTCCCCGGACAGTTGTCTATGTCACTCCGGCTTCCAGACAGATCGGAGAATTGTGGATTCAGTCTGTCAGCCGTTCGTTTCCCTTTCAGTTGCAGCTGAAGGAGGTGTCCAGTGTAAAAGGGAAGAATGGCATCGTGTTTGATCTGTCGAAGAAAAACCGTTCGTCGGAGGCATATACGCTGGATGTCAGTGATAAAAGAATTGTTGTCAGGTCGGAAGGTCTGGCAGGACTCTTCTACGGAGCGCAGACACTGACACAGCTGATGCCTCCCGAAGTGGTAGGAAAAGAAAAACTGGAAGGTGACATTACCGTGCCGTCGCTTCAGATCAATGACAAGCCTCGCTTCCAGTGGAGAGGATATATGAAGGATGTCAGCCGTACATTCTATTCGGTTGATGTGCTGAAGAAGTATATTGACATCATGTCTCTTTACAAGATGAATACCTTGCATCTTCATCTGACGGACGACCAGGGATGGCGGGTGGAAATAAAGAAATATCCGCGGCTTACTTCCGAGAAGGCTACACACTATCCCGTGCAGTTTGGCCAGCCGGAAGGAAGAAGCGGATTCTATACGCAGGAAGAACTGAAGGATCTGGTGGCTTATGCTGCTGCCCGCCATGTGCAGATTGTTCCGGAAATAGACGTGCCGGGACATTGCTGGCCTGTGCTTATTAATTATCCGGAACTGGCTGTCAATGATTCGTTCTATCCGGATTATGTGATGCCGTTCTGCGAGACTTACCATGTGTGGGGACATCAGTTTACTCCCAACACGCTGGATCCGTCGAATGAGAAGGTATATCAGTTCCTTGATGATGTGTTTACTGAAATTGCAGCCATATTTCCTTCTGAATACATTCACTTCGGAGGAGATGAAGTCCGTCATATCCTGTGGGAAAAGAATGAGCATATTCAGAACTTCATGAAGGAAAAAGGAATGAAGAATGTCATGGAACTTCAGAGTTATTTCGTGACGAGAGTTTCGGCCATCATTGCCGGCAAAGGCAAGAAGCCGATCGGATGGAATGATATTCTGGCTGATGCCGGCAATCTGCCTGAAAATGCTCACATCATGTCATGGCTTGGCAGTTCTGCGGTAAAGGATGCGGCAAAGTATGGTTTCCCGACGATTGCCACTCCTGCCAGTCATCTGTATTTTGACATCCGTCAGGGTACACCGGATGACGGCTTGCTGTCGGACCTGGCTTATCCTTATGCCATCACGTTGAGCGATGTCTATGGATACGATCCGGCTGAAGGTCTGACTTCCCGGGAACTGGACTGTCTGCTGGGAGTGCAGGCGAATATGTGGCCGGCTGTGCCGCAGGAGGTGAAAGACATTAATCTGCAGAACTTTCCGCGACTGCTGGGACTGGCTGAAATTGCCTGGGCAGACGGCAAGAAGGACTTTGCTGATTTTGAGAACCGCATGAATACGCAGTATAAGAGACTGGATGCCCTGAAAGTTGACTATTACCGTCCTGACTGTCATGTCATCGCAACCTGGTCGCCGGAAAAGGTTTCTTTCATTGACTATACGACATGGGAATTTGATGTCACTGATAAGGTGTATGACAACGGCCGTGCGATGGCGGGGCTTTTCTATACCAAGGGGAATGACCGCCTGAACATCAAGAGTATGCAGCTGCTGGAAAACGGCAAGGTCATAGCTGAAGATCTGCACCGGGGATTTGCTGATGAAACCCGTACCACCGGAAAAAGAAAGAATTATCTGTATTATCTGGATGTGAAGAACTACCGGAAAGATGCGAAATATACACTGAGAATGGAAGTTTCCGGTTACCGGGGTACGGACTCTTATGGAAATGTGATCTTTAGCCTTTCTCCTTATGTGCCTTTCCAGAGTGTGGAATCGGATAAGACAGGCAGGAAGTAACTTGATGACATTGCGTCTGCCTTTCGGTGGAAGGTGTTTTCATACATTTATATTTTTCCGGAGCCTGCAAGGGCAGCTGGGGCATAATGAGTCAGATACAGAAACATCGGCCGGCTTATGTCGTGTCTGTCGATAAAGGTGACAGCTGAGTCTGCAATTGTATGTGGGTTAAATCATTGCGTGAATAAGAAAAATCTTTTCATTGGAGAGGATGATTGCAAAAATGAAAGATTTATTGGAGTGAAACAAAGAAAAGTGACTTTAAAAATCACTAAATGAGAACATACGGACAGGCTTTTCCTTTGGACTTCTCCCTGGGGTGATTAACTTTGTGAGTATAAACACTTAAATTTGTGATACAAATATGGAGAAGCATGTATTATGGAGCGCATTGGCATCTGCGCTGGTTCTGGCATCCTGCAATGCGGGGAAAGGAACTGTAACGGAGAATGAACTGAAAGGTAACTGGGTGGAAGTGATGCCTGCCAATCAGCAGATTGTACAGGGAGTAACCCTGGAAGAAGGAGGCAAGGCAACTTCCATCGGAATGGCAACCTTGAAATATGAACGCTGGAAACTGACTGACGGTGCCCGGCTGATACTGGAAGGAAAAAGTATCGGTAACGGACAGACGATTGATTTTGCCGACACACTAGATGTTGTTTCCCTCAGTGGAGATACTCTGACGTTGGGAAAGGGTGAGATGTACCGCATCCAATATGTACGTCAGCAGGAAGGTGAAGGTCTGATCGGGGGCAGCGATGCGGCCATGGGATATACCTGGTCAAAAATGCTTCAGAAGAAAATACGTGTATTCGAAGAGGGTACCCGTGTACATTCTGTGGCTGATCCGAATTCGTCTGTTGCCGGCTATCTGGTTTTTGCATCCGATTCTTCGCAGGTAGAGTTCTTCTATCCGGAAACGGATGTGGTGCTTGACCGCAGAACACGTCCGGACGGTACACCTGTATGGAATGTGGAGGATGATGATACGTATCTGGTGGAAAAGGCTGAGTCGGAATGGCTGGTCTCCAGACGGGGGCAATTGCTGTATGCCACCAGTGGAGTGGAAGATCTGGTGAAAGCTGCCTTTGTGGCCGATGGCGGTGAGGAAATTGAGATTCTTTTCTTCGGAAAGGCTGGAGTGGCTCAGATGAACCGGAATGGAGTCTGTAGCCTGTTGCGTCAGTATCGTACGGCTTCCGGTTATGGTTATAAGAATCCGGTATTCGATCTTCGCGGAAAGGGGCAGGAAGCTGTGCTGACTACTGTGTCGGACGGAAGCCGTCTTGCCCTGAAAGAAAAAAATAAATAATTATGAAATATCTGGCTTTATTTTTGGCAGCCGGTCTGTGTGCCTGTAGTGGAAACGGGAAGACCGGAAAAACAGAAGAGACCATGCAGCAGACGACAGCTGATGTTCCTTCTAGAAAAGCGTATGAAGGATTTGAATGGGAACGTGTGACAGGAGCTGGTCTGAGTTTCTGGGCACAGCATAATCCGGATATCAGGGTGATGGCAGATCCTTCCTTGCCGGGCGCCGTAGTTGTCCGGAACGGAGATACAGCTCCCAGGAAAGTCATTCAGGTCTTTGAACTGAAAAACCGTTCCATCGAGGATGTACTTCCTCTTCTGCAGAAAGAGGAAGGATGGGATGCAAGTCAGTCCTGTCAGTTCAAGGAAGTAAAATCCGGACGTGAAGGAGTGAAGCGTTATCAGCTGGTTCCTGCCGGTTCATACGCAGCTGAAGTAGACAAGCAGATGAAGGAAGAGCCTGTGCCCTCCACTTGCAGCGGATGGGGTGTCGGGAATAGTGGCATGCGCTATTTTGAGGTGCAGGATTCTCATCCCGACCGGGCTGTTTTCGTAGAGATTGGTCAGGATGCTCCTTTGTTTGATGAAAGCAGTATCTGTCTGACCGCAATGGATGCTGTATCCGACTCCACACAGGTGTTGTATAATCTGTCGGGAGAAGTACGTATCGGCCATGAAGTACATTCGTTCCGTCCGGAAAACAGTGATAAGGAGTACTGGCTGGTGGACAAGACAGGGACTCTGACAGAAATTTATGACCGGAAGACAGGCGGACAGAAGAATGGCAAACCTCTCCAAATGATGTTGAAACTGGAATATAACGGCAAGTGGGATGACGGATTTGCTGCGGACTATGACGGAGTTTATTTCGTTCGGGAAGTGCTGGACGGACAGAAAAATCCTGAAGGTCTGAAAAAAGATTGAAGCTCAGAATGTGCTTGAAACGAAGAGTGGATTTACCAGGCCGCAGGAGCGGGAAAAAGAGAGGTTGGAGTACAGGCATAAAAAAAGGAGTACCGCTGTACTCCAACCTTTTTATTAACCTTAAATCTAATACTATGAAAACACGATGCAAAGGTACGGGTTTTCCGGTTAATTGCAAATCTTTTCAGAAGAAAAATATGTTTAATAACATCTTTTAAATCCTTGAAAGTCTTTTAAAGTTTTCTCAGTTCCTGATACAGGCGTTGTACGGGAAGTCCCATGACGTTATAGTATGAACCTTGAAGTCCGGTTACTCCGATAAAGCCGATCCATTCCTGGATACCGTAGGAGCCGGCTTTGTCCATGGGGTGGTATTTTTCCACATAATAGCTGATTTCTTCTTCGCTCAGGGTATCGAATGTCACTTCGGTGGTAACGGCAAAGCTGCGCTGTTGGCTTGCGGTCAGGATGCAGACACCGGTAATTACCTGATGAGTACGTCCGGAAAGCAAAGTGAGCATCCGGCGGGCATCTGCTGCATCGTGTGGTTTGCCCAGTATCAGTCCGTCCAGATAAACAATGGTATCGGCTGTAATGATGAGTTCGTCCGGTTGCAGGGTAGTGCGGTAAGCATCTGCCTTCTTGCTTGCGATGTAGAGAGAAATTTCCTCGCCCTTGAGTGTGTCGGGGTAACTTTCGTCGATACCGGGCAGCACTTTGGTTTCAAATTCGATGCCCAGTCCGGCAAGCAGTTCCCGGCGTCTCGGAGAGTTGCTTGCCAGTTTGATATGATATTTCTTCAGATTGTCCAGCATAATTTTTAGTTTTGAGGGTTGAGATTTCTGTTTCTGGCTTTATTACCAGCCGAAAGCCTGTTCGTGTGACATCCATTTTCCCTGGGCCTTGAGCACCTGTTCGATGACATCGCGTCCGCAGCCATGACCTCCGTTACGGTGAGAGATGTATTTGCAGACGGCCTTGATTTCGGGAGCAGCGTCTGCCGGACAGCAGGGAAGTCCCACCAGGCGCAACACTTCATAATCGGGGATATCATCACCCATGTAAAGCACCTCTTCGGGCTTCAGGTCGTATTTCTGCATCAGTTCGTGGTATTCTTTGGTCTTGACGGCAGCTCCCAGACAGATATCCTGTACACCCAGTCCTTTGTAACGTTCGCGTACGGCTTCTGTTTTTCCACCGGTGATGATGGCTACATGCAGACCGCATTTCACGGCCAGTTGCAGGGCATATCCGTCTTTGATGTTGACGGTACGCATGGGCTCTCCGTTGGGATGAAGCAGGATGGTTTCGGCGCTCAGCACTCCGTCTACGTCGAAGAAGAGTGCCTTGATTCGGGTTAAATCGTAGTCTATCATAAATTACAGATTGATGTTACGGGTTTGACTTTTTTGTTTTTTCGGCATAAGCCCGGATGTTCCGGCTGATGTTCCGGTAGATTTCGGCCAGTTCCGGTTCACTTTCCAGCATGTGCAGATGATCTTCCATGATGTTGCAGTCGTTCCGTCGGGCCGGACCGGTCTGTGCTTCTTCGGGCGTCAGGTAGTGTATTTTCCGGGTTGTTTCCTCGATGAGTGGAAGCATGGATTCAAACGGAAGCCCGTGTTCGCTGAGCAGGTGATGACACACTGCATACATGTGGTTGGCAAAATTGCAGGCGAATACGGCTGAAATGTGGAGATATTTGCGCTGCTCGGAAGAAGCTTCATATACCTTTTCACTGAGGCGCTGTGCCAGCTGCATCAGCAGACGGGTATCTTCTTCTGAGTTGGCCTCGATGAAGAACGGGGTAGTCGTGAAATCTACATCCCGCTGTTTGCTGAAGGTTTGCATGGGATAGATCACCCCGTGTCGCCGGGCCAGTCCGTTCCAGATACTCATGGGAACGCTTCCGGCCGTATGCACAAAGAGAGCATCCGGATTGCGTCGTGTCAGTGCAGGAAGTACTTCGTTCAGAGCCGAGTCCTTGATGGAAACGATGTAGAGATCGCTTCCTGCATCAATCTCGTCCAGACGGGTGGTGAAGGCAGCATGGAGTCGTCCGGCCAGTTCACGAGCCGATTCTTCCGTGCGGCTGAATACCTGCCGGATGCAGCAGTGGTGTTGCGACAGGGCTTGTGACAGGTGGGTAGCCACGTTGCCTGCCCCGATGAATGTCAGGTTATACAGATGTGTTTCGTCCATAATCAGCGTGAAGATATAAAATAAAGAATCACTCCCACAAGCAGCAGGGCCAGCGGAAGCAGGTAGGCAGACATTTGTCCCAGCAGGGCAATGACCAGTCCGATGTTCTGGATGAGCCAGATTCCGGCCAGAATGATTCCCACCGACTTGTCGCTCTTGAACCAGAGGAAGATGACGGCGGCATACAGCAGCATGGTGTCTTTCTGCATTACCCAGGGCAGTCCGTGGCTACTGAAGCCGATCCATTTGTCAAGCAGATAAAGGATGCCCATCAGTACCAGGAATACCCCAGTGGCCTGATAGGTGTCTTTGTGGTTGGATGCCGACATGGTTATTTCCCTCCATATTTGTTAAGGTGTATCTTTTCCCATTGCAGGTGGCTTTCATCAAACGGTTTCCGTTCCATTCCTTTGTGACCGATGGCAATGATGGAAAGAGCCTGTAGCTGGAGAGGCAGGTCGAGTACCTCATGCACATATTCGTTGGCGGGCACGCCGTCTGCTGTAAACCGTTCACGCAGTTGAACCCAGCAGCTTCCCAGTCCCAGATCTTCGGCCTGCAGCTGGATCAGGATGGAGGCCACGGAGGCATCTTCGATCCAGACATCGCTTACCATCGGATCGGCAGTAACAACGATGGCCAGGGCTGCATCGCTCACGAAGGTTGCTCCCGATTCCTTGCAGTGCGAAAGTTTTTCCAGAGTTTCCTTGTCATCCACCACGATGAACTGCCAGCAGTTGCTTCTTTTCGATGAAGGAGCCATCAGTCCTGCCTTCAGCAGACTTACCACCTGTTCCTGGGTCAGTTCCTCTTCCGTGAATTTTCGGGTACTCCGCCGCTTTTTGATCAGATCGCTGAAATTTTCCATAAATAATTGTTTTTGATGTGACAAATATAGCCTTTCTTATGCAAATGCTCAAAAAAAATCCTAAATTTGCATACATGGCGCTCCGATTGTCTACATATTATCATTCGGAAGATATTCCTGCCTTGCCGGGCGACAACCTCTTCCATTCTACCGAACTGTTCCGGGTGCTGGAGCAGACTCCCGGCTATACGCCCGTCATGCTTGTAGCCTTTGAAGGAGAAAGTCCCGTGGGTAAGCTCCTGTCGATCACTCGCCGTCAGTTTTCCCTGTGGGGAGGATGGTCGAAAACCTTTGTATACGGAGTAGGGGATTATTTCGGAGGCAGCATGAAGCGGGAAGAAGTGTTCCGGGAAATGCTGGCCTATCTGACCTTGCGTCACGAAGAGGATTCTTTTCTCATAGAGTTCCGGAACCTGGAGGAACCGCTGTTCGGTTACCGTTACTTCCGGGCTAACGGCTATTTCCCGGTCAAGTGGTTGCGGGTGCGCAACTCCATTCATCAGGAACTCATAGACAAGTGGATGAGTGCTTCCCGGAAACGGCAGATCCACAATGGACTGAAGCATGGAGCCGTTATGGAAGTAGCCCGGAGCGAGGAAGATGTGTGTGCCCTGTTTACCATGCTTCGCCAGTATTACCTGCCCAAGGTTCATCGTTATTTTCCGGATATCCGTTTCTTTCTGTCCCTGATCTCGGAACCTTCCCGACGGGAGCTCGGCAAAATTTTCGTAGTCAAATATAAAGGTAAGGTGATCGGAGGATCGGTCTGTCTGTTTTCAGGTGACTGTGCATACTTGCTTTTCTCCGGAGGAATGCGCAAGAGTTATGCCTGGCTCTATCCGGGTGTACTGGCCGTGTGGAATGCCATGCTTTATGCACGTGAGCAAGGATATGCCCATTTTGAATTCATTGATGCCGGATTGCCGTTCCGCCGCTACGGTTTCCGCGATTTTATTCTTCGTTTTGGTGGCAAACAGCTCAGCAGCCGGAGATGGTTCCGGGTGAGATGGGAATGGCTGAATCGCCTGCTGATTAAAATTTATGTGTGAGAAGAGCTGAGGAAAAAGGATTTTTTAAAGCAGATTCTAATAATATTTATCCGAAAAAGTTTCGTGTTTTAGCACAAAATTGTTTTCTTTGTGCAGTTGATGCAAATTGACTTTGATTTAATACCTTTAAAAAAACGCAATTATGAAAATTTCTCACATTGAACATCTGGGCATTGCCGTAAAAAGCATTGAAGAGGCCCTTCCTTATTATGAGAATGTACTCGGTTTGAAATGTTATAATATCGAAACCGTTGAAGATCAGAAAGTAAAGACTGCCTTTCTGAAATGTGGAGACACTAAGATCGAGCTGCTGGAACCGACCGGTCCGGACAGTACCATCGCTAAGTTTATTGAAAACAGGGGCATGGGGGTACACCATGTAGCTTTTGCCGTTGAAGACGGTGTGGCTCAGGCTCTGGCCCAGGCTGAGGGTGAAGGCATCCGTCTGATTGACAAGGCACCACGCAAGGGCGCAGAAGGTCTGAATATTGCTTTCCTGCATCCGAAGTCAACGATGGGAGTACTGACCGAACTTTGTGAAAAATAATGAAGAGTTTGAATATGATACGCAGAGACACGAAACAACGGGATTCGCAGTGATCCGTTCCCCGTTGTTTTGTGTCTCTGTATTTACATTAATTATCTAATACCTGATACCATGAGCAATCAACTTGAAAAAGTAAAGGAGCTTATTGAACTGCGCGCACAGGCACGTCTGGGCGGCGGGGAAAAAGCGATTGAGAAACAACACGCAAAAGGAAAGTACACTGCCCGCGAACGTATCGCGATGTTGCTGGATGAAGGCAGCTTCGAAGAAATGGATATGTTTGTCAAGCATCGTTGCACGAATTTCGGTATGGACAAGAAGCATTACCTGGGTGACGGTGTTGTAACCGGTTACGGTACGATTGAAGGGCGTCTGGTATATGTATTCGCACAGGATTTCACGGTTTCTGCCGGTTCTCTTTCCGAGACCATGTCACTCAAGATCTGTAAGGTGATGGATATGGCCATGAAGATGGGAGCTCCCTGCATCGGACTGAACGACTCTGGTGGTGCACGTATTCAGGAGGGTATCAATGCCCTGGCTGGTTATGCAGAGATCTTCCAACGCAACATCCTGGCTTCGGGAGTAATCCCGCAGATCTCCGGTATTTTCGGACCGTGTGCAGGAGGTGCCGTTTATTCTCCGGCTCTGACAGACTTTACCCTGATGATGGAAGGTACTTCCTATATGTTCCTGACCGGACCGAAGGTGGTGAAGACCGTAACGGGTGAAGACGTTTCACAGGAAGATCTGGGAGGTGCCAGCGTGCATTCTACCCGTTCGGGTGTGACTCACTTCACTGCTTCTACGGAAGAAGAAGGTCTGGCTCTGATCCGTAAACTGTTGAGCTATATTCCTCAGAATAATCTGGAAGAACCGCCTTATGTGGACTGTACTGATCCGATCGACCGTCTGGAGGATTCTCTGAATGAAATTATTCCGGACAGCCCCAATAAGGCATACGATATGTATGAGGTGATCGGTGCGATTGTTGATAACGGTGAGTTCCTGGAAGTGCAGCGTGATTTTGCCAAGAATATCATCATCGGCTTCGCCCGCTTCAACGGACAGTCAGTAGGTATCGTGGCCAACCAGCCTAAGTTCCTGGCCGGTGTGCTCGACTGCAACGCTTCCCGCAAGGGGGCACGTTTTGTCCGTTTCTGCGATGCCTTCAACATTCCTATCGTTTCGCTGGTAGATGTGCCGGGATTCCTGCCGGGAACAGGACAGGAATACAATGCCGTTATCCTGCATGGTGCAAAATTGCTGTACGCTTACGGAGAGGCTACTGTGCCTAAGGTGACTATTACCCTGCGCAAGTCTTATGGAGGTTCTCACATTGTGATGAGCTGCAAGCAGTTGCGTGGCGATATGAACTATGCATGGCCGACAGCCGAAATTGCCGTAATGGGTGGTGCCGGTGCAGTTGAGGTACTCTATGCCAAGGAAGCCAAGGAAGCTCCCGATCCGAAAGCCTTCATGGCTGAAAAGGAAGCAGAATATACCAAGCTGTTTGCCAACCCTTACAACGCTGCGAAGTATGGCTATATCGACGATGTAATCGAACCGCGTAATACACGTTTCCGCATCATCCGCGCCTTGCAGCAGTTGCAGACCAAGAAACTGTCCAACCCGGCTAAGAAGCATGGCAATATTCCTTTGTAACCCTTAAAATGCATGATTATGAACAGATATAGAACCGGAATATTTCTTTCCCTGCTTCTGCTGGTCGGCTTTACTTCCTGTCAGGAAAAGAAGACGAACACCAAGCTGGTGCTGAACGAGGTACTGGTGGACAATGTTTCCAATTTTCAGGATGACTATGGTGTTCACAGCGGATGGATTGAAATATTCAACCAGTCATACAGCAGTGCCGATCTGGCAGGCTGTCTGCTCCGGATGAGCAGTCAGCCGGGTGATACGGCTACGTATTTCATTCCGAAAGGAGACGTGCTGACTCTTGTCAAGCCGCGTCAGCATACGCTTTTCTGGGCGGACAATGCTCCCCGCAGAGGTACGTTCCATACCAACTTTGAGTTGAGCAAGACGGAGGCCAACTGGATTGGTCTTTACGACTCCGGACGCAAGCTGCTCGATCAGATTGTAGTTCCGGCAGGAGCTTTGCAGGCTGACCAGTCGTATGCCCGGGTGAGCGACGGAGCTGCCCAGTGGGAAGTGAAAGGTGGTCATGAGGACCGCTATGTTACTCCGAGCACGAATAACCAGACCATCGAAAGTAATCCGAAGATGGATAAGTTTGAGCAGCATGACCCGGTGGGTATCGGTATGGCAATCTCGGCCATGAGCGTTGTGTTCCTCGGTCTGATTCTGCTTTATGTTTGCTTCAAGTATGTGGGCAAGCTGGCCATTCGTCTGCGCAAGCGGAATGCCATGCAGGTACACAATATTACCGATAAGCAGGAAGCCAAGGAAAAAGGTCTCGGTGAAGCTCCGGGAGAAGTCATTGCTGCCATCTCCATGGCTTTGCATGAACACCAGGGAGCCGATCATGATGTGGAAGAAACCATTCTGACCATCAGCCGGGTGAAACGAAGCTATTCACCGTGGAGCTCGAAGATTTATACGTTGCGTGAAACTCCCCATAAGAAATAATCCTCTTAAAACAGAAAAGAACCATGAAAGAATACAGATATAAGATCAACGGAAACCTGTACAAGGTAACCGTTGGAGACATTGAAGAAAATCAGGTACAGGTAGAAGTGAACGGTACTCCCTATAAGGTGGAACTGGAGAAGAAAGCCACTCCGAAGATCAAGCCGGTCATGCGTACGGCTTCCACCACTCCGGCTACTCCTCCTCCCGCTGTTTCCCGTCCGGCCGCACCTTCCAGCAAGGGTAGCATCAAGTCTCCGCTGCCGGGTGTGATTCTGGATGTCAAAGTGAAGGAAGGTGATGCCGTGAAGCGCGGACAGACCCTGATGATCCTGGAAGCCATGAAAATGGAAAACGACATCAAATCCGACCGCGACGGAAAGGTTACCTCTATCAAGGTAAGCAAGGGCGAATCGATTCTTGAAGGTACTGACCTTATAATCATTGAATAATTATGGGAGAGTTTTTTAGTTTCTTACAGAATAACCTGGCCGATTTCTGGACCTATACCGGTTTCCACAATGCCACTACGGGGCACCTTGTGATGATTCTGATCGGTATATTCTTCATTTATCTGGCCGTAGCGAAGGAATTTGAGCCGATGCTGCTGATCCCCATCGGATTCGGTATGCTGATCGGTAATATTCCGTTTAATATGGAAGCCGGACTCAAGGTAGGTATTTATGAGGAAGGCTCAGTGCTTAACATTTTGTATCAGGGTGTGACGTCGGGATGGTATCCGCCGCTCATCTTCCTGGGAATCGGGGCAATGACTGACTTCTCGGCTCTGATTTCCAACCCGAAGCTGATGCTGATCGGTGCGGCTGCCCAGTTTGGTATCTTCGGTGCCTATATGCTGGCGCTTGCTTTCGGATTCGACCCCATGCAGGCTGCTGCCATCGGTATCATCGGTGGTGCCGACGGACCGACTGCCATCTTCCTGTCATCGAAGCTGGCACCGAACCTGATGGGAGCCATTGCCGTATCAGCCTATTCATACATGGCGCTGGTACCGGTCATCCAGCCTCCTATCATGCGTCTGCTCACAACCAAGAAAGAGCGTCTTATCCGCATGAAGGCTCCGCGTGCCGTGTCACATACGGAGAAGGTGATGTTCCCTATCGTAGGTTTGCTGCTTACCTGCTTCCTGGTGCCTTCCGGTTTGCCGCTGCTCGGTATGCTGTTCTTCGGTAATCTGTTGAAGGAAAGTGGTGTGACCCGCCGTCTGGCTGAAACAGCCCGTGGTCCGCTGATTGACACGATCACTATTCTGCTCGGTCTGACCGTAGGAGCTTCCACTCAGGCTTCGGAATTCCTGACCAAGGACTCCATCTTCATCTTCTTCCTCGGTGCGGTATCATTCATCATCGCTACTGCATCCGGTGTGCTTTTCGTGAAAATCTTCAATCTGGTGCTGAAGAAAGAAAATAAGATCAATCCGCTGATCGGTAATGCCGGTGTATCTGCTGTGCCCGACTCAGCCCGTATTTCCCAGGTCGTTGGTCTGGAATACGATCCGAGCAATTATCTGCTGATGCATGCCATGGGTCCGAACGTAGCCGGTGTGATCGGTTCGGCTGTAGCTGCCGGTATCTTGCTGGGCTTCCTGGTATAAGCTGATCCGGTCTGGAATACAGATTTCAGACCTTACAAAAGGGATAAACCGATAAAAGAAATCCTGACTCTTCAGTTGAGGAGTCAGGATTTCTTTTATCGGTTTATTTCAGTTACTGTTGTCTATTTTCTGATTTCCGCCATGTTGGGATATGGTGCAGTTAGTCTTAGTTTTCTCATAGGTTTATAATGAGTTGCAGGATGTTCCAGTTCTACTTCCTATTCATGGTCTGGAAGGAATTGGATGTCATATTCTTTTCCTGCTTCCGTCGTGAACGACAGAATACCGTCCTTTTGAATTGTTTTTATGGCTTCTCCATTCTGTCTGACTTCTGCTTTTGCTGCATCCTTTTGCGGGAGAGCAATCCGGCAGGTTTCTCCTCGTTCACTGGTTAGTTTGAGGGAGGTTACCTGTTTCCCGTCATATTGGGCAGAAACGACAAATGCTCCTTTGGCTCTCAGACGGGTAAAGGAGGCGGGTTTGTCCGGCCAGCAAGGGAACAGGTGCAGGACACCGTCCACCGATTGCAGCATCATCGAGTTGATCGTCTCCACAATGGTCGTTTTTTCCAGACAATGATGTCCGTCCAGAATCAGGAAGTTGGTTCCGGCACGGTGAATCAGTGTCTTCATCTTGTCTATCAGAATATCAGGATCAAAGCCGATGCGGGTACCCATCACAAAGGCACTCAGTCCCAGTTCATTCATCGTCTCGGTAAATCCTTGCTGGTCGACTGCGTAATAATACAAAGTATTGCGTGCCAGTTGAAGGGCGGTACTGTCTGAATGAAGATTCAGCAGTTCGCATGGGTAAACCGGATGGAGCTGGATGACATGAGCCGGCAAGTCCCAGCCTGCCTCATTTTTGGCATAGACGGGCAAACCCTGGTTGGGAGTCTTCGTAGGCATGATGACCTTGTACGAAGGCAGGTGGGTGACGATATCCTTCCACAAAGTCCGACGGTTTTCATCTACTCCCAGTATTTCACTGTAGCGGAGCAACAGCCTGAAGGTCTGTTCTACAAAGGCCAGATCGGAGGGAGGATTCAGATCCCACGAGCCTTCGTGTCCGCCGGTGAGGATGTTATAGCGGTAGGTGCTGTCCAGAGTTTCCTTTTCCAGATAGTCTTCGTAGAAATCACCACATTCCCGGATAAACGGATAAGCCCGCTTGCGCAGGAATTCCCGGTCGCCCGTATATTCGTAATACCAGCTGAACAGGGGAACATTGAACGGAGCATCCATGGTCTGCTGCCAGTATTCTCCATAGAGATAGCCGTTGCCCAAAGCACTGACAGAGAATAGCAGTCCACGGCAGGACTTATCTTTCAGAGACGGATGGACGAGTCCCATTTCCTCGCGTGCCCGTCTCTTTCCTTCGGGGATCAGTTTCTCCAGAAAGTCGTAATACGGCATTGCCAGTTCGGGGCGGTTGGCCGAGAATACGCTGTAGAAGCCGGCCTGGCTGTTGTAGTTCAGATGGATGTCTCCATGATAGTTCATGGAGTCGTTCATGTTCCAGACGCCGTACATGCCTCCGCAGACCGGACTGTGCAGGTTACAGGCCGAAGCCATCAGGTAGATGGATGACAGGTACTGGCGGTTCAGCAGGGAATCGTTTGTTTCTACATACGAACGTGTCCACATATCTTTCCACCATTGTTTTTTCTCAATTTTCAGAAGGGCGAGTTGGGGGCCGTTCACTGAAGAAAGCTTGTCGTATGCTTCCGGCAGACGGGCATCATCTTCCAGACTGCCGGATACATAAGTTACAATGCAAACCGGCTGTCCTGCCTTTATCTGAAAAGAGGCGGTGACTTGCGAGGAGGATGTTTTTTCCCAGGAAGCCTCAGTTCCTGTGATGCGGGTTGAGATGCCTGCACGGGCTATCCAGCGTACATCTCCTTCCGTCCGGCTCCGGCGGGATACCTGTCCCACTTTCTCACGGATTCCGGAAGTGGTTTCATAGAGTTTGTTTTCACCGTTGGCATAGGTCATGACTGTGACATCTATGGGATGTTCCGAAGCCGTAGTCAGTTCAGTTACCACGTAGTTGTCGTCCATTGTCATCCACGTTGTCATTTCTACCGGTTCTGCGGTTCCGGTATGCATATAGAGCTCGGCATCAAGCTGTCTCATCTCATAACAGAAGCCCTCGGCGGGTTCTGACTGTACTGAAATGCTGACTCCTCCCACCGGCAGGGCAGCGGGACCCGTTCCTGCCCAGTCCGACCAGTTGTCGGTGATGAAGTCTACTTTTGACAGTTGCAGGGTCTGTCCGTTTTCTGAAGTATAACTGACCAGTCCCACATCTCCGTTTCCCAGGTAGGGGCCTTTGGGTGCATGCTTGCTTGCTCTTTCTGCCTGACTGAACGGACTGTTCCACCGGGCTGTCAGCATCTTTTTTTTGTTCTGAAAAAACAGATCGTCGGGATTGTTTCCCTGACTGAGACATCCCGGGAGAGAAAAAAGAGCTGCTATTCCCAGAATGACAGAATAATGTATGTTGCAAATTTTCATCGTCGAAATTCTTTTTGATTAGTCTTCCAGTTTCCACTCGTCTTTCCACCGGATAATGAAACGTCCGTCTTCAAATTCCAGCGGCAGCCAGATGTAGCGTCCGTCGATGGCATTTTCCGGAGTCCAGCGGTCACCCAGATAGATGAATTGTCCTTCTTTTCCGGCTACGGGCAGGATGTAAGTGCTCTGGGAATGATAGGTGAGGGCTGAATCGGCATCCACACAGGGATTTCCCAGTTCGGTCCATTCACCCAGAATGGAATCTGCTACGGCAGAGCGGGCTGCATTGGGCGACCATCCTGTACATCCCGACATCATCAGGTAGTAGCGTCCTTCGTGTTTGAACATGGCCGGAGCTTCCATAAACCGTCCCTTGAAGCAGCGGATGTAGGTACCGTCGTGATCCGTATAGTCGCTGTTCAGCCGGGCAATCTGCAGGGTACTGTTTTCTTCCGATGCATAGATATGATATGCCGTGCCGTCATCGTCTACAAACAGGTTCATGTCGCGGGCCATCTGTCCTCCTTCCAGATCTCGTTTGATCAGGTTCAGAGAATCCGGGTGAGCTGGCAGGTCTCCTCCGGAATAGTGGGCTTCAGCCTGGACGGGGGCTGTCTTCAGACTTTCCGGTGTACCCTGGGGCCATTTACCGGCATTGATGCGTCCGGCATGCAGGAAACGGTAAGGGCCGGTAACCTTGTCACTGACGGCCACTCCGCTCTGGGCTCCGGTGTAACCGGCTCCTTTGGGTTCGAGGTGAAACCACATGACGTACTTGCCGGTCCGGGCATTATGAATCACCTTGGGGCGTTCCAGGATACATCCTTTTTCGATCGGACTTCCGCTGCCTTCCGGTGCTACGGCCAGAGCGATACCTTCGTCTTTCCAGTTGTAGAGATCGGTTGAGGAGTAGCAATGCACTCCGACATTGGCCACGTTGCCTCCTTCTCCTTCGGTCTTGTGCTCGCCAAACCAGTAGTAGCGTCCGTTGTCGTAAAGGATGCCTCCTCCGTGGGCGTTGATATGTACGTTGTTATTGTCCAGCCAGACCTGTCCGGGTGTGAAGGACTTGTAGCGTTCTTTTGTCTGGCAGGCGAGGAGACCTGCTGCCAGAAGTACTGCAAGAGATATTTGTTTCCACATAATCAGATGATGTTTAGAATGAAGGATGATGTTTGGTTTTATTGCAGCCGGGCATGAATGGTTTCCCCTTCCCGGATGGTATAAGACTTTCCGTCAATGTTTACGCGCAGTTTGCCGTTCCGGATGCGTTCAACCGTAATGTCGAACGTGCTGCCGAAAGCCCGTATGCGGCGGAGGGCAGCCTGATTCCACTCTTGGGGAAGACGGGGCGTCACGTCACAGCTTTTCAGTCCGGTGGGGCGGATGCCGAAGAGCCCTTCCGTAATGATGCGGCCGTAGAGAGCACTTTCGGCGGAAAGATGGCGCTGACCTCCTTCAGGCCATGCTTCGATGGCATAGGGAACATGTTCACCCAGCAGACGGACGGATGAGTAATGCTTCAGGTATTCGGTTGCTTTTTCTGTTTCGCCTACGGCATAGACACCGCGCAGGGCATACAGGGTGGAGCGGTCCCAGAAAGTGCTGTCACCGGCCTGGGTAAGCAGACCGTTTTCTGTCCAGAGGCGCGGAGAGAACAGAGCCTGGATGGTTCCTTCTTTCCGTTCGCTGATACCCACGGTCAGCGGAATGCATATCCAGGAGCGCAGGATATCGTTGCCTTCGTAATAGTGGTAAGTGTCATAGCCTTCCACGGTTCCTCCGAAATATTTTTCAATGGATTTGCGCAAGTCGGCAGCCTGTTGCCGGTAGGTGGCTGCTGTCTTTTTGTCTTTTCCCAGATCCTTTGCCAGAAAGGCAGCGGAAATCAGGGCATCATAGTAGAGTGAAGAGGTACAGAGGTTGGCTTTTCCGGCCGGGAAACGTCCTTCCAGTTCGTCTGCGTCAGAGGCTACGACACCTTCCGGCGTCAGCTTGCGGTGACAGTATTCCAGACACCACTGGATGAGCGGCCAGAGGGTTTCTGCCTGCTGCCGGTCTCCTCCGGCCAGTGCAAATCGGGAGGCTCCGTAGGCAATCATGGCTGCATCTCCGCGGTCGCCTGCCCCGTTCCAGATGTCCAGTCCTTCAGCAATGATGGAACTGGGAATGGGCTTCCACTCATCGTTCATAAAGCGGGCAAAATGTCTGAAAGAATTAAGAGCGGAGGCATTGCCGTAAGCATAGCCTGTGAAGGGGAAATAGGGGTTGATGTATTCTGCCTGGTCATTGGCCCAGATGGCGGCATAGTATGATTCGCCTCCAGGTCCGTGCATCGGTCCGCCCTTGGTTTCGTAGATGCTTTCGCAGGCCCGGATCTTGGAGAAGGCAAACATGCGGTTGATGACAGGATCGGGAGTCTCCAGAATCAGATTGTCTGCCAGTTGCTTCAGGAAATCCATCCGTTTGGCCTTTTCTGTTTCCGGTTGCAGCCGGATGGAGGGTTCTCCTTCACGATGGGCGGACAGGGAAGCTGCAAAGTAAAGCGTATCGCCCGGCAGGACTGTGTGCGGGCCGCTTCCGTAGACTGTCCCTTCCATGATATAGGCTCCGGTAACTCCGTTTTCCGGATTGGTTTTCGAGCGTGTCTGTTCTTCGGGAATTTCCACCTGCAGGGAGTTTTTACCGGTATTGATCAGGCTATATTGTTCAATGAGAGCGGGCTGGTCGGTAGACGGGAAATATTCGCGGATCAGTTTCCATTGTCCGTAGTAGCCTTTGTCGAACCGGCTTTCCACGGTCAGTATGCCGTTGAGGCTGATGCTTTCCACTTTTTCTTCCGTAAGCGAACGGCTGTTCACGAAGACTGCATCCAGCGGATTCCAGGCAGAACGGCGCATCAGGCTGGCATGGGTATTGTTCGGCACGGTGCGCAGCAGCGGCCATACCATTCCTTTGTTCAAGGTAAAGTTGCCTTCGCGGTCTACACCGTAGCGCAATACGACAGAGACGGATTTACCGCTCATTTCAATGTGGTCGGAATGGGGAAGGTCGTTCCGGATGTTCCAGGTGATACTGCCGTCTTCCTGTGGCGACCAGCGCCGGGTGGACTGGGATGTTGCCGGCAGAGTGACCAGTGACAGTCCCAGAAAGGCATAGATAAGTCTTGCTTTCATGGCTTCTTCAGTATTTACATATAAGGTTCATAAAGTATGGCCCGATACCGTTTAATCGTCTGTATAATTGGGCCTTATTGTCCGCTCGATTCAGCTTCATCGTCTGTATGATCAGGCTTCATTGTCTGCTTGATTCCGGTGAATCTTCCGGTTCTTGAAAAATACGTCGGCCAGTTCCGGTCAGACAGAGGAGACATAAGTGTCTTTGCCTGTAGAACTGACCGACGTTCAGCGTATGAGATTATTTCAGTTTAAACGGTTCTTTTTTCACATAAGCCTTGAAGCCTTTGATGGCTGCCGGATTTCCTTCTTCCGAGCTGGGAAGACAGCGGAAACCGGTGATATTGTGATTGTCTTTCAGGTCGATGATGATGGAATGCGGGAATTTAGCTCCGTAGTCCGTACACCAGGTTGTCGATTCCTGAAGGTCGTAGATCTTGTCGGCCGTGTTGTTTGACCATTGATAGCTTTCGCTGTCTGCATACGTGATGCTCCATTTCTGGCGGGAGATGTCTTTGCCGTTTTCGTCGGTCAGATAGAGTTCGGCGATGGCAGCAAGATCTTTGCCGTCGTGTGCATTGAGGGCTTCCAGGCAGAAGTAGCGTCCCTCTACCGGACGGTTGAACTGTATGGTCTGCCATCCGCCTCCGGATTTCAGTTCTCCGGTAGCAACGGGTGTTTCTCCCTTCAGGTTGAGGGTTTCACCTTCCTTGCGGTGAGTGACAGGTTCTTCGTTGTGGAGAACGTCCAGAATCGGCTGTTTCAGACCCGCAATTTTGGTTTCCTCCGGACCGAGCAGGTCGAGAACCACGATTTCGTTCTTGCCCTTCTTCAGCCAGCATCCCGGCATGAACAGAGTCTGCTGCGGACCGATCTTCCAGAATCGTCCCATTGCATGACCGTTCACCCATACCATTCCTTTTCCCCAGGTAGACATGTCGAGGAAGGTATCTCCGGTCTTGTCGAGTGTAAAGATTGTGCGATAGTAGGCCGGACTGTCGAACTTGCTTCCCTTGGCAAACTGCTTGTCGGCAGCAAACTTGGCATCGGTGGGGAAGCTGTATACCTGCCATCCGGTGAGGGTCTGTGGTTCGCATCCTTCGTTCAGCAGCTGAACTTTGTCGGTGATACCTTTACGGTCATGGATAGCGCGGTCGAAGTTGACGCGTCCCATGGCTTCTACCAGGATGTCCAGGCGGGTACCGGCTTTCACGTCAGGCAGCGACAGGATGTTTTCACCACGGCGGCGATCCAGGCGTCCCAGCAGCTGGCCGTTCAGATATACCTGTGCCCAGTCGTGTGGTTCATCTACCAGCAGAACGGTTCCTTCCTTGACATCAGCCGGAAGTGTCGTGCGGTAGAGGATGGTACCCCATCCCTGATCGAACTGTTCCATCGGCTGGATGGCTTCCGAAGTATGGGGCTTGGGCAGATTGTCAAACAGGGGAGCTACTTCGTTCAGTTGCATGGCAGGGATTTCAATGACCGGCATCGGTGCAGGTACATCCGGAATCACCTGTCCTGAATCAGCATACTGGACAAGCAGATCACGCAGCTGATAATATTTCGGAGTAGCCCATCCGGCTTCGCTGATAGGTGCGTCGTAGTCATAAGAGCTGCACATGGCCGAATAGGACGGACTGTTGGCTCCTCCCCAGTGGCCGAAGGTTGTTCCTCCGTGAGTCATGTAGAGTGAGAAGGAAATGTTGCGGTCCATCATGTCCTTGATACCTTTGACCATCACGTCAGCCGGGCGGGTTTCGTGCTTGCGTCCCCAGTGGTCAAACCATCCGCTCCAGTATTCGCTGCACATGAGCGGAGTTTCAGGCCGGGCTTCCCGAAGAGCCTTGAACTGCTGGTCGATATCTGCTCCCGTACCGAAGTTGATGGTCCAGAGCAGATCGTCGAGGCCATTGCGCTGGAAGGTAGATGCCCAGTCACACTGGAACAGGGGCACATCGGTGAATCCGGCTCCGCGTACGATGTCACGGATGGAAGCGATGTATTCCTTGTCTTCGGCATAAGCTCCGTATTCGTTTTCCACCTGCACCATGATGATGTTTCCTCCGCGGGGAGCCTGCAGGTCAGCCAGCTGCTTGCCCAGTTCGTTCATGAAGATCTTGGTACGTTCCAGGAAATACGGGTCGCTGGTACGCAGGGCAATATCTTTCTTCTTGAGCAGCCACCAGGGCAGTCCGCCCATTTCCCATTCCGAGCAGACATACGGACCGGGGCGCAGCATGATATACATGCCGTGTTTCTGGGCCAGGCGGCAGAAGCGGGCCACGTCATTCTGTCCTTCGAAGTCGAATTCACCCGGACGCTGTTCATGGATGTTCCAGAAGGCATAGATACAGATGGTGTTCATCCCCAGCGCCTTGCACATCTCGATGCGGTGTTCCCAGTATTCAGCCGGGATACGGGTGTAGTGGATTTCTGCCGCTTTGATCAGGAAAGGTTTTCCGTTGAGCAGGAACTCCTTGTTTCCGATTTCAAAGGTTTGCGGTTCTCCTTTAGGGGAAGTGCAGCCGGTCAGCATGGCAACGGCCAGTGCAGCAGCACTTACAGCACAGGATTTCAATAAATGATTCATAAAATGTTATTAAATTTTGGGGTTAGATTATGTTGTATATTTGATTTCAAATGTATAGTCCTTTCTTGTTCCGGATAGCAATAGATAACCTTCATACAGTCAGCGTTTAAACGCAAGCAAAATTATAAACCAGATATAAATTAAGCAAGTAAAACCAGTTAAAAATTTTTTGTCAGATTATAGACCGGTTAATAAATTTGTACGTCCTCTTTCCGCTGTTTCCGAAGTTGGATGACTGAATGGATTATCCTGCTGGTAAAAAACGAAATATTCGTTGAATAGTCCATGCTAGGGGTAATTTAATCCATTTTTGTTAAAGCTGTCAACCGCTATCTTCGCCAGTTGTTGAAAACTGTTCCGACGGGGTCGGATGTGATATCTTTGAAAATAGAAAAAACTTAACATATTAAAGTCTTACTTAAATAAAAACATAAACTATGAAACCAGAAAAACATGATTGTTCAAGAAGAGATTTTCTCAAACATAGCCTGTTGGGAGCTGTGGCGCTCGGCGTCGCTTCTTTTCCGGGTGAACCGCTGACAGGAGCAATCCGGAACATAGAGGGCCGTAGAAAGAAAACTGCCCGGCGGGTTGTCCTGCTTTCGCTGGATGGAATCTGTGTAGAAGGATTCCGGAAGGCACGGACTCCTCATCTGGATAATCTGCTTGCACAGGGCGTTCTTTCACTGAAAACACGGGTGGTCATGCCGTCGGTCACTTTGCCTAACTGGACGAGCCATCTCACCGGAAGCGGTCCGGAACTGCACGGGGTCGTTGATAACAGCTGGACGATTGACAAATTCAAGCTTCCTGCTATAGAAACAGATAGCGACGGATATTATCCTTCTGTTTTCAAAGTGCTGAAGGATAAGAAGGAAGGCATAAAGACGGCCTTTTATTACAATTGGCCGAACCTGATCTATCCTTATAACCAGAAATATCTGGACGATATCTGTTTCCTGGAAAACGATGCCTATGCTCCTTATTATGAGAGGGCTTTCTCGTTCATTAAGACACACCGGGACGAACCGACTCTGGTTTTCCTCTATACGGTTCACACTGACCATGCCGGCCATAACCACAAGTGGATGTCTCCGGAATACATCCGGTCTATCGAAGAAGCCGATGAAGAAATCGGCCGCCTGCTTGATAAACTGAAGGCAGAAGATCTGTTTGATGATACACATTTCCTCTTCCTGACAGATCATGGAGGCATCAACTATGGTCACGGCGGAGTGAGCGTGGAAGAGATGATTGTTCCCTGGGGAATAACCGGTCCCGGCATTGCTGAAGGAAAGATGATGGAAGAACCCAACAATACAGTCAATACAGCAGCGGTAATCCTGCAGCTTTTCGGGGTAGAAAAACCCTTGAGCTGGACAGGAGAAGTTCCGGAATCGATATTCGGCTGATGCCGTCATCCGTAGGCTGAAGTTTTTTTATTTCAACTTCAGCTTACGGGTGGCAGTCAGCTGGCTACAGGTTGCTTTCAGGGTGAGTGTGGAGGTATTTACGTTAAAAGCCTGGTAAAGTTAGTCCTTCTTTAGAAAAGATAAAGGCATTAAAATCAGTTCAACTGTACCTTTTCCAGCTGGTAATGCATGCGTTTGAGCTGCATGGCTGCTCCGATGCGGTACATCACCTTGCAGGCACGTGCGAAGATGTGATAGGCCATTGCACTCTGGGGTTCTATCTGTTCGTGGCGGATGGCAGCAACCGTATGTTCGGCACAGCGGCGGATGGAATTTTCCAGCATGGCTGCTTCCTGACTGTCGAGCGGAAATCCCAGCAGATCTTTTACGATGTGTTCGTCCATATCGTCGAATCCCTGTTCTCCGTAGAAGAGCTGGTAGGGAGCCTTGGAAACCGCGGCCCAGTCTGCATCCCATCCCCAGGCCACTCCGGTTCCCAGATAGGCTGCCCAGGCTACGGATACGATGGGATAGTCACGTACCTGTTCTACGGCATCGGCCAGATATTGGGGACCCAGCACGTTCCAGTGTCCGTCAATGTCTTCCGATGCAATGAGGACACCGTCGAGCTGCTGATAAGAAGTACAAAGTCGCAGCAGATCGTCCTGAAGTTTTATTTCGAAGCGGTCGTAGTATTCTTTTTCCATTTCATTCATAATTTTCCTGTTTTTGAGGGTTGTTTGAATCAATTTGGGCGTAAAGATACGTCTTTCCTGTCAATTATTTCTCTTTTTTGTTTGGGCAGATCAAAGGATCTTTTTTTCTCACGGCTGAATTTATCGCAGAATCGGGCAGGAGAGTTGGCAAAATAATCGTAAATTCGCACGGGAAATTTAAATTTAATCTTTAACCATTACCTTAATAATTAGAATGAAACGCAGGCATTATTTTCATTTCTTTCTGGGAGGCATTGCAGCCTCGGCAGCGTTGCTTGCAGCCTGTTCCGGCAGTAACGGACAGGTGACGGGCCGCTCGGACTATTATACAAGGGGAATCGGACAGTATCCGGGCAGTCCGCAGGAGGACTTTTCGCCCGAACTGGTGAAGGACGATACTTACCGCAACATCGCTCTGATGCGTGCGGCTTATCAGTCGTCTGCTTACGACTATAACCTGACTGCCCAGCTGGTTACCGATGGGATTGTACATAACGGAGTTCCTCAGTATCTGAGACTGCTGACTCCTGACGGCGAGAAGCCGAAACGGGAGCGGGAGTGGATGATCGATGAAGGTCCTTATTCACGGAATGTGGCAACCGGTGAAGACACTTATTTCCAGTTTGATCTGGAGAACTACAGGAAAAAGGCAGACCGGGTTTATCTGAAAGGGACAGTGACCTATTATGCAGAAAAAGCCGGCAAGGGCTATGAACTGATCTGTCAGGGATCGGACGACGGGGCCAGCTGGACCGAGTTGGGAAAGATTGCCGGAAAAGGACTGCCCGGCGAAGCTGCGAAATATAACATGCATTCTGATCCGAACAAGCAGGATGAAAAGGGAACACTTCCGGTGCGTATCATCGAACTGGAGATTCCCATGAAGCAAAGCGGAGAGTACAGTCATTACCGTGTTGTCATGCGGATGGCGGGAGCTGCCTACTGGACGATCCACGACATGAATTTCTTCAATGGCGGGGAATATGTCGAACTGAAACCGTCTTCCTGTTTCAACAGCATCTGGATGAGTGCGGGCGATGCACAGGAATGGATCTACGTGGATCTCGGCACTAAGGCCGATTTCGACAAGGTGATCCTGCACTGGGTGAACAAGGCCGTTCAGGGAAAGATCCAGACCTCGGATGATGCACGCAGCTGGAAGGATGCCGCTCCGCTGCCGGGTGGAGACAGTCCTACGGATGAAATAGCTGTCAAAGGAAAAGCCCGCTATGTGCGTGTACTCATGGAACGTCCGAAGGAGAAAGGTTCATATATGCTCAGTGAAATCGAAGTGATGGGTAAGGGTGGACTGACAGCCCGTGCCGTTCCGCAACCGGCTGCCGAAGGCAACAGCATCCGTCTGTCGGGCGGCAACTGGAAAGTCCAGCGTGCTTCGGAAGTGAAGGGCAATGGAGAAGAAATCGCTTCTGCTGGTTTCCAGACCGACGGATGGATTCCGGCTACGGTGCCGGGAACTGTGCTGAGCAGCTACAAGAACATCGGTGCCCTGCCTGATCCGAACTATTCGGCCAACCAGCTGAATGTATCAGAGTCATTCTTCAATTCCAATTTCTGGTACCGTAACGAGTTTACGGTTCCCGAAGGTTTCATCAAAGACCGGGTGTTCCTGAACTTTGACGGAATCAACTGGAAGGCTCATGTCTATCTGAACGGCCGGAAAGCAGGCGACATCGAAGGCGCGTTCATCCGCGGTAAACTGGATGTGACGGAGCTGATTGTTCCCGGAAAGAATGCTCTTTCGGTAGAGATCGTGAAGAACAGCCACCTGGGAGCTGTCAAGGAAAAGAACAAGCAGAGCACAGACTTCAACGGAGGAATCCTGGGAGCAGACAATCCTACCTTCCATGCAACGATCGGCTGGGACTGGATCCCTACGGTCCGCGGCAGAAATATCGGTATCTGGAACGATGTGAAGCTTGTGAGCACCGGTAACGTAACCGTCAGTGATCCGCTGGTAGAGAGTGTATTCCCTCTGCCGGACACTACTTCCGTGCGCCTTACCGCTCATGCTTTCGTGAAGAACCATAGCGACAAGGAAGTTCAGGGTGTGCTAGAAGGAAGTATCGGTACTCTCCGTTTTGCCCAGGAAGTTACTCTGAAAGCCGGCGAAGAGAAAGAGATCCTTTTCACTCCGGAACGCTTCGGACAGCTGAATATGGAACATCCGCGTCTGTGGTGGCCCAACGGATATGGTGAGCCTTACCTCTATGATGCTGCTTTCACGTTCAAGACCGACGGAAAACTTTCTGACAGCCTTTCTTACAAGACCGGTATCCGCCAGATGACCTTCAATGAGGACAAGGGTATTCTGAATATGTATATCAACGGACGGCGCTTCGTCGGACGCGGCGGCAACTGGGGCTTCAGTGAGTCGAACCTGAACTACCGCGGACGTGAATACGATGCAGCTGTCGCTTATCATGCCGATATGAACATGAACATCCTGCGCAACTGGGTGGGCATGATCGGCGATGAAGAACTTTATGAGGCTTGCGACCGTCACGGTATCATGATCTGGCAGGACTTCTGGCTGGCCAATCCTGCTGACGGGCCCGATCCTTATTATCCTGACCTGTTCATCACCAATGCCGAGGATTACGTGCGCCGCATCCGCAGCCATGCTTCCATCGGTATCTATTGCGGACGGAACGAAGGTTTCCCGCCGGAACGCATCGACAAGGCCTTGCGGACCATCGTGTGTGACGAACATCCGGGGCTGCACTACATCCCGAGTTCGGCCGATGAGGTTGTGAGCGGACACGGTCCTTACCGCATGCTTCCTGCCAAGACCTATTTTACACTTCCTGCCGGAAACGACAAGTTCCACAGTGAGCGCGGTATGCCGAACGTGATGACTTACGAAGGTTTCTGCCGGACTTATTCCGAAGAAGGCATCTGGCCTCAGTCGGATGAATGGGGTATGCATGACTACACTCTTCAGGGGGCACAGGGAGCAGCTTCGTTCAATGAAATCATAGCCGAAGGTTATGGCAAGCCGCAGAGTGCCCGGGAATTTACGGAGCTGGCCCAGTGGGTGAACTACGACGGTCACCGCAGTCTGTTTGAGTCGCGGAGCAAGAATCGCATGGGATTGCTGATGTGGATGAGTCATCCCTGCTGGCCTTCCATGGTATGGCGGACTTACGACTATTATCTGGAGCCGACGGCAGCCTACTTTGCCATCAAGAAAGCATCGGAACCCCTGCATATTCAGTGGAATCCGGCCACCGATGAAGTGGAAGTGGTGAACTACAGCGCCGGTACTCACAGTCATCTTACAGCCCGGGTACAGATTCTGAACATGGATGCCAGTGTAGCCTGGGAGAAAGAAACGACCGTGGACAGCCGTGAGGATACGACAGAGAAGTGCATCAAGCTGGAATTCCCCGAAACGCTTTCGGAAGTTTATTTCATCAAGCTGTGGCTGCTGGAGGACGGAAAGATCCTGTCCGACAATTTCTATCACGCCAGTCGGAAAGGAATCAATTATCAGGCTCTGAAGCAACTGCCTGAAGTGACACTCGACTGTCAGGCAAAGATGGCTCAGGATAAAGAAGGCAACTGGACAGCGACAGTCACTCTGACCAATCCCACATCCACACCTGCACTGATGACCCGCATCAATGTGGTTGGTGACAAGGATGGTGACCAGTTTCTGCCCATTCTCTATGAAGACAACTATTTTGCCCTGCTTCCCGGTGAGCAGAAAGAGGTATCTGTCCGTTGGAAAGATGTTGATACCCGGGGAAATTCTCCTGTGATCCGGATAACGGGATACAATGTAAAGGAACTGAGCAGACAATAATCATGTAACGGTTCTGACGTGTAGAAGAGGATACCTGCATCCGCAGGATCCTCTTCTATAATTTTTCTTATACCTTCTTGCGCTTTTTATACTGACTTATCTTAATCTGTTTATACATATGAAAAGTATATTTCAACTGATAACTCTTCTCTGCCTTTCTGTTATGGCAAGTATGATGGAATCTTGTTCCACAAAAAATGAAAAGATTGTTTTGGCATATGTCACATCGCATGGGGCAACTCTTCCGGACCCTGATCTTGTGACACACATAAACTATGCATTCGCTCATGTAGATTCTACATTCAGCAAACTCAAGATAGATAATGAAGGACGTCTGTCTGAAATTACGGCTCTCAAGCAAAAAGCTCCCCATCTGAAGGTGTTGCTTTCCGTTGGCGGATGGAAAAGTGGCAGATTCAGTGAAATGGCTGCAAACGAACAATACCGCCTGTCGTTTGCCAACGATTGCCGGCGGGCAATCGAACAGTTTCAGCTGGATGGTATTGACATCGACTGGGAATATCCTACCAGCAGTGCGGCAGGAATATCATCTTCTCCTGACGATACCCAAAATTACACGTTGCTGATGAGAGACCTGCGAAAGGCAATCGGTCCGGACAAACTCCTGACACTGGCTTCCGTATATAACGGCAATTACATAGACTTCAAAGCCATCGATCCTTATATAGATTTTGTCAATGTTATGGTATACGATATTAACCGTCCCCCTTATCATCATGCGGCTCTTTACCGTTCGCCACTGGTAGGAGACGGATGCGGTGAAGAGGCTGTTGAGGCTCATATACAGAAAGGAGTTCCAGTAGAAAAACTGGTATTGGGTATTCCTTTCTACGGGCATGCGGCTGCTCCATTGTCTGATTTTATCAGTTACGATGCAATCATGGCGCAGCAAGACTACAAAACCTGCTGGGACTCGATTGCAAAAGTTCCTTACCTTGCTGATAAAGATGGAAAGTTGGTTTGTTCGTATGAGAATCCATCTTCCATTACAGCCAAATGTGCTTTTGTCAAGCAGAAAGGGCTGAAAGGCATTATGTATTGGGAATACAATTCTGATGGAAAAGAAGGGAGCCTCCGGAAAGCAGCCTATGAAGGAATGCAGGAATAATATGTTGGTAGTCAAGGAGCTTCTATGATTTTTTGTAGAAACGACTGGTTTGATTTCATGAGATTCGAAACGTGTAAGATTTCGTCTCTTTCATACGGCTTTTGAATTCTCTTTGCGTTTTTTTTTACATACACGGCATTGGATATCAGCCTGTTTATGAGTAAATTTGAATGTTTCTTAAAAGGAAGTATTATGAAGACTAAGTTGTATTTCTTGACACCCTTGTTGCTGTTTGCACTCAGTGCCTGCAACTCTGATGATCCGTCTTCTTCCGAAACGGATGTTCCCGCAGCCAAAGAACGGCAGGATATTCCTCTTACGCGTTCAGAAACCCAGTTGGCTGATCATACACTGGACTTCTCGCTGGCTTTGCTCAGACAGGCCAGTCTGCAGGAGGCAGGAAAAAATATGCTGGTGTCTCCTCTCGGCACGGCTGCCTTGCTCAACCTGATGGCTAACGGAGCTGAGAGTCATACGGCTGATGAACTGTATGCGGTTTTGAGTCCTTCCGGTGTCAGTGCCGGTGAATTGAATGATTTCTTTTCGAAACTCAATACCTGGCTTCCGGAACTGGATAACACAACCTCACTGGCACAGGCTTATTCTCTGTGGATGGACGATCAGTTCACCGTTCATTCCGGTTATACGGATGTGGCTCAGTCGGTATTGGGAGCAGATGTCAGACAACTGGATTTTCAGAATACCCAAAGTCAGCAGCAGCTTTACGACTGGTGCAGCGAAAAGACAGAAGGATGTATTCGGGAAATTGATTGTCCGTTGGCGGATGCGCAGCTGGTGATGCTTCATACACTTTATTTCAAAGGAGCATGGACTGATAAATTTGATCCTGCACAGACTCGGACAGAGACTTTCCGGGGGAATCTCAGGGAAGTTGCCGTGCCGATGATGCATGACAGACAGAGAGCCGGTTATGCCGCAACTGAATCATTTACGGCTGTCAGTCTTCCTTATGGTAACGAAGCATATTCCATGTTGCTGGTTCTTCCGGCTGCCGGGACAGATATGGCGCAGGCCGGCCGGGCATTGGCCGACGGAGCCTGGAAAGAACTGACGTCCCGGCTTTATGGGGCTCAGGTGGATCTGAAACTGCCGAAGTTTGAACTGGCTTATGATACCTCACTTATTGAAATGCTTCAGGAAATGGGGATTCACGATGCATTCAGTGGAGAGGCTGATTTCAGTGGACTGACCCCCGATCCGTTGTATTTCAATGTTTTCAAGCAGCAGTCTGTTCTCAGGGTAGACGAACGGGGAACAGAAGCTGCTTCCGTCACCTGGGCAGGGCTTGACACTTCTTTGCCTGAAGGAGGTGAGGAACCTGTGGCAGCTGTCACTTTTGACCGGCCGTTCTATTTCTTCATCCAGGAAAAGAGTACCGGACTGATGCTTTTCATGGGTAAAGTGGAAGAATTGAATCCGGAATAAACTCATTTCTATACTGATTTCACCGGCTTGATGTAAATCATGAAAACTGAATAAAAATAATATTTTCTGTTTGTACGGAATGTATAATATGTTGGAAAACATATAAATTTGCCCCGCTAAACCAAACTAAACTAAAGATGTTGGAATACAAAACCGTAAAGTATCATATCCCTCAGCAGGGAATATACTTGTATGCTCGTACAAACGAAGGAAAGACGGAAATGATCGTTTTGAACAGTACTGACCAGGAACAGACATTGCCAAGCGAACATTACAATGCCTTGACAAATGGACGGAAAACCGGTACGGAAATTGCCAGCGGCAAGCAAGTGGATTTCACACGTAATTTGGTTTTACCGGCTCGCCAGTCACTGGTCATCGAATTTTAAGAGTCTCCCTCCAAAAGGAGACTGAGTGGACAGAATATTTGGAAAAGGCTGTTCCCGACTGCCGCAGGGCAGGGGAACAGCCTTTCTGTTTGTTACACTTACTGGTGGTCAGTAGTTAATTGATTGATTTCTGCTTCTGTCAGTCCGGTAGCCTTTGCTATTTGTTCCGGAGACAATCCCAGTGATTTCAGGTTCCGTGCAATAGCGGCCTTTTCTTCAGCACGCCCTTCTGCCAGACCTTCAGCTCTGCCTTCAGCGCGACCTTCTGCACGCCCTTCAGCACGTTCCGTCATGATGTTGTCACGCAGAATCACGATATTGTCCAGATGCTTATAGTATGCTTTCAGTTCTTCCCGGCTCATACGGTCCAGTTTCAACTGCTCTTTCACCGTATCCAGTCCCGGAGCTGTGGCATGTTCCGGAACATTGCCTGTGTTCAGATAGTAAATCCATTCTTCCAGCGGTGTCCTGGCTACCCGGTTAAAGTCATTTACTTTCAGAATGTAATATTCCGGATAGAGCTGACTGACCTTGTCCACCTTGAATGTCTGTTTCTGGAATGGACTGAGTTCCAGTATGTCTCCTTCGTGAATGCCTATGAATTCTGTCTTCCCGTGATATACGAAATCTTTGCCGTGTCCCAGGGAGAAATATACAATATTCACGCTGTATACTTTACGCACCTTCTCATATCCTTCACCCCGGTTGATGTATTCCGTTACCAGTTTGGACGCACCGAACAGCATGCGTTGGAAGTACGCATACTCGTTGTTGTTTTGAACCTCGATGAGTACCAGCTCTCCTTGTGAATTTTCGGCCAGCATGTCCACGCGGTTATATTTGTCGAATTCATCCTCCTGATTGCTTTCGCTTTCCAACAATTTGTGGATGGTTACTTTTTCCTCCAGCAGGGTGGTAAGCAGTCCTTCCAATACCGCATAATTGGCCTTGTTGCGCAACAGGCGCTTCATGGCCCAGTCAAAACGAATATAATTTTCCATAAGGCAATGCGTTGTTAATTGTTGTTCTTACAAAGGAAATGAATAATTTGGTTTTTACCAAGAAAATGAATGTTTTAGTTTTTCTTGTTATTTCGATGCGGCAGGATCACGGTAGCCTTTAAAGTATTTGCGGAAGAAAATCCACTGATAATCGATCGAATTGTTCCAGTAGTTTATGTTATGGGCACCCGGACGTATGATAAAATCGTGACGGATACCTCGCCTGAGGAGTTCCTGATGGAATTTCCGGTTGACTTCCAGAAAGAAATCTTCCGTTCCGCAGTCGATGATCAGGGAGAGATCTCCATCCTGGATGCGGTCCAGCTGGGTCATGACCGTGTGGGCATCCCAGCGGCTCTGGTTTTCTGCTTCCTTACCCAGGTGGTTGCTCATTCCCCAGCTTTGGGGGAACGGACGGATGTCTACACCGCCGCTGGTACTTCCGGCTGCTCCGAACAGATCTTTGTGACGGAAGGATAGCCACAAACTTCCGTGTCCGCCCATGCTGAGTCCGGTGATGGCCCGTCCCTTGCGGTCTTTGATGGTGGGATAGCGGGAGTCGATCCAGGCGGTCAGTTCCCTGGCTACAAAGGTTTCAAACTGGCTTTCCGGACGTAGCGGACTGTCCCAGTACCAGCTTGCTTCTCCGTCGGGACATACTACGATAATACCGTCGCGGTCGGCCATCTGGGGAAGCTCCGGTTTGATGGTCGGCCATGTGAATGCATTGCCTCCGTGTCCGTGCAGCAGATAGAGGGTAGGACAGGAGTTTCCGGCCAGTGCCTGTTCGGGCACGATGACCACTACCGGAATGTTCCGTTTCATTTTGGGACTCGCAACGGAGAGGGTGTCCACCCGTGCAGCCTGGGCACAAAGGGCCGTCAGCAAGAGGACGGCAAGGCATAATCCGAGTTTTTTCATCGTTGTTAAAAGGTTGGTTTATGAGTTAGAATTTTAGGCTTTGTTTTTTGCAAAGGTAAGACGTTTTTCACTTTTTCAGGTGCGGATAAGGGCATTTTGTGGTAAAAAACGTACCTTTGGGGCATGAGAATACGATTGGAAGAAAACAAAGGAATCCCCGCATCCCTGCTGTGGATGCTGGCGATCATTTCCGGGGTGGCAGTTGCCAACCTCTACTACAACCAGCCCCTGCTGAACCGCATGGGCGAAGATTTGCACGTATCCGAGTTTACGGCTAACCTCATTCCGATGGTTACGCAGATCGGTTACGCGCTGGGACTGCTGTTCATCATTCCGCTGGGTGACCTCTACAAGCGGAGGAACATCATTGTGATTAACTTTTCACTGCTGGCCTGCTCCATGCTGGCTGTGGCTGTGGCGCCCGATATCCGTTGCATACTGGCGGCTTCGCTGGTGACGGGTGTCTGTTCCGTCATGCCGCAGATCTTCATACCGATGGTTTCGCAGTTCTCGCTGCCGCAGAACAAGGCCCGTAACGTCGGGATGCTGGTGAGCGGACTGCTGGCCGGTATTCTGGGATCTCGTGTGATCAGCGGAATTGTCGGCGAATACTGGGGCTGGCGCACCATGTATTACATTGCTGCCCTGATGATGCTGGTCTGCATCTTTGTGGTGTTGCGCATCCTGCCTGACATGCCTTCCAATTTCCGGGGGACGTATCGCGGCCTGATGAAGTCTCTACTGGATCTGTTCCGCAGCCAGCCTACGATCCGCATGGTGTCGGCACGTTCCGGACTCTGTTTCGGCAGTTTCCTGGCGCTCTGGGCCTGTCTGGCCTTCAAACTGAGCGGACCTCCCTTTTATGCCGGCAACAACGTGATCGGTATGCTGGGACTCTGCGGAGTGGCCGGGGCACTGACTGCTTCCTTTGTGGGAGCCTCCGTCCGCCGGCTGGGAGTCCGTCCCCTGAATTTCATCGGCTGCGGACTGATGATTGCGGCATGGGCCGTGATGTATATCTTTCAGGACACGTATACCGGATTCATTGCCGGTATCATCCTCATTGACATCGGTATGCAGTGCGTACAGATCAGTAACCAGACCTGTGCCCTGTCGATGGCTCCCCAGGCATCCAGCCGGGTGAACACCATCTTTATGACCACCTACTTTGTGGGCGGTGCTGCGGGCACTTTCCTGGCAGGTACATGCTGGCATGCCTTCGGCTGGGCCGGAGTGGCAGGAGCCGGAGTCTGTCTGACGGCCTGTTCCCTGCTCATCACGTGTCTGGCCAGACACTGATCCGGGACTGCCTTTATGATCCGTAACCTCATGATCCGTAACCTCAAATTCTTTAAAATATCGCATGAAAAAATCAATCCTTTACCCCAAAGAATGGCTGGCCATCCATCCCTATACGGCTGTCCGTCCTTCGGATGCGTATTATGTGACACTGGCCAATGAACTGCTGGCGGCCTGTACGCTGACGGAGCTGCCCGAACCTTTCCGGCGCAAGCTGTGTCTGTATGTGGCAGCCTATGTGGAAGATGTCGTTTCCGGACTCGGACTGTGGAGATGTTTCACGAAGGAACATACTGCGCTTTACGGGAAGCCGCTTCCGTTCCGGAAGGTGTCGGCCGACTGGCTCTCCGATGAGGTGAACGAGGAAGACGTGGCGTTCCTCATCTGGAACACCTGGCAGAAAGCCACTTTCAGCCACGGCTTTGTCAGTCCCCTGCATCCGGACATTATCCGTCAGGCAGCCGCTTTCCTTCCGCTGGTGGAGCGGGCCTACGAGGAAGCTCCCGAGAATGAGGCACTGGCCGGATTCTGGGATACCTTTGCCACGAAAGAAGAGGCTGAACGCAAGCTGACCTGGCTTTTCGGACATACTTATCTGACGGAGCCGTCGATGCAGCCTTATATCGCCCATGTTGCTCCGCACGACCGTTTCATCGTACCGACCGGACCGCTGGCGCTCTTTCTGCACGAATGGACAGACCGCCTGGCCGCCGATCCTTCACGCTGGAAGGAAGTGGAAGGACTTTATACTTCCGAACCGGAAGTACCCGAACGGGTGAAGGAACAGAACCGCCGCAACTACGAACTCTTTACGGCGCATACACAGGGGCGGGAAGTGGCTTATCTGCCGGACTATGAGGCTCTGCGCGGTTTTCTGACCGGAGTGCTCCAATGGCCTGATGACGACAATCACACCCTGCCTCAGTTCCGTGCCCACCGCAACTTTGTCCTGCTGGTGAATCGGGAGAAGGGTATTCTGCTGGCCAAGGACGTGGCTGCCTGCATTGCCGACCCGGACAATCCGTTGTATCGTCCGGAAGAAGCGCGCAGGAAGGCTTTCCGCCTGCTCACCGAGGAAATGCTGTGTCCGCCCGACCTGTTGCACCGCTGCATTGCCAACGGCTGGTTGCCTGATGCTTCCCTGTCCGGCGAAGCGGACAGCTGGGTACAGGAGAATGCGGATTTCATTGCCCGCCACACCCTGCTGTACTACTACCGGGGAGACTGATCCGGAAATTATCCGTAACAGTGTCCGGATATCCCGGAAAAATCGTATCTTTACCCAGACTTTAATTTAAAAACCTATAACAACTTATGAAACAACGTTTATTTGTCATTCTGACTTACCTCGTATTCCTGGCGGTACAGGGCCTGCAGGCACAGGTGCGCTTCGACAAGAAGAAGCTCTACAATGTCTGCTCAGTCAAGTATCCGGGAAAGGCCTGGAGCTATTCAGGTTCGGCCCCGAATGTGAAACTGGCCGCAGTGAGTGAATCGGACAAACAGCAGCAGTGGAGCATCACGGATCTTTCCGGCAGCTTCCGGCTGATTAATCCTTTTGAGAACCGGGCCGTGCGGGCTGCCGACAATGCCCTGGCACAGGTGGCTGAAGTGAACGGATCTGACGAAATGCAGCTGTGGCTCATCAAGCCTGTCGGCGAGTATGTGCAGCTGATTCCTTCAAACAAAGCGCAGTGGGTAGCTTCCTGCCGCGAAGACGGAACCATCGCCCTGGTGGATGTAGCCAAGGCCGGTACGTCGAAGGAAACCCTTTTCCGCATCACGGCAAGCAAGGTGGCTGCTCCGGCTTCTGCTTCCGGTGCTGCACGCGAGAAGGTGTACTGGGAAGACGAAACCCGTTTCGAGGAAAACAAGGAAAAGGGCCATGCCACTTATATTCCTTATTTCAGCGAACAGGAAATGCTGGCCGACAAGGAGTTTTACGCCACTCCGTGGGTGTACAACCAGAGCAAGGCCATGATGCTGCTCAACGGCGACTGGTACTTCAACTTCGTGCCGCAGCCGTCTGAACGTCCGCTGGATTTCTATAAAGAAGACTATGATGTCAGCAGCTGGGCTACGATTCCTGTTCCCTCCAACTGGGAAATGCAGGGATATGACCGTCCCATCTACTGCAATGTGGAGTATCCGCACTCCAACACACCGCCCTATATCGATGCCCGCAAGGGATTCAATGACGGCGGAAAGAACTACGGCATCAATCCCGTGGGCTCTTACGTCCGCTATTTCAACCTGCCCGAAGGCTGGGATAAACAGCGCACTTTCATCCAGTTCAACGGTATCTACAGTGCCGCATTGGTTTACCTGAACGGAAAGTACGTGGGCTATACCCAGGGTTCCAACAACGTGGCTGAATTTGACCTGACTTCATATCTCCGTCCGGGACAGAACAAACTGGCCGTACAGGTGTTCCGCTGGAGCGACGGCTCTTACCTGGAATGTCAGGACATGTTCCGTATGAGCGGTATCTTCCGCGATGTTTATCTCTACAACATACCGCTGGTGAGCGTGCGCGATCATTACATTACTTCCCGTCTGGATGCTTCGGCTGATTACCGTCAGGGAGAAATGCAGGTGGAACTGACGCTCGACAACCGGGGACGTCTGAAAGGCGAAAAGGAACTTGTTGTCCGTCTGTCGGATCCGTCGGGCAAGGTAGTGGCTGAAACCGAACAGACCGTGCGTTTCTCTGAACGTGAAACAACCTGCAAGGTTAAGACTGACTTCCGCGTGAAGAACCTCAGCCTGTGGACAGCAGAAACACCGAACCTCTATACGGTAAGCGTTATCCAGCGTGCTGGAGGCAAGGACGAAATGGCCTTCTCTACCAAATATGGTTTCCGCGACATCGAAGTACGCGGTCCGCTGGTATATATCAACGGCAAGCGCGTCTTCTTCAAGGGTGTGAACCGCCACGACAGCCATCCGCTCTACGGACGTGCCGTAACGGTGGAATCCATGCTGCAGGATGTGCTGCTGATGAAGCGCAATAACATCAATACCATCCGTACCTCACACTATCCCAACGCGTCGAAGATGTATGCCATGTTCGACTATTACGGACTCTATACCATGGATGAGGCCGATCTGGAAGACCATGCCAACCAGTCCATCAGTGACATGCCGTCATGGATTCCGGCCTTTGTGGACCGCATCGACCGCATGGTGCTGCGTGACCGCAACCATCCGAGTGTGATCTTCTGGAGTCTGGGCAATGAATGTGGAGGCGGTAACAACTTCCAGGCCTGCTACGATGCAGCCAAGCGCCTTGATCCCCGTCCCGTACACCACGAAAGCACCCGCGACGGCAAGGAATTCGGCGGTAACCGTTTCAGTGACCTCTACTCGAAGATGTATCCCAGCATGGGCTGGATGGATCAGTATGTCAATTCGTTCGACAAGCCGATGTTCATCTGCGAATATGCACATGCCATGGGTAATGCCATCGGTAACCTGACTGAATACTGGAACAGCATCGAAAGCAGTTCGTCTACCATCGGTGGTGCCATCTGGGACTGGGTAGACCAGGCCATCTATGAACCGGTTGAAATCAAGCAGGGCAACTATGCCGGACGTCTGCACACCGGATACGACTTCCCCGGCCCGCACCAGGGCAACTTCTGCTCCAACGGTATCATCCCCGCTACCCGCGAGGAAACTCCGAAGCTGAAGGAAGTGAAAGCCGTTTATCAGTATATCAAGTTCCGTCTGGAGAATAATGACAAGAACGGAAACGAAGTGACTGTCAGTCTGAAAAATACGTATAACTTTACTTCTCTGGCTGATTTCGACCTGCGCTGGGAAACCGTGAAAGACGGTTATGTAGTGGGAGCAGACAGCATGCAGCTGGCCGATGTAGCCCCCTATGATTCCGTTTCACTCACTTTGCCGCTGTCGGGAGCTGACCTGAAGAAAGCATCGAAGAACGGTGAAGAAGTGATGATCAACCTGACCGTGCGCCAGCGCAAGGCAACGGTATGGGCCGGAGCCGGTCATGAAGTAGCCCAGAAGCAGTTTGAACTGACCAGCCGTGCTGGACTGCCGGAACTGCGCATCAATGCCCGCGTGCCCAGGCTGGCCGTGAAGAAAGAAGGTCAGAGCCTGACCGTCGGCAACGGATTTGTGGATGCAGCCTTTGACACCACAACCGGACGGATGACTGCCCTGCGCCTGAACGGACTGGATGTCATCTATGGCGGTGAAGGTTTCATCTTTGATAACCACCGCTGGATTGAAAACGACCGCTTCGAGAAGACCGAAAACGGACTGGAACCCACCGGTACCTGTGAGGCTGTGGAAGAAGCCAGCGGTAATGTGGTTGTGAAGACTGTCCGCAAGGGAAGTCTCTGCGACACGGAGATCACGTACGTGTTCTATCCGGGCGGCGTGATGGATATGGATGTGAAACTCACGCCGAAGACTGCCGACCTGCGTCGTACCGGTCTGGTATGCTCCGTCAATGCCGGTCTGAACAATGTGGACTATTATGCATACGGTCCGTGGGAAAACTACAACGACCGTCATGCAGGCTGCATGGTAGGACGCTACCGCACCACTGTGGAAGACATGGTTGTACCTTACGTGAAACCCCAGTCCATGGGTAACCGCGAAGGCTTGCGTGAACTGAAGCTGACCAACTGCCAGGGACGTGGTGTCAGCATCCAGACCGAAGGCGGTGTATCCTTCTCCGCCCTGCGCTATACGGATGCCGACCTGATGAAGGCCAACCACCTCTGGGAACTCCAGGAACGTCCGTGCATCATCCTTCACCTGGATGCACTGGTTCGCGGTCTGGGTAATGCCAGCTGTGGTCCGGAAACCATGCTGAAATACAAGATCCCGCAGATGCCGTTCAGCTACAAGCTGCGCTTCTCTGCCTGCGACTGATCTTGATGATTAAACCTGTAACGAGGCTGACTTTATTTACGGAAGTCAGCCTCGTTTTTATATATGCCTGTTCTTTCTGTCTGTTTGTCTTGTTTGCTGTTGCTGATTGTTTCCTGCCGTTGTTAATCTGTTGTCGAATAGAGATTTGTTATATTCAGGGATGCGGCTTGTATCAGAATAAGTAATGGAAATGCAATATGAATCATGTAGCTTCTTTATGAAAAAGTAACTGGACTGTAATACCATAGTCCTACTTTTGCAGCGTTAAAAAATCAAATATTTAATCTTTTTTATATAAAGATTCTGTTTGAGTTATTCTAAAATAAAAGTTACATGAAAATTAAACAATCTATTTTAACAGGGTTATGCCTGCTTTTTGTATGGACGGCACAGGCACAGACTCAAGTTATTGCTCACCGTGGCTTCTGGAAAACAGAAGGTTCTGCCCAGAACTCGATTACAGGCCTTCAGAAGGCCGCCGAAGCCGGAGTGTATGGTTCCGAATTTGATGTGCAGCTGACTGCTGACGGGGTAGTGGTAGTCAATCATGATGATGTTGTCGAAGGACTGGTGATCGGAGAGACCAGGTATGAAAAACTGAAAGATATCAAATTGAAAAACGGAGAACGTATTCCCTTGCTGGAAGAGTATCTGAAGACAGGTAAGCAGCTTCCTGAGATTCGTCTTGTACTGGAAATCAAACCTCATAAGACCCAATCTCAGGAAAATCAGATCGCCGCTGCCTGTGTCAGACTGGTAAAAAAATATGGAATGGAAAAGCAGGTGGAATATATTTCTTTCAGCATGAATATATGTGAACAGCTTGTCAGCCTGGCTCCGGATGCGGAAGTGGCTTATCTGAATGGAGACTGTGCTCCGAAGGATATCAAGGCTAAAGGACTGACAGGAATAGACTATAGTTATAAGGTGTTTTACAAGCATCCGGAATGGGTGAAAGAAGCCCAAAGTCTGGGATTGAAGGTAAATGTATGGACTGTGAACAAAACAGCTGATTTGCAGAAGATGATTGCTATGGGTGTGGATTTGCTGACAACTGACCAGGTGCTGGAAGCCAAAGAGATGGTAAGCGGTCGGGAAGCCCGATAACGGATGAGAGGTGGAATCTAATAAAGATAACATGAAAGGTAAATGGATTATTCTGGGCTTCATGCTGTGTGGAGCCTGTGTACAGGCAAAAATCGTTGATTCTCAGTTTCGTTTTGCTGGGAAAGTGATAGATAAAAATGGTCGGGGAGTAGCCGGTGTCGTAGTGAACGACGGTATTCGTTTTACAACAACGGATGCACAGGGAACGTGGGCGTTGCATTCAGATACGACCAGAAGCAAGTTCGTTAGCATTTCTACTCCGGCAGGATATGTCTTGCCTCAGAATGACGGACTGGCCGATGGCTTTTATGTTCCGGTGCGTGTCCTGGCTTTGGCCGGTGGAAAACATGATTTTGTATTGGAGAAGCGGACTGAAACTGACGATCGTTTCCATTACATAGCCGTGTCTGATCCTCAGGTGCGCAATGAACGCGATTTCAAGCGCTGGTGCCAGGAAACGGTGCCCGATATGGTGGAAGTCATTGACTCGTTGAAGCAGTCGCATGAAGTTGTCGGAATGACACTGGGCGACCTGGTATGGGACAACATGCCTTTGTTTGATAATTACAAAGCTTCGCTGAAAAATACGGGAGCCACATTCTTCCAGTGTATCGGTAATCACGATTTTGACAGACAGTATCAGGGGCTTCACAATATGGAACTGGCTTCACCGGTATATGGTGAAATGGTCTACGAAAGTCATTTCGGTCCCACTGACTATTCTTTCAACATCGGCAAGGCACATATTGTCACGATGAAGAACATCAACTATGTAGGTGGAAAATCTTATCTGACCAGCCTGACCGGGCAGCAGCTGGATTGGCTGAAGAAGGATTTGAGCTATTTGCCTGAAGGCAGTCTGGTAATCCTGAACATGCATGCACCTTCATGGAACCGTATTTCTCCCGATGGCAACATCCGGAACGCCGCCCAGCTGAAGGAGGTTCTGAAAAACTATAATGTACATGTGTTCAGCGGACACACTCATTTCTTCCAGAACAATGAAGTTTCTCCTGTGCTGTATGAACACAACATCGGTGCGGCCTGTGGCGGCTGGTGGACGGGCTGGGTCAATCAGTGTGGTGCGCCCAACGGATATATGGTGGTGGATGTTGACGGAAATGATTTGAAGTGGCATTACAAGGGAACCCGCCGTGACTTTTCTTATCAGTTCCGCATCTATAACAAAGGAGAGTTCAAAAGCCAGAGCAGTTTTGTGGTTGCCAATGTCTGGGACTGGGACAGTGCCTGCAAAGTCGTGTGGTTTCAGGACGGAAAACCGATGGGAGAAATGGAACAGTTCGTTGATTCCGATGAAGAGCGTGCTTCGGAACTGAAGAACCGTGCCTCGGCAGAAAAGACAGGCCATCTGTTCCGTGCCATGCCTGCCGACGGAAGCAAGGAAATCCGGGTAGAATTTACCAATCGTTTCGGAGAGGTATATACGAAGAGTATTCGTCTCTGAGCCCGAATGAAATCAAGGCGATATGAATATAAACAACCCATAAATTAATAAAGTGATGAATATATTGAAATCTGTAGCTTTATTCCTGATACTCCTGTTGGCTGGAAGCAGTATGGTGCTTTCGGCACAGAACAGAAGCATATCGGGAAAAGTGTTCGATACAAATGAGGAGCCTCTTATCGGGGTGACAGTAACCATTGAGAACACTACCATTGGTGCGATAACTGATATTGACGGTGCCTTTACACTTCAAGTGCCCGAAGGGAAGGTAGTTCTGAATGTGTCGTATGTGGGTTTTGTCCCGCAGAAGGTGACGGTTGCTTCCGGACAGTCCAATGTGACCGTACGTCTGAGCGAAGATGCGGTCTTGCTGAACGAGGTAGTGGTTGTCGGTTATGGTAAACAGAAGAAGGTGAATCTGACCGGAGCTGTTGCTTCCGTAGGTGGTGAAGAACTGGAAAACCGTGTCACAAAATCGTTGAGCAGTATGTTGCAGGGTACAGTAGCCGGCTTGAATGTAACGACCTCTTCGGGTGTGCCGGGCAGTTCCGCTTCCATCAATGTGCGCGGTATCACTTCCATCCATGAATCGGAACCGCTGGTACTGATTGACGGTGCCGTGGGAGATATCGACCGAGTCAATCCCAATGATGTGGAATCCATTTCCGTTATCAAGGATGCATCTGCCGCTGCCATTTACGGTGCACGTGCTGCATTCGGTGTGATTCTTGTGACAACCAAGTCGGGAGCTGCCAAAGACGGCAAGGCAACTGTACGTTACAGCGGCCGTTTCGGATGGCAGGCACCTACCACTTCCACTGATTATGAAACAACCGGTTACTGGTCAGTATATACCATCAATCAGTTCTGGCAAGCCAATTCGGGTACGCTTTATGTGGATTATACCGATCAGGATATGCAGGAACTGTGGAACCGTGTGAACGACAAGACTGAACATCCGGATCGTCCCTGGGTGGTGGAAGACGTGAGAAACGGACGTAACCAGTGGGTTTACTACGGAAACTATGACTGGTGGCATAGCCTGTATCGTGACAACCGTCCGATGCAGCAGCACAATGTGTCCATCAGCGGAGGCAAGGATGATGTAAAATATTTCGTTTCGGGATCCTACGACAAACAGACAGGTATCCTGCGTGAGAATCCGGATATATACCGGAAATACAATCTGCGTTCGAAAATTGATTTCCGTATCAATGAATGGCTGACCATGTCGAACAATACTTCGTTCTACAGCTCACAATACAGCTATCTGGGTGACGGTGACGTTGAAAATACACTGGCCTACAGTGCCCGTCATGCACTGGCTTGTTTCCCGCAGAAGAATCCTGACGGATCCTGGCTCTACAGTACACCTTATCTGAACTACAAGGTGGCCAACGGACGCCATATCCTTCTGGGTGAGAATTCACACCGCAATGTGGAACGCAGTACGGACTTCACCAATACCACCCGTCTGGTGTATGCTCCGATCAGGGAGCTGAGCTTCACCGGAGACTTTACTTATCGCCAGTACCAGTCGCGCAATACCAGCCGTTCAAACGTGATGTATTACCGGGAGTATCCGGATGGTGAACTGTTGTCGTATGCAACCGGAGCCGGAGCTAATCGTCTGGATGAGGCTGTCAATACGAACCAGTATTACTCTACCAACATTTTCGGAACCTACGATGACACCTTCAACCAGGCTCATCACCTGTCGGTTGTAGGCGGTATGAACTATGAAGCATGGAAGAACAAGAATATTTCGGCATACGGTGAAAACCTTGTTTCTACTGATCTCGACGACCTGGATCTGGTGGGACAGAATGCGGAAGGTGCTACGATCACCGGAGTAGGCGGAGGACAGAATGAATATGCCCTGCTGGGTATTTTCGGACGTATCAATTATGATTATAAGAGCCGTTACCTGTTTGAGGTGAGCGGACGTTATGACGGAACTTCCCGTTTCGCTTCAGGAAGCCGCTGGGGATTCTTCCCTTCAGCTTCGGCCGGATGGCGTATCTCCGAAGAATCTTTCTTCCAGCCTGTACGCCAGTGGATAGACAATCTGAAAGTCAGAGGATCTTTCGGTAGTCTGGGCAATCAGAACATCTCTTCTTATTATTCTTTTGCCCGCCTGATTTCCATCTCCAGTCTGGGATATACTTTCGGGGAAGGAAGTGTGCTGCCCAAGTATTCTTCACTGAGCGCACCCATCGCTTCGGGAATGACTTGGGAAACTGCACAGCAGTGGGACTTCGGATTCGACCTGACCATGCTGGGCAACCGTCTGAACCTGACGGTGGACGGTTATATCCGCGATACGAAGGACATGCTTACCGATGGTGTGGATCTGCCCGGAGTGTATGGTGCCGACCTGCCCGATATGAATGCAGCCGACTTGCGTACGAAAGGTTATGAAATCACCCTGAACTGGCGTGACCGCCTGACACTGGGAAACAAACCTTTTGAATACAGTGTCGGACTTAACCTGAGTGACTACAAGAGTGTGATTACGAAATACGACAACGAGAACAAGACATTTGCCAAAGATTATTATGAAGGAATGGAAATCGGTGAGATCTGGGGATATGTGACAGACGGACTGTTCCAGACCGACGAAGAGGCAAAGGCATACGCTGAAAAAGTCGTCTTGAGTTATGTACTCAAGGGACAGACCGGAGGATGGCAGGCCGGCGACGTGAAATTCGTCGATCTCGACGGTGACGGCAAGGTAGGCATCGGAAGCAACAATGTCGACAACCCCGGCGACCGGAAGATCCTCGGCAATTCTCTGCCTTCCTTCTCTTACGGTATTTCAGCCAGTGCGCAGTGGAACGGTTTTGATGTTTCCGCCTTCTTCCAGGGAACAGGCAATCACTACTGGTATCCTGCCGGACAGTCAATGCCTTTCTGGGGCCCGTACTCTTATCCGTATCTGTCGTTCCTGCAGAAGGACTTCCTGGCCGATGTATGGACTGCTGAAAATACGGATGCCTATTTCCCCCGTGCGATGGCTTACTCTGCCAGCAGTGGGGTGCTGAGCAACGTGAACGACCGTTATTTGCAGAACCTGCGTTATCTGCGCTTCAAGAACCTGACAGTCGGCTATACACTCCCTCAGTCATGGACCGGAAAAGCCAGAATCGAATCTGTGCGCATTTACTTTACCGGTGAAAACCTCTGTTACTGGTCGCCGCTGAAGAAACATTCCAGATATGTAGATCCCGAAGCGGCTATTGACAGAAGCGATGCATATAACAATGCTTATTATCCGTGGCAGAAATCATTCCTGTTCGGTATAGACGTTACTTTCTAATGACTTAAACTAACAGAACATAATATGAAAAAAAATATTTTATTGGCTTTTACGTTGATGGCTGCTCTTTCATCCTGTAATGACTGGCTTGACAAGACCCCGCTGAGCGATATCACGGAAGAAAACTATTTCAGGACTGAAACAGATCTCCAGCTTTTCAGCAACAACTTTTACAACACGATTCTCGACAAGTCACCCTACGACCAGCAGAGTGATGTATATGTACAGCAGGAGCTGTCGGATGAACTGCTGGGAGGATCCAACCGCATCGTTCCCGCCAGTGGAGGAGGATGGACCTGGACTGCACTGCGCAATGTCAATACCCTGCTGGGAAACATTGATAAGTGTGAGGATGAAGAGGCTGCGGTCAAGTATTCCGCATTGGCCCGCTTCTTCCGTGCCTACTTCTATTTCGACAAGGTAAAACGCTTCGGAGATGTACCCTGGTATGACAAGGAACTCTTCTCTTCCGATGAGGAACTCTATAAGGCACGCGATTCCCGTGAACTGGTGATGACCAATATGCTGGCCGACATTGATTACGCCATTGAGAACTTGCCTGCCAAAGAAGAAGAAACCAGCAGTCCTTTCCGTGTGAACCGCTGGGCAGCCCTGGCTCTGAAGGCCCGCTTCTGTCTGTATGAAGGAACCTATCGCAAATACCACAATGTATCACTGGACGGACACGATTACGCCTACTATCTGGAACAGGCTGTGAAGGCTGCTGAGGAACTGATCAATGGCGGTAAGTATCATCTGTATTCCACCGGTAATCCCGAAGAAGACTATCTGATGTTGTTTGCCGCAGAAGATGCCAATCCCGATGAGTATATCCTGGCTATCAAATTCGATTATGGTATGAGTCTTTACCACAATGCTACGGCACATACTCTGGTTCCGACACAGGGACGTCCGGGACTGCCCCGCAAACTGATCAATGCCTACCTGATGAAAGACGGAACACCGTTTACCGACCGTGCAGGATGGGAGAAAATGCCTTTCACCGAAGAAGTGAAAGATCGCGATCCGCGTCTGGCTCAGACTGTCCGTACTCCGGGGTATCACCGTATCGGCCAGACTGAAATTCTGGCTCCTGACTTGTCGGTCAGCGTAACCGGTTACCAGCCTGTCAAGTTTGTACAGGATCCGACTGCTTCTGGCGGACAGGTAGACCGTAACGACCGTTCTACTTGCGACCTTCCGGTTTTCCGCTATGCTGAAGTCCTGTTGAACTATGCGGAAGCTAAGGCTGAACTTGGAACATTGACACAGGCTGATCTTGACAAGACCGTTAATGTGATCCGTGACCGTGTGGCAATGCCACATCTGGATATGGCCGCTGCCAACGCTAATCCGGACAGTTACCTTTCTTCAGCTGAATATGGATATACCAACGTGACCGGAAGCAATCAGGGAGTGATTCTCGAAATCCGTCGGGAACGTGCCATTGAACTCACTCAGGAGGGATTCCGTTTCGATGACCTGGTGCGCTGGAAAGCAGGCTCCTGCGTGAATCAGTCCATTACCGGTATGTATTTCCCCGGTGCAGGTGAATACGATCTTTCCGGTGACGGCGTGACGGATGTCGTTCTCTATACCGGCGATACCAAACCTGATAAAAAGGATGCACAGGTGTACAAGATCGGATCTGACATCGTGCTGACCGAAGGAGAAAGCGGATATGTTGATTATCACCATAACATTTCGCGTACTGCCTTTAATGAGGAACGCGACTATCTCTATCCGATTCCTATCAATGAACGTTCGCTGAACCCGAATCTGACACAGAATCCGGGATGGAATGACGGACTTTCTTTCTGATTGAAAGCATAGCCATGAATAAACCAACAGGGATAGTCTCACATATACGGCTGTTCCTGTTTTTTGTACCTTTATTTTTCCACCTGATTCCTTTGCAGAAAAAACGGGATGGGTTATCTTTGTGTCCGGATCGTCCCGGTGACGGTTCTTTTGTGTTCATCTTAACAGAAAATACTTATGAAACATGTGTGGAAACCAACCCGTTCCCTGCTGGCTGTACTGACAGCCTGCGCTTCTCTTTCCGCTCTGACCGCTTCCGGACAGACAGTTCCTCCACCTGCTCCCTACGGGGCACTTCCTTCACAGGGCCAGTTGCAGTGGCATGAGATGGAGATGTATAACATGATTGAGTTCAATCAGATCAATTACCTTGATAAAGACTGGGGCTGGGGCGACGAGTCTCCCGAGATCGTCAATCCCGTAAACTTCAATGCCGAAGAGATCGTGCTCCGTGCCAAGAAAGCCGGATCGAAGGGATTCCTCATCAATGCGAAACACCACGGAGGCTTCTGTATGTGGCCTTCCCGCACGACCGACTACAATATCTCCCGTTCTCCCTGGCGCAACGGAAAAGGCGACTGGGTAGGCGAGTGGGAGGCAGCCTGCCGCAAGCATGGGCTGAAGTTCGGGGTTTACCTTTCTCCCTGGGACCGCAATACGGCCAAGTTCGGTACTCCCGAATACCTGGATATGTTCAAGGCACAGCTCCGGGAACTGCTCACCCAGTACGGCGATCTCTTTATCATCTGGTTCGACGGTGCTCCGGGTGAGGGGGGTGACGGATATTATGGCGGTGCCAATGAATACCGCGGAGGCTTCCTCGACTACTACGACTGGGAAAACATCTATGCTCTCTGCCGCGAACTGCAGCCCAATGCCGTGATCTTCGGCGATCCGGGACCCGACGTGCGCTGGGTGGGCAATGAGAAAGGATATGCCGGCGAGACCTGCTGGGCTACTCTGTTTGCTCCCGGTGAGAAATGGAACGGACGGCCGATCCCTTCCGGTGCGCCCGAACACATCAAACGCATCAACGAAGGAAACCGCAACGGCCAGTACTGGATTCCTGCCGAAGCCGACTTCTCCCTGCGCCGGCGCTTCACCTGGCACGCTTCCGACAGCCTGACCGTCAAGACTCCCCAGAAACTGTTCGACATCTATATCAACAGTGTCGGACGCGGACAGGGATGGGATCTGAACCTCCCGATCAATCCGCTGGGTGAACAGGATGAGCCCGACAAGCTTGCCCTGGAAGAGTTCGGACGTTACCTGGAAGCTACGTTCCGCGATGACCTGACCCGAGGAGCCACGCTGCATGCTTCCAATGTGCGGGGTGGGGATGAGGCACATTACGGCACCGCCCTTCTGACCGACGGAGACCGCTATTCCTACTGGGCTACCGACGACAAGGTAACCTCTGCCGAACTGGTTCTTGATTTTCCCCGTACGGAAACATTCAATATCATCAAACTGCGCGAAAACATCAAGCTGGGCCAGCGCATTGACTCGGTGAAAGTCGATGTGAAGGTCGGCGGAACCTGGAAAGAAATTGCCGGAGCCACCAGCATCGGTGCCTGCCGTCTGATCCGTCTGAAAAACTATGTGGAGACTTCCTCTCTGCGCATCCGCTTCTATGCACCGGTTGCCCTGGCTGTCAGTGAAGTGGGATGCTACAAGGAACCCGACGGAGCCGTTGCTCCCGTGATCAGCCGCACCAAGGCGGGCGAAGTGTCTCTTCAGGTGGAACGTCCGGTCTACCAGCTTCGCTACACGACCGACGGTTCCGTGCCTTCGGTCTCCTCTCCGCTTTATACCGGGCCGTTTACCTTTGCCCGGGAAGGAGCTGTACGTGCCGTAGCCTTCGACAAGGACGGCCGGAAAGGTGAGGAAGCTGTCCGTACCTTCGATGCCTGCAAGCGGAACTGGCGCATCCTGACCGCCGACGGACAGCCCTATGCTGCAGCCGGGGCCCTGGTGGATGATGACGACCAGACCTTTTGGCGCTCCCCTTCTCAGGACAAGGATGCTGCTTTCCGTCCGCAAAGTCTGGTGATCGACCTGGGTGAGACACAGGTAGTCAAAGGATTCTCCTATACGCCCCGTCAGGACAACAGCAGCGAGGGAGTAATCGACCGCCTTGCTCTCATGGCCAGCGAGGACGGCAAAAACTGGACGCCGGTATACGAAGACTTTATTCCCAACATCCGTCAGGCACCGGTCTACCGTTCCTTCCGGCTGAAGACTCCCGTGTCCTGCCGCTATCTCAAGCTGACAGCCCTGCGCGTGCTGGAAGGCAATTACGCTACGGGAGCCGAGTTCGGCATCCTGCTGAAGTGAATTTATCCGGGACACCGGCGGATTTCCCCGCTTCCGATGCAGAGCCGTGCCTCCCGGTCGTAGATTACACCGAACTGACCCGGTGCGATTCCCTGGATCAGGTGCGGACTCTCCACCTCATAACCGGTTCCTGCCGGTCGGATCACCCCCGGCAGGAACTGGTCCGTATGGCGGATCTTGAAGCAGATTTCCTGTTCCCTGGCTTCCGGCCAGGGATTTTCCGTAATGAAATGAAAGTCCGTCAGCCGGAACTTCCGTCCGTACTGATGCACCGTGTCATATCCCCGCGATACGAACAGCAGGTTCTTCTCCGGGTCCTTGTCCACCACGAACCACGGCCCTCCGCTCAGTCCCAGTCCCTTCCGCTGTCCGATGGTGTGAAACCAGAATCCCTTGTGCATACCGATCTCCCGGCCGCTTTCCAGTTCCACGATTGCCCCCGGCCGTTCGCCCAGGAAACGCCGGATAAAGTCGTTGTAGTTGATTTTACCCAGAAAACAGATCCCCTGGCTGTCCTTGCGGCGGGCACTTGGCAGCCGTGCCGCCAGAGCCGTCTCGCGCACCTCCTGCTTCATCAGTCCCCCCAGCGGAAACAGCAGCCTGGATACCTGCAGATAGTCAATCTGAGCCAGAAAATCCGTCTGATCCTTCACCGGATCTTTGGCCGTTGCCAGCCACACCTTCCCTTCGCGTTCGCAGGTCGACGCATAGTGCCCCGTCGCAATCCGGTCGTACGCATGTCCCGCCTTTTCCTCGAAACAGCCGAACTTGATCAGCTTGTTGCACATCACGTCCGGGTTGGGCGTGAAACCCTGTCTCACCTTGTCGATGGTGTAAGCCACCACCCGGTCCCAGTACTCCTGCTGGAGATCCACCACCTCCAGCTTCAGGCCATACTTGCGGGCCGTTGCCGTCGCCAGTTCGATGTCCTCTTCCGCTGTGCAGCTCAGTCCGTCGTCGGTATCCATGCCGATCCGGATATAAAACAGGTCGGGCTTGTAGCCCTGTTCGCAGAGCAGGTGGACCGCTACGGCACTGTCCACTCCGCCCGAAATCAATGCAGCCAGATTCATGAAGTATTTTTGCGGCAAAGTTAGCTCCACTTTCCCGAAGGTGAAATACCCTGTTTGGGGTATTCTCAGAGGCTTTCAGTGTATGAGTATTTTTTTGAAAATGTTCAGTTACTTCCGTTTGACAAGCTGTTGGAGCCGGTGGAGGGTGACAAGATAAATCATGTACAGTCGAATTTTCTTTGGGAGAAATTGGAAGAAAAGCAGGTTTATATTATTTTTGCATGAAAAGATCAATGATTCATGGACATTTTGCAGCTTGAAATTGTTTCGGATTTTGCTGACCGGCAGATGCCGGTTTTCAATTCTTCCTATATTCGGACAGAGACCTATCCTTTAAGTGAGGTCTTTTCCCGGATAGAAACAGGTGATATCAGGCTTGTGACCATTGACGGACGGCGGAAATCGAAGTGGAAGAAAGAACAGCGGGAACTGTTTGTGACTTCTGTCCTTAACGGCTTGCCTGTTCCGTTGATTTACATGAATGCAGAAGAAGAGGGAGCGACCGTTATTGATGGATTTGAACGCCTGACGGCCTTGTATGAGTTTTGCAGAGGAAATGTTGATTATACCCTCCGTATGTTTGGAAACCAGCTCTCCGGTCAGGAGGAATTTACGGCCTCTGTCCGTCGTAAACTCCTGTCGGTTCCCGTTCAGCTTTGCTTTCTTGCCCAAAAGACACCGGTTTTGCTCCGTTATCGGGTATTTCAATGGCTGGCTTTTTCCGGACATTACAGTTTGAATCAGGCTTATGTCCGGCTGATGAAGCAGGCTCAGTATCAATGGATGGAAAAACTGGACGAACTGCAGATTCCGGCCGGTCCGTTGGAGGCGGAACTGTTGGCTCAGGCAGTCAGTTATATGCATTTCAGAAAACAGCCGGACGGTTGTACAGAACAGGATTCCACCTGTCTGGCTTACGACATTCTGTTCAAGACCAGGAAGGATCTTGTGAGTAAAGCCCTGGAACTTCTGTATGAATCCGTTGTGAAACGGGTGGCACTGCTTTTTCCCCGAAGACGGCGCAGCTTGCGCCTGGTGCTGGCATTTTATCTGTTGTCAGCGGGCAATTTGTCCGGAAAAGATTTGAAAGACAAGGAGAAAATGTTATCTGATTTTCTTCATGACGATACCTTTGCCAGACTTTCCAATAATATTTTTGATATCGAACGTTATATTCAATCTCATAGCCATTATGATTCGCTTTCTGACCCTGCATAATTTTAAATGTTTCAATGATATGGAACTTTCATTGAAGAATCTGACATTGGTAACCGGTAAGAATGCAGCCGGAAAATCCACGGTTCTTCAGTCCTTGCTTCTGCTTAAGCAAAGTTACGAGTTACGTTATCTGCAGGATTCCCAGCTTTGTTTCAGTGACAGGGTTGTTCTGGCCGATCTGGAAAGTTATGCCAGTGTGTACAGCCACGATCCTGACGAGGGAGATCCCTCTTTCTGGATTCGGATAGAGGATGAGAAGCAGACAGAATGGACTTTTCAGGTAGCGGGGCAGGAGGAACAGGGGGCGATTGTTTCTTTCCAGCCGGAATACAAGGGTGATCTGGCCGACTGTTCCCTGTTCAGTGATTCAATGGTCTATCTCCATGCCGAGCGTGTCAGTCCGCGGAAAAGACATATTCATAAGACGAAAAGGAACCGTCTGGAGAGCCGTTTGGGAGACATTCACGGTGACGGGGCAGCCACCTTGTTTTATGATTCCATTGACGAGCCGCTGGTTATTCCGGCTATGGCCCATCCGGAGGGAGGGCCGGACATTGCCAGTCAGATCAATGCCTGGATGAATGATATCATGGGGCAGCACGTAATCCTGTCTGCTGATGCCGATCCTGCTTCTATTATTTTGAAATATGGTCTGATGGATCGTTCGGGAGTAGAAGTTGAGGTTTCTCCAATGAATATGGCTTTTGGAAATTCGTATGTATTCTTAATGTGAATGGGGATAAAGTAATTTTATCTGTGAATGGCAAAGAGTACGATTTATCAAACGAAATAGCAGATGCTTTGAAATCAGAAGGAATGACTATAAATGATTTGACATATAGTAACTGGGATTTACTTGTAAAAGGAGCACCTCTAAGTATCAATAAGAACAAGAACCTGATAATAGTAAAAACACTATCTGATTATTCTGTAAAATTCATTGATGCTATCAAAGCTAGCAGCTCAACAAATGAACTGGAGGCGGTATAAAACCTTTAATCCTCATTATCTGATGAAGCAAGCAAGGTACTCCATAAATAGCGACCGTACCAAGTCTCACACTCCAATACGTGAAGCATGCGAAAGATGAAGGTTATTAAGGTACTTCGCCTTAGTTCCGAATCTGAGCATGTTGCGTATTGGAATAAATTAAGAATGAATTTCATAAGTAAAACCTCAAAGGGTTTTTCAGCTCTTATAACAATGCTTTCAGGCATAATTTAACAACATAATATTTTTTTTATAGGTTTATAACAATAATTTCGTAAATTGCGCTTCAAAATAATTGAGGTCATCCATGATAAGGGAACATCACAAATCATGAAATACCAGAATTAGTTTAATAGAAATGTAAACTATATACTATGATTTCAGAAACAATTAAATATATTTCCGACCAAGCTCTATTAAACTCGGTTACCAATAAAGACGTAAGTCTATTTAATGGAAAGATGGGAATGTCATGTTTCTTTTTTCAGCTTTCACGTTATACCGGTAATCATTGGTATGAAGATTTTGCCGGTGAATTATTAGATGACGTTTGCTATAATCTTACAAATAAACAGCCAATTACTTTCTCTGACGGCTTATGCGGTATCGGTTGGGGCATCGAATATCTCAAAGCAAATAATTTTATTGAAGGAGATACAGATGAAATCTTAACTGAAGTCGATCTGCAAGTTATGGAACGAGATGTTTGTCGTATTACTGATACAAGTTTCGAAACAGGACTCTTAGGAGTTGCTGCATATGCTCGATCCAGAATCAATACTAATCGTATTTCATCAGATACACACCCTTTCGATGAAAGATACATAGGAAACTTAAACTGTGCATGCAATAAAGTTGGAATAAAATTGGATTCAGAATCTCTTAGCCTAACTTCTGTTTGGGAAAGAATACTGAAATATTATTCTTCTTGTGCAAAGGGAGAATGGCAAAAAGGCATAACATTACTTAATAAAAAAGATGAATAGTATCAAGGTCAGCATATTAGTAACATCATACAATGTAGAATCCTATATTGAAGAATGTCTACAGTCTCTACTTTCACAAACATTGAAAGAAACAGAGATTGTAGTAGTTGATGATGGCTCTACTGATAGGACAATCCCTATTATTGAAAAATATTCCTCAAAAGATAATCGTATTCACTTAATACGTCTTTCAAAACACCAAGGTGTATCCAATGCAAGGAATGTTTGCTTAACTCAAGCTATAGGGAAGTATTTTACTTTTGTTGATAGTGACGACACCATATCTTCTACGGCCGTAGAGAAACTTTACAATAAAGCTGAACAAACAAACGCTGATATTGTATTAGCCAGTATGTTGTATTGTTATACTGACAAAGAGCCCATACGTGTCGGTGATAAATCCAGTGTTTTTACTACTGAACAAACCGTATTGTCCGGCCAAGAAAGTTTCATCTCCATGCAGAGAACAGGATGTTATGTTCCTATGATTTGTGGGAATCTATATCTGACACATTTTGTCAAAACTCATCCTCAGCTTATTTTCAAAGGCATGTACCACGAAGATGAATATTTCACACCATATGCCTTGATCTATGCCAGTCGTGTTACCGACATAAAACACGATTTTTACTTTTATCGCCAAAGGCCGGATTCCATAATGAGAAGTAAAGATAATTTAGAGGAACGAATGGAATCGCTCTCAGCAATTGGGAGAGATCTACAAAAGTTCATCCAAAATTATAAAGCTGGTATGCCTACAGAAATAAGACAAAGTTTTAAAACATACGGAAAATTCTTATGTAAAAGAGCATATAACCAATATGAAAAAATACTATCAGCTTCTAAAAAGAAATGTGTACTTATCTTCTCTACAGAAAGTATAGGTGCACAATATGGAGTAGGTACATACATCCGTCAGTTGGCACAATGCTTTCCTTTAAAAGACTGGAACGTTAATATTATTACGTTAAACATTCAAAGGATATCAGAATTAGAGTTTCATATTGAAGATGGAATAGCATGGTATGACTTTCCCATTTATACACGTGATACGTCTATATATAATTCTACTTATTATGAAGAAAAATATTATCAAAGCATTTTTTATTTCTGGGCATCCCGAATAGGGGACGGAAGAAAGATATTCTGTCACTTCAACTTTACTTCACAACATTATTTAGCGTTATTATTTAAAGAAAAGTTACAGGCTTCAATAGTATTCACGCTACATTACACTTCCTGGAGTTTTGATTTAATGGGTGATAGAAAGTTGTTAAATGAATATCTTGATAAATCGGAGAACCACATAAAAAAAACTTTTGAGAAAGAAAAAAACTTTATGCTGGATTGCTGCGACCGTGTGATTGCCATAGCCAAACATTCATACACCATGATTCATGAATTATACGGTCTTCCACAATCTAAAATATCTTATATACCCAATGGCTTAATTTGCAAATATCGAGAATACAACAATGAGGAAAGGAGAAGTTTAAGAAAAAAATATCATTTTACGGACAATGAAAGGATCATTATTTTTGCCGGAAGACTGGAACAAGTAAAAGGGGTGAACAGATTACTGGCGGCATTTAAGGATATACAGAAAATAAATCCGGAAGCACGCCTTATAATAGCAGGTACCGGTAATTTTGCTCAAATACTGGAAGAAGCATATCCATGCTGGAAACAGGTAACCTTAACCGGTTTCGTTCCCAAAGAAACACTATACGAACTGTATGCTATAGCAGATGTGGGAGTTGTACCTTCCATTCACGAAGAATTTGGATACGTTGCCATTGAAATGATGCTGAATAAATTACCTGTTATAGTCCACAATACAACAGGATTGAGCGAGATAGCAGACAACGGGAAATATGCTAATGTATTCCAATTTCCACAATCAGGAGATACTACTCCATTGAAAGACGCTATTCTCAATGTATTGAATACAGGATATAGTGAAAAGCAGCTTCAAAGTGCACAAAAAAGAATAATAAAAGATTTCTCAATAGATTTATTCCGTAAACGGATCATTGAAACTTATACTTATCTGGAAAATCCAGATAAAATAATTAATAACCTTTAAAACCAATTAAAATGAAACAGTTAAATCGTATCAAGCTGCACAAACTCAGCCAGGCTGAATTGGCAGAAAAAGAAGAAAAACAATTAGTAGGTGGACAATGTGGTTGCATTGGTTTTTGCCTTTGTATGTATGCCGGAGACAAAGAAGGTCCTAATGATTCATTCTATGGAGGATCATCATCGAATGATAATGACAATGCGAATACAAATAAAGCAGCTAGCGGTATCTCCAAGTAATTTATTATTAAAACTTGTGTAAGTGAATGGTTGCATATTTAATATGCAACCATTCCTTACCTTTTTTGCCTCACATTATGATTATGCGCAACTTTTTAATAATGCTATCTATATTTAGCTGTTGCTCTTGCCAGGGACATCCAGCTAAAGAAACCACGGAAACAAGCAAAGCAGAAGTTTCGAAGGCTGATAAAACAGAAATGACCAAAGCAGATGAGTCAGAGGTGGAAACCAATGCTCCCAAAACTCTTCAGGATGTATCAAAAAAGGATACCCCCAGAATCTATGAACAATCGGAGGTTGATGAAGTTGCATTCTGTTCATTGCATAATTATGAATTAGTGGAATATTACATGAAACAATTCAAATATCCGCTTCTTGACTCTAAAGGTGAACCTATTCCTATAAACGGAAAAGGGGAAGCTGATTTTGTTCTTGATGATAAAGGGAATGTAATTGACGTGATCATCGTTAAGGGGATCCAGCCTGAGATTGATAAGGAATTCGTCAGAGTACTGAAATTAGTTCCACCCTTCAGGCCTGCAAAAGTGGATGGAAAGAATGTATATTCTAAATATAGAGTGCCTTTAAATGTTGTATTCAAATAACAAGATATCTTATTCTTATGAAAAAGACATTATTTATCAGCCTTTGCCTTTTCTCCGCTCTGTACGGATGCGGTCCAAAAGACAATACCGTTTCATATAATGAAGAAACCGGCCTGACGGTCTGCCATTATTCGAATGTCAAGGATACAGTCGATATAAAACTGAGTGATTTGGCAGAGGATTTCCGTATTATCAAGTTTGATAATAGTTCAGAAGCTATTTTTAACTATCGATCTACTCCTACTATTACAGAACATTACATTGGAATAGCTGGTAGTCGCCGACCTTATATGCTGTTTAATACTGATGGTAAATTCCTTTGCAATCTCGGAAAAATCGGACAGGGTCCCGGTGAATATCCTATGACTATTTATGACTCTGCCATTGATGAGCAGGAACAAAGAATTTACCTGGGATCATTTGGCTTTCTTAATAAAATTATAGTGTATGATCTGAAAGGAAAATTTCTTGAGGACAGGCAGATAGACTACGAATTAAATAAGCCTAAATTTGAACTTGGGGAAGATAAATCACTTTCCATTGTTCATCTGCCTATGCAAACATCAGAAGAAAGTCCGCTAGTCTCCCAATATAGTAAAGAAGGGAAATTAATAGCTCAACTGGAAGAAGCACCTTATTTAAAAGTGAAAAATTTCAATCAGGATGTTTTTGCTTATCATAATGTTCCTGATTTAAGTTTCCATATTACCTCTGTTGATACCTTGTATCATTACATAAAATCGGAAAACAGAATTGTTCCCAAATTTACCTTAGATTTCGGAATAATGGAAGATAAGCCCATCCACATTTATAATGAAATACCCGGGTATTATATTGCGATAGTTTTCGGAAAAGGAAACATCTTTGTGGATAAGGAAAAGCAACAGGCCCGCTTTGTAAGACTGATCAATGATTACTGTGGCGGCATGAAAGTCATGCTTAATTTCAAGGACGGATGGGTGTGGCGTATTTTTGAGCCCGGTTATCTCATTGAATATATCCAGGATCGCATGAATGACAGTGACTGTACCGAAGAAGACCGGAAAAAGCTCCAATCCTTGCTGGATACCATTGATGAGGACGACAACAACATCATGTTTTTGGGTAAGCTGAAGAAATAGAAATTATTCCTAAGTAATATTGGATTTGTGAAAGTAAGGCTGTTTCAGGATTCAGAATCGTGAGACAGCCTTGTTTCTGTATGCTCGTCTTGCCGATAAATTGTTTCGCTTTTTGGTGAGATATTCTCAGTAATAAGGCTCTGTATTCTCTGCAAGATGCGGGTGTTTCGTCAGTCCGAAACAAGAGTTTCACCAGCAGAAAATAAAAGTTCCACTAGGAGAAAACAAAAGTTCCACCAGCACGATACGGTAGAATTGTCTGCTCGATACCGTAAGATTCTCCGGTCGATTCCGGCCGATCGTCTGCTCGATTGGGATTGATCGTCCGCTCAATGCCGGAAGATTGTCGTTTTGTCATGGTTTATTCGGATTTTATTTGTATATTTAGCAACTCCATATGTGTTTATCCGCATGGGGTATATTAGCCAGAACTTTAGTCTGATTGTTATAAATTATAGAGATTATGAAGGCTGTTTATCTTAAGGTTAGGCTGATGGCGATAGCTTGGCTGTCGGCTTGTTTGGTTGCTTGTACTTCCAATGTGGAAGCAGATCTTGAGGTGATTGAATACCCCATTGCTTTTCAGGCTTCGCTGACGGATATATATGGTACAGTGAGCGATGCACAAGGAATGGGTGATTTCCGGTTATGGGGATGGTATCTTACTGAGGATTCTCCTGTTCCCATATTCGAGGGCGATAAGGTGACAGATGGTACCTGGGCTTATGAAGGAGGACGACGCTACTGGACAATGGAGAAAATTCACAGGTTCTATGCTGTGTCTCCGGTGTATCCATTGGAAGGGAGCGGAACGAGAGTCAGTGTAACGGCTGATGGAGTTATTTCTGTTGCTGACTTTGACTGCTCCAGAACTGGTGATGAAGCCGTGGATCTGATGACCGCTCTGGTTGGGTGGGCAAGATATGAAGCAGAAGAAAAGCCGGAGAAAGTCGGGCTGGAGTTTAGGCATGAGCTTGCCCAGTTACAGATAATCGTTAAAACTGATCAGGGAGTTACTGCTACGATTCATGATGCGTCTTTTTATGACATAGCGGTTAAAGGCACTCTGGAACAGGATTCAGGCGAATCCTCGTGGAAACCTGCTGCTGTTGTCGGTAAGGCCGATACTCCTTTCCAAAAGAAGATAGAACGAGTGCTGAAGCCTGTCAGTCAATTAAGCCTTTTTGATAAGATGCTGCTGATTCCTCAGGATTGTATGAAAATTAAATTGGCTGTTAACTACACCCGTAACGGAGAGAATCTGACGGAAACGATTGATTTTTATGATTTGATTTCGTATTTGTCTGTCGGACAGAATTATCGTATTGAGCTGACTATCGGGGCTGATACGATTACATATCGGGCTTCTATTATTAACAAGTGGTGAGAAAGCCTTATATAAAAGAATAATATGGAGAATAATGGATCAACGTAAAAATCTGAGGAGTAATTCTGATAAAATCGTATCTTTGCCTACAAGAATAAAAAAGAATACAATGGAAACAAACGGTTATCGTCTCCTTCTTCCGGAAGGAACT
>ENA-OPVL01000029-OPVL01000029.1-human-gut-metagenome-genome-assembly--contig:-NODE-29-length-78186-cov-30.061602_pt1 | contig 78186 bp, 106 predicted proteins | sample MGYA00241496_ERZ501984 | MGnify/ENA primary metagenome ERZ501984 (study PRJEB25962, sample SAMEA2042986) | human gut metagenome | biome: human gut; feature: human-associated habitat; material: faeces... | reverse complement strand
TCACAAATTTATCCTTTCTATTTTATCTGTAATCCTCGGATGCAAATCTAAGGTAATTTTTAGATATTAGGAAGTAATGCGTCGAGGCCGGCGCCGGTTAATGATGACGTTGTACTTGTAGCAACATTCAAAACTGTCTTAGCTGCCATTTGAGCCAATTTGTTATCAAGAATAGCCTTGTACCAAGTGTCCCATTGAGATTCTGCAAGGTCTTTGTTGATTGCAGCAATTGTGTCAGCCTGGATGGTAATTGCATCATCAGGCTCAACCGCAACACACGTAAAACTGTAAGGCTGGATGTTTTTGTATTCGATTGCGTCCAGTGAAAAATCCTTGATGATGATACGAGTAACGCCAAGCAATCCGAATGTGATAAAATTCACGTTCACAATTCCATTGTATTGCATGATTTTCACAAAGCGTTTCACTGCTTCGGTCGGGTACACACCTTCATCATTTGATACAATAGAGCCACTTATATTATATGTCAAATCACCCCCAGAAACCAACTCTTTACGAGTGAAATCTCGGCCTTGCACTTGAGTCAAAATTACGTTTTTACTGCTATTCATCGACACTTTGGGAGCCAGGTCGATATGAAAGACCGTCTTTGTGTCAAAAGGATCGGCCTTAGAAGACTGGAGATTGTGTTCAATCTCATTTCCAGGATTCCAAAGTTTTTCCAGCGTACTCTTCTTCTTGATTGTATAAGACTCCACGGTATTTTCATCCCAAAGCACATCATCATAATGTACCCTTTCTTGATCATCAAAAGACAATATCAGAGCTTCGGGGACTGGAGTACCATACTTGGTCTTGGCAATAAGTTTATGCCCGCCCTCGCATACAATAAAGCCAAAGTCCTCAGTGGACTTCTTGCCATTATTGATAAGCACTTTACGATTAGCCTCTTGTTGAACACGCATCGCGTCTCTCATCTTATCACGAGCATATCTTTCATACCTTGGAAGGAGGCTATTTAATTCTCCTTCCAAGGTTGACATGGCAAGTTGCTTGGCTACATGAACCAAAGCACTTTTATACGCAGATCTGGAAACATATTGAATACCGCCCTGAGTTTTTTGATAACGCCAGTTAAGGCTGCTTACTAATTCAGAGGTCGCATTTCCTGCGTTAAACACAAGGTTAGACCATACACTATTAAAGTAACCCATACATTATGTGTTTGAAAGGCCATTTAGCATCATTGTTCCGTCGGCGGCGGCTTCATAGAGTGCGTAGGCAACTTTTTCTTTTAATTTCTCAATTATTGCAACATTGTTTTCGTTGGTCATATCAATTGAATCCACCTTCATCAAATTCTGGATGTTGATGTTAATCTGCTTCGGAATGACACGCTCCTTCTGATGAGATTTATAGTCAGATGTCCGGGTGCCGGTACGTCCACCGTTGTTTGTACCTTCATTATGGTTATTTCCAGTAGGAGTATGCACACCAGGTGCGTTAGGCTTAGCAACAGCATTACCCATCTGCTGAGGCGTCATAGTAACGCCTGTCGTCCTATAAGTCTGCTGAGGCGTAAATAAATTGTTACCGTTATTCCACGATGGCCACCAGCTAAATGGTTGTTCATTGTTCGTATTTGTCAATGGATTCCATAACAAGCCATTAGTGGTCAAATTATTATTATCCGTCCCCCAATTGTACGGGCTGGCGCTATTATAACCCCAGCCGGAGTTAATTGGATATACAGTAGGGAATAAAGTAGGCCATTGTGCGTTGACGTTTTGAACGGTTGTCAACAACGTATTCATATTGTTAGACATATCCACCAATCCCTGTGAAATCTGAGCTGGTTGATTATTGTCATCGATAAGTTCCCATTGTTTAGTGGTCGCGTTCCAACGCCATTTCTGACCATTCAGTTCTTTTATTTCTCCATCATGTGAACCAGACAGTGCCTCATTAGAGCCCATAAACGATTGAGCTAATGTAAGCAATGTATTGGCGTATGTCTGGAGTGCCTGAGTGGATGGATCTGCTTCAAGCCCAAGCTTCTGGATAGATTCCAAAAGACGTTGCATCTGACCAGCAGCGGTTTGAGCCATAACTTCTGGCGTTTCACGACCTGAAGGGTCACGCCATATACCATCGCCAGCATAGCCCATATTACGGAACCAACTGGTAACATCATTTGGATTATAGTCAGCCAATGTCTGACCGAGAACATCATAGTCACCCCATCGCAATGCCCGAACTACATCATTTTCTGTCAAATTACCAGCGGCTAATTTCTCTTTGAAATCGGCAATAGCATTTTGAGCCTCAACCATTTGGTACATTGATTTCCAAAGAAGCTGAGCACCCATATATGACTTAGCAATGTCTTCTCCAGACCAATATTTAGCGACATCAGTATCTTCATTCCACTGATCCGGGCGAATCAGAGTTGCCCATGAAGCGGGACCGTATGTGGCGGCAAACGTATCACGCCAATTCTTCGCGTCTTCAACAGTAGCTTTTCCATAAAGAATCTGAGCCAAACGATGCTGATTCTCGTCCATAATTTTTGAACGGTACTGTCCATGTAGCAGTTCCATTGCCGCAGCCACATCATACATAACAGCATCGTTGGTGTCGGATGAACCTTTAGGGTTAGCAAACCTAATATACTTTCCATTAGCATCTTGATAATACCAATCGCCACCGTAATTACGAACTGATAACCCAAATTCCTGACCGTACTTATTAAAGAGATCGGCTGCACGAGAAGCAGCACCACGGCTACCCCACATAGAGTCAGCTGCATAAAACTTCTCATACATAGTTTTATACGTTTCATTGCCAACATCTTTTGTAGTAGTCGCATTTGGTGTCTCAATGCCCAGCAACTCTTTCATCAATTCAATACGGCGCTGAATTAGGTCGTTTATATCGTAATTCTTACGCCACACAAATTCAAGATAACGCTCAGTACGAGTATTGCCATTCAATAAAGCGCCGTCAAGAAGTTGATGGCTATTAGAGAAATCATTAACAAATCCAGAAAGAGCATTAAGGTTCTGATTGAAACTGGCTAAAGATGCACCTAATCCACCAAGAGCCAAACCTGCGGCGGCTATCCATCCAATAGGTCCTCCAACCATTGCAGCCATTCCTGCCGCAGCAAAGAGTCCTCCAGAAGCAACATCCCAGCCATTTGCATTTTCTTTAGTCATCTGGTGCATACCCAGCATCATACCGGCGGCACCTACGCCCATTTTGCCAAACCCTTTAAGACCATTCCTTATTTGCATGTTCCGAACACGCTTATTGAATGTCTTTTGATTCTGCTTATATCGCTTTAGTGCGGCTGCATCTTCTGCTTGGCGAGCCTGATACACTCCAGAGTTCCATGCAGCTACTTCTGCCTCTCTGCCAAGATTATCTATTCTATTAAGATAATAGCCACTGGTTGAAGCATGAGGTCTGGATAAATTCAATCCCTTAGACGCTTTTATATATTGCTTATAAGACAATGGCGCAAACCCTGCCATACCCGCAGCAAATCCAAATGGAGACATTGGAGCAGAACCTGCCGCAGCACCAGCTCCATAAGGCATCACAGCAGTTGCAACGGTTGCTGCCCTTCCAAGTTTGGTAAAGGCACCTGCTAAGCCAACCATCACAGCTCCAACCTTCCTCAACCCCAAGAGCCCAAGAAATACACTTCTAAGAGCCGTTACAGCTTTGACGACGGGCCAAATCATCAACTGAAACTTAGCCCATGTCTTGACGAGGCCACCAAATTTATCAAAGAACCAAACAAACCATTTAGAAGCATCTATCAAAATCTGAATAAACTCCATCAGACTATTAGCCACTTCCTTAAACACCTTCTGTGCATCAGGGTTCTTGTTCGGATCCATCCAATTGATTGCCATCTTCATCCAACCACGCAAAGCCCCCTGCACTCCATTAAATGCAGTTACACCCTGATCTGTGAACACTGAAACAAGCTGTGCCCATAGACCTTGGAATGTATTTTGTTTTTCTTCTGCCAAACGGCGGGTCATACCTCCGGCTAAGAAGTTTTCCAAATAGACTTTTTCCCATTTATCTGCATGGGTTGCGAGAGCTACTGCTCCAGAAGCCGCTGTCTTATGGAATATACGATAATAGGCATCAACATCCAGATTCTTATCGTGAAGTTCTTGGAATATCTGAAGTATATCTTTTCTTTGTCCGTTCTTGTCTGTAAGGCTTATTCCTATATCCTCCCAACCAGCTCTTTGTTTTTTAGTTGGATTCGCAAGGTTGGCCATAATAGTACGCATTGTAGTACCAGCCTGAGAACCCTTGATACCAGCATCTCCTAACACGCCAATAGCAGCTGTAGCTTCTTCAAAAGAAACATTGCCGGCAGACAGAAGTGAAGCCGCATATTTATATGCTTCAGCAATTTCTGTCAAAGTAGTGTTAGACATGGTGAATGTATTGGTCATAATGTCCGCTGCATTACGCATCTGATTTGGTGCAATGTTGTAAGCGGTCATAATGTTTGTAACCAAGTCTGCGGTTTTTCCAAGCTCAGTATCACCAACCAACGCAATGTCTGCAATAGGACTAATTGCCTGCTGGATAGCATTTACATTGAAGCCGGCCATTGCCAGGAACTTAGCTGCATCGGCAACTTCCGTTACCTTGAACTTAGTCTTCATACCGACATTGCGGACGACCTGAGTCATTTGTGCAAATCTGCCGGCAAAATTTTCAGCGGTGTCGTGAGATTTCAAGATGTTCTCAACGGTTTTCATCGCATTGTCATACTCTGCGGCCTGATTAACGACTTCGGAAACCAGCATACCGGCTCCAGCAATACCATAGGCAATGCCCATACCCTTGAGCATATCAATAGCCATACCGCCATTATTAGGAAGCGGAGTAGGACCCCAAAGCTTATATCCAAGATTAGTCGGGTGTCGCATTACTGAAGTTGCATAACGCCTTGTAGCTGCTGTGGTCGTACTGGATGAGCGTGAAGGCGCTGTCCTTGTACGCGAACTGGAACCGCCAATAGGTGCGGCGGTAGCGGCAGTACGAGATGCTGTTTTTTTCTTATTGCCAACACCTCCTAAAGTCACACCCATTGCATTAAGCTGTTGCACTTCGACTTTTGCCATTTGCAAAGCGCGAATCAGCTTGCCAATCTTCTGAGTAGCTGGACGAGTATCAATCTTAACCGAGTATTTACCCCGATTAAGCGCACTCATAGTTTCCACGAGACCACGGACTTTACGCTGTAAATCCATTATTGGTTTCGTAGCCTTATCCATTGATGCAACGGCCCGCTTAAACGAATTGATTGCGGATTGAGCGTTGGCTGCATCAACATTTACAATATAATTGACTTGATATGTTTGTCCGGTCATAATCGAATCAGTCTTTTACAAAGAATAGAGATAGGAGATGAGGCATGGGGAAAAGATTAGCCCCGTTACACGATATTTGTAACGGGGCCTTTCAACGAGTTATCGAATTACAATCCTAAAGCATTTGCGTGTCTGGTGATGACCATTTGACTGTGCATCCACTCCGCATCGCACACCAGCCTGGCAAAATCGTCTTCATCAAGGTCATCGATATTAACACCTGGAAAGTAATGTCGCAAGAGAATTATCTTTTGACGGAAATAGTCATCCTCTCTTACTTCCCAGGTTTCGATAAATTTATGACACGACCGCCGCGCATCTGAATGATGTTGTTCAGCTGTCCCATAAGACCGAAGAGGAACAGAGAGTCGTCATCAATGAGTTCCTTGTCGCCATCCAAGAAGCAGTCACGCGCAAGCTGACGCATAGCCGAAGCCTGATCTTTCTGTGCGAAAGTCATGTACTTGGAGAACGTGATGAACGAAGGCTGGCAGAAGTAGCCGATATAGACGTCCTTTTCATCGTCCGGATCACCGTCCACCATAAGCGGAAAAATCTTTGCTTTGGGGTTGTTTGCTTTCAGGTCTGCAACCTTCTTTTCAACGGCTGCACGGAGCTTGGAATCGAGTTCTTCGATGGGCTGAAGCTCAAGAGTTTCTTTTTCTTCCATGATTCGTTTATAAATTAAAGTTGATACTCAATATAGAATAGGGCGTCACTTATTCAAAGGAGTGAAAATCTTCAAGAAAAATGCGGCACCAGAATCATTACTGGCGCCGCATCCGTTCACTCTAATAAATCCTATGGAAGAAAATTATTTAGTGCTCAGTTCAATCTTGAAGGGGTTAAGCTCGAACTCTTTAGTGATGTTGGTGTCATCCTGTGATACCTCCATGCCATCCTCGTTGAAAAGACAGCCCTTCAGAGTCACAGTCTCCGTAGAGAAATCCTGAGAATTGAACTCGTTTGCGAAAGACAACACAAGATCAAATTCGCCCAGAGCCATCAAAGAGCCTTTGAGTGCTCGCAGCTGAACCTGAGTATTGTAGTCCATCGTAATCTGAGCAGTGTACTCAGTGTTACCAAAACCACGATTTACCGGCTCACCTCCAAGACCATAATTGGTCTCAACCTTCTTCTTTTTGTTCCACTTAATAGCGGTCACACCCTGAAGGATGATTGGATTAGGGTTTGCTGACCCCGTAAGTGCCAAGGATGTCAGCTGAACCATTGCCCATGAATAGGCTACGTTATTGATAATCATTGTCGTATGTAATTTTTATTACTGCTGACTAACGTAAAGACCTTCCGTAACCTCGATAGACTCTGCACAGCCCATCGGCACGATACCATACGAGAGGGTCAGCTTTTTGGTGACAAGAATATTCTGTTCAGCAGGAACGGTTACGAAAGCAGTTCCACTGATTTCCTCTGCACTCTCCATCTCATTCAGAATGTCTTTGAGAAGGTTCTCGAAAACAGTAACCTGAGCGGAAGACAGATTGCCATTAGAGGGGTCAACTTTGATAGGTGAGTTCACGTAAGGCAGCAAGGCGATACGAATAAGGCGACGAGATTTGTTGATAGTTCTGTTACGTGAAATAGTACAGAAATCACCAGCAGAACAAGTGTGGTCGTTAGCAAAGTATGTGTGTCCTTCCAGCCCCTCGAAAGAGCGTACAAACACATAACCAGCCTCTTCCAGCGCATTGAGCTGAGACTTGCTCAGTGCCGAATAGCTCAAACCATTGGTGATGAGCCCATCAACAACAGTGGAGTCACCAAATCCCATTTCGATTGCCGGCACATAGTTTACAAGGTCAAACTGACGAACCCAGCCGATAGATTCACCAACACCAGCCTGAGTCAGAGTACCCAAGGCAAGTCCTACAACGCCGACAGGAGTCGTAGATTCAAGCGATGCTTGCATACGGCGAACATCTTCTTCCATTGACTGAGACAAAAGTACAGTCACGTAACGAGCGTCCACTACGCAAGAGGGGATCTGGCTGACCGCAATCTTATTGGAAGTGGTAGTGCCAATCTTGACCTTTGATGTGTTTGCGCAAAGCAAAATTGAAGCAGGGGCGAAATACTCATCAGCAAGCTCAACAGCTGCACGGTTGATGTCGGCCACAAGACCGATAGAGTAAGCGTTTGCACTCTCATCAGGCTTAGTCCAAAGCTGTTGCTCTGTCCATACACCAATTTGGAAGATTGCGCCACTGGCTGCACGCTGCATCTCAATGATGGCGTTCCAGTCATTAGAACAATCTGCAAACATCACGAACAGACGACCGCTTCCACCGGCCATGTTGAAGAACTGGCGAATGTGATAGTAAGGAATACCTGCCAATACATCGGTGCTGGCATTGGTTTCGCTATCAACTTCTCCAGTATAAGCGGTAATACCAGCCTCTATTGCATCATTAAGGCTATTCAACTCTATCACCTTGTCCTTCCAAGTATCTGCGATGTTCGCCCCACCGCCGGTAGTCCAGAAGTTAGTCTGACCAGAGATGTCAAAAATGAGACCACACACATTTTCAATGGTGTTGGAGCGCAATACCGGAATATTGCCGTCCGTGTCTCTCATAAAAACATTTCCTAATGCCATTGTATGATAGTTTTATTGTTTGCAAAATGGATTTTGGTAGAGGACTGCATCCTTCAAAAAAACCTTCGGAGTGTCTGCTGAAAATACACCACCCAGCTTGTCAAAATACACAGCCTTCTCTTCTGTATGATTCTTCAGATAGACGAGCACGTATTCGGGAATATCGTCCTGTGATTTAGCACTGGCTTCATCTTTCTCTTCCGTAGCAGAATCTTCAACTTTTGTAGCCTCTGTTTCAGGCTCAACAGCTTCTGTCTTTTCGACCTCTGTCTTTTCGACCTCTGTCTTTTCTTTTGTGGCCTCGACTTCTTGTGCAATTGCCTGTTCAGCAACAGGTGCATTGTCTTCGGCCTTCTTTATTTTAGCCATAAGATTATTTTATTGAGTTACAATTAAAAAGAGGAATGGAGTTTCGGTATCTCCACTCCTCTTTTGATGATACAATTACACTTCGTGATTCAGCATCTCTTTAACCGCCTGTAGTTGTTCCGTTCTTGTACGGAGTCCAAACGATAATCTCGCCCGGACGAACAAGGTTGACGTCCATCTTGAGACGCATCTGGAAGAAGTACATCTCAGAGTTAGCCTGAAGGCGTTCAACCTTCACAGACTCTTCATCAGTGCTGTAGTCGATGGCCATCCAGAGGCAAGAATCCTGGTCGGTAGAGAACTTACCGAAGAAGATGGTCGATTCCGGAATACCGTCAATGACAACGATTTCCTTACCCTTGAAGGTACGCTTATTGACGTCAGGGTTCTCTACATACTTGTAATCCTTCTGAGTGGTCAGATACTGGTCGTACAGATCCCAAGTGTCCCAGCCCATGACGAACTTGAGCTTCTTGGACTTACGAATATTGGAAGGAGTCTTCTTCCAAATCGCATAAAGGGCATCTTCTACGTCTTTACCAGTGGTGAAGGCAGTAGAACCGGCCAACACAACCTTACCAGAAGCCAGTTCGTTCTTGTCTGCATCAGTAGGAACAGTTGCAGCCTGAGCTTTGAGGTTGGCAAGTATGCGAGCAAGTGCGCCGTCAAAGTACTTCATCGGTCCAGCAGCAGAAGCGCCACCGAGGATGGTAGCCCCAGCAGGAGCTGTGATATTCGCGTCTATGCCACCTTTCTTGCCACACCAAATACAATCATTGATGTACTGGTCTTTCTTGTCAAGCAGCAGACGAAGCATCGTCTTCTGGACAGCGGGGTCAAGTTCGCGGAAAACGAGAGGTCCTTCAGGCTGAGCAAAGCGCCAATACTCTTCAAAATCGCGAGGATTGAACTCAAGGTAAACCATGAAGTCCTGCGGATCAAGGTAGCGCTCAGACAGTTTATACTGGTTGAAGCCGGTTGTATCATTCGCAGCGCCCTCGGTAGAGGTCGGTGTCGGCTTGTTGTCCTGAATGATGGAGCCCAACTGAATGTGAGGCAAAACGTAGCGTTTTTGAATACCGGGCTTCACATGAATAAGACCGGCCTCATAGGTCTCATTCCCCTTCGCGGTGTAAACAAGGAGGTCTTCAAGTACCTCGCCCGCATAAGTGTTACCGGCAAAATTGATTGTAGCCATTGTTATAACGTAGGGAGATTAAAATGTTTCAAATTTTACCTCGCCAAGTTTCTCCTTGATTTTGGCTTTCATCTGAGCATCAACGTCTTTCAACGTCTCCTCGATTTTGCCTTCATTCGCAGGGTCTTTAGCGATTACCTCTGTGATTACTTCACGAGCCTGGATTGATGCAAGAGTGCTCTTGACAGTGGCAAAGTCAGACTCAGCCATCTTTGTCCAAGCATCTTTTGCAGAAGCCTCAATTTTACCTGCCTTGATTGCATCATCGATAACCGTTGCAATCTCGGCTGTGAGAGCAGCTTGTTCTGCATCCTTGTACGCCTGAAGCGCCGCCTTAGTCTCGGCCAGTTCACTTTTGGCGTTAGCGAGGTCGGCTTCCTTGCCTTCGAGTTTGATCTTCGTTGCAGTAAGCTCACCCTGAGTTTCCTTGAGTGTTGCTTCTGCATTGATCAACTCAGCAATGCGAGCTTCAATCGCTGCGGCCTGAGTGTCCTTAGCGAGTCCAAGTTGTGCTGAAATGGCGTCGAAATTGTTTTTTTCGTTGTTTTCCATTTTGTTTTCTTGGATTGGTGAATAATTATCTTTCTGATTACGAATAGCGGTAATTGACTCGATAAGTTTATTTTCGTCCACTTCAGCAGATACGGCAGACATGATATTGCGCATTTCGACAGCGCTATCAATACCTATCATCTCGTTTTTCACTTTGTCACGCACCTTTTTAGAGGTCTTGATGACATTCTCTGATGGCAGGAATCCAGCTTTCACAGCATCTTTAGCGCTAAAGAAAGTACCGTCCGCATCTCCCTCGCCGTTCATAATTTCCGCAACCTTGTCTTTGGAAAGTCCAAACCGTTTAGTATAAATAGTTTCCAATTGTGAGCGGAAAGCTTCAACGGTTTGCTTTACCGATGGGTCATCATCCTCAACCTTTGAATTAAAAGGATTGTGAATCATCAACAATGAATAATCGTGCATATAAAGGTTATCACCAGCAGCCCAGATAACGCTGGCCATCGAAGCTGCAATGCCTTCTATTACACAATCGACTTCAATAGGACAAGAGCGAATAACCGAGAACGTGCTCATTCCGTACAACACTGAGCCTCCTTCAGAATTGATCATCACAATAATCTTTGAAGGTTTCACATAGTCTTGCAACCACAAGAACTCATCATTGAAGCAGCGAACACTGTACTCATCTACGGCTGAAAAAAAGCGAATGATAGCCGGTTGGCCTTCCTCAGCCTTTCCAACTACATATTTCAAATTTTCTGCATCCATAATTGATTACTCTTTTTCCAAGAATAGAGGATTGCAATTTGAGTAGGGTGAAATCACTCTTTTTTATCTTTGAATCCTGCAATGTCTTCAAACTTCGGATATTCGTGATTTGGAAGATGATCGGGGTTGGCAATCTCATTCTGGTCGCTTGGCTGAGTGAACGGCGGCACCGTGACATACACATCCTGGTAATTCTTATAAGCGTATGAAGTAAAGTCTTGAAACCAGATTTGATAATCAATCCAATAGGGCTGTAAAGCATCATCGAAAGTCAATGGCTGATCCCAATACTCCAACTGAAACCTTGACACAAGTGCCGGGAAATTGGCTTTCTGCGCTTCTATAGCAGACACTATACGCTTATAGACTTCCATGCCTTCACACTCCACTTCATCATCACTGTTGTTGAGGCGATTCAACACATAATGAATACGCATAGTGCCTTTACCCTCAGCAATGTTAGAGGTACCAACATTGTAGTAAATATTGATAAAATGTATAAACACCGCCGGGAACACGAGCCCGTATTCCTTATTATGCGTGTTATATTTAATTCGATTCAACTGGCCATTGTCCAATTTGATAGTTTTGAACAATCGAGGACTTTTAGGGTCTTTAGGGTCCTTTGGAATAGACTCTAAAATTTTTCTTACAGCCTTGTACGCTTCAATCATCGGGTTGGTTTCCACGACTTCCTGAACTTCGTCAATTTCAGGCTCCGGCACCACAGGTACCTCTTCTGGCTCTGTTGGGCGTATTGGTTTGTGTTTATCAATAATCATGGTCTTACACCTGGGAATGTTCTAAAAATGATTCTTTCCAATTCTCGCAATTTGTCGTTCATCACAGACGAGTCACGCTTCTCTGTTGGCATGAATTGTCGTTGAGGCATATTGGCCACTCGACCAGTCCGTATAGATGGATCGTCCGAATTATGTACTGCGGCGAAACAAAAGCCTTTGTGATTATAAGTTCCGTTAAATGCCCTTGGATCAGTAAAAACTTTAACTTTTCCTTTGGAGCGATTGTAGGATTCTGTTTCATAGGTGATAGAATTTCGCAATGACCGAGATTCCACCAGTCCACCAACAGTGAAGCCACCTTTGTTACGTTTAGGGCTATGCCTCCAAACCACGCTGCCTCTTGTATTAAAGCGTTTCATATCAAAGGACTTTTGAAAAATATCAACGGCAGATTGTCCTACCGACACTTGAAAGTTCCAAAGGTTCAAGTCAAACAAGTGAGGCAGCGGTTCCCATTGCTCACGAAATTGCTGTGGCATCAATGGTATGCCTTTATTCACCTTCGCCATCTTTCAAATACTTTGCTTTGAGACGATTTGCTATGGCATTGAGACGGCCAACATGCCGCTCATCAACTTGAAAATATGGGTGTTCATCAGAGAAAATGCGACCACCAAGAGCCACACTTTCTTTGAATGTACGATTAAACCAATCAGGCATCTCAGGTATCACAGATGCTTGAATAGAAGCTATGACTGTTGACGTATCTTCTACCAAATAACAGCGACAATTATGCTCAATAGGAGGAATAAGCCATGCTGGAAACATTGACTTAGGAGCAGTAAATCCTTCATACTGAAGATGCCACGGACGTACTCGCTCATCACCTTGCGTCATGTACATTAGAGTCGTGTCGTTTCTAATCGTCGATAAATAGGCAGCGACAATCATGGCATATTCTATGTCCATGTTTTCTGTACGCATATATTGGTCATGGAATTTAGAAAAGACTGGCAGATAGAAATTGAACCAATCTTCATCTTCCATATCTTCTGCTTCCTCTTCTGTTAGCGCTTCTTCTAACTCTGCCATATCATCAGCCATGTGATATTCTTCCACAACCGCAAAGTCAACCAGATTATCAACTGCGGACAAAATGATATTCCGCTGAGCTATTTGCTCATTGTCAAGCCCGTCAGCATTGCGTATGAGACGTAACGCTTCCTCAAAGTCAACCCCAAAACCGGCACACGCTCTTCTAATGGCAATATCAGCACGAGCTTCCATTAACGCCTCTAAGGACTCCCATTCATCCTCATGTTGGATAACACTAATGACGAAATCGTGGAATAGAGGAATAAGTATTGCCACTTCCTCTTCGTGCCGGTCCTTGTTGTCATCAGGTTGTCGTAAGGCTACTACATTGGAGAGAGGAACCGGACCTATTTTCCCCTCTCCCGAAGAAAATTTTGCGTTTCACGGGCATGACCGTATCTACGGAAATATTCTTCATCGGTTAAATGTCTGGTAGCTGTACGGCTATACCCCGCGCCACTTCCACCGCCAGTCGGACTACCAGCCATGCCGTCCATCACGTTGAGTTGTCGTTTAACCTTCACACCAAACTCTTGCTCAATTGTTTCTGGATCCATTTCCCATGATGTAGTGAGGTTCTGGAAGAGGCGTATGCGGTCTTCGTCGGACATCTCAATGCGCTTAGAATATTTGCACTCCAGTCCATCCGGTAAATAGCCCAAACGAACCAAACGAGGTATTACGGTCTCGTTCATTACAAGTTCTATGTAATCGCGATACACCTCAATGCGGTCTCTGAAGATATTCTCATGCGCTCTGGTTGCGCCTACATACGACTGGGTTGCTCCCGCCATAGACTCTGATCCAAGAATAAGGTTGGAGACATCTTTATCCACAATTGAAATAAGCCCAGTGAACACATGCTCAGAGTTCGACATGGTGAATGTTTTTATGTCAACCTCATCATTAAGGCCGGTAACAATTACCTTATTTTGAGCCGCACTCGCAATATCATTCGCCATTCGTTTGCGGTCAACAGTGTTTTCAGACTCAGTTTTGCCATGAATAATAGGCTGACCGTATGTGTGAGAAAAATTGACATAATTGGCAAAAGTGAATTTTTTAGCCAAAATCAAAGGAGCGACAGCCGAGAACAGCCCCAATTCACCACTGTTAATAAGTACATAGTGGTCAGAATATTTAGGGTCATCAAAACTCCACTGTGGCATCCAAATACCTTGACGCTGCACAATTTTTCTTTGGTCTGCCAAGATATTACGACGCTCCACATAGTTGACCTGAATACCACCGCGTTCTGCTTCTGGATTAACCAAAAACTCTAATCCTGTATAGCCATATAGTTTTGATTCTGCTATACCACGTATAATCTTCAAAAATTCAGTATTCTGAATTTTTCTGGTAGCAGCTATGTCTTTGGTATATTTCCCTTTCTCATTTTGACTTGCCATCATAAACCGCTCTCCAACAATCTGGGAGAACAAAGTTTCCATAACACCCCGCAGATGGGCGTCTTGCTGCACACAAGCATCATAAATGTCTATCAAACGACCACGGTCATCCAACACCGTACCGTTCTGTAGGTGACGATATGAAGATTGGAATCGACATCTGCGCTCGATTTCCCTAACATACTCCTGCACGCTTTTTTTGCTGGTCATAAATATGCTTTCCAGCTTTTGCGTGACGAGCTCTTTATCTGATAATTCTGCGTTAGCCATTTGTTACTATGTTTACTTTCTGAAGAATAGAAAATTCAAGATGATTTTGTTTTAAGACCAAACACACAATTATCCAATAAAAAGAGTCGAATATAAAAATCTTATTTGTTGTTTTTGTTATAAATCACTATAAATCAACGATAATAGAAATATATTATATCAAAAAGACTAATTTTATTATTGTTATATTGAATTTTTTATGTACCTTTGCAGCGACAAATCAAGTTTCACTTCAAATTCAAAACATTATGGAAGAAAAAGAGCGTAGCTATTTCCGCGTAAAAACGGAATGTACAGTCGAGCTTCCAAACGGTGCTTTGGGTAAAAAGAAGATTGAGGAACTGATACTGGCAACGAGCTATACCGAAGCTGAAATGCTGGTACACGAAATCATATCTTCTCTGAACCGCACCCAATTCGGAAGCGTTCACTATGAAATCATCAAAACCAAGATTTCCGATGTTCTATTCAACGACACTCTTGCCCAAGAGCAAACAGTAAAAGATTTTTGTTGCAACTTCTTTGAAGAGGACGAAACATCTGGAGTTGGCCTTTATATGGTCAAGGTAATGTTCCTAACTCTTGACGAAAAAAGTGGCAAGGAAAAGAAAACAATCGAAGATTTTTATGTGCCGGCACTTTCCAATGCAGACGCAAACGAGAAAATCAACAAACATCTGGGTAAAACTATGTCGGACTTCGTAATCCGAGACACTAAATTTGACAAGACGGAAGCTATTTATTGGCCGCTTGACGTACATAAAAGTAAGGTTGAGAATTTCTCCCTTAACTGATGTTGGGTCAGACTGGGAAAGGCGAAATCAAACTCCAGTGTAAAGAGCAATCCTTTCCTGAATTTCCTAACTTGCTCTTTGGTCAAAGCGAATCTGGGCGCTCGTATTTTGATGCCACACACTATCTGTCTCAAATGACAGAGCCCAAGCCCATACAGCCATTCTTTAACCAGTATCGCTATCAAATCAAATCACTTTGCGATACATACGAAATTGGAGACAATCAAATATGTCTCATCAACGAAGAAGGGCATTTTCTAATTGATGGAACATTTCTGTTTCTGTTCATAGCATTTGTCGAACCTGACTTTCTGGCATATATGTGCGATAGAGTTTTTGAGCTATTTGCGCACGGGGTCGCTGTTTCAGATACATACCTTGTATCGGCAGCACGCTCCCGCTTATCCAGTAAGGTCCTTACTGAGATAAGTAGCTATGAAGAAAAATCTAAGCAATAAAACCAGCAATCCAGTTCTGGTCTTTAGTCCTCTTAAAAGATTTATTGGCTACTTTCATTCATTGACCGCTGCGGGCATAGCCTTTAAGACAGCTAACTCTGTTATCTATTCGGCTTGCTCTGGTCGCAGCATATCCAGCTGTGGACTTTATTTTCGATTTCTGGCTCAAGACATTGAAATAGAGGCAAGCGATTACGGTACTTTGAAATTGGAAGAATATGATAAAATGTGCGGGGTCACTCGAACATACTATCCTACAGCCAGTATGTCACGTAAAGGAATGAAATATAAACAATATTCTAAAAGTAATAAGAAATGAAAACTATCAAAGTAAAAGTCATCAATCACTCAAACAATGAGTTACCTCAGTATGCAACCCCGATGTCAGCCGGCATGGATCTTCGTGCGTTCACTGATGAGCCGATAACCATCATGCCTGGTGAGCGCAAACTGATTCACTCCGGTATCAACATCCAGCTTCCTGAAGGCTACGAACTTCAGGTCAGACCTCGTTCAGGGCTTGCGCTCAAACATGGAATCACCCTAACAAATGCACCTGGCACGGTGGATGCAGATTACCGTGGCGATGTTGGGGCTATAGTTCACAATCTCGGTACAGAACCTTTCATTGTCAATAATGGCGACCGCATTTGCCAAATCGTTGCTAAAGAATACGTGAAAATTGAATGGGAGGAAACTGACTCCCTTGATTCAACAGAACGTGGTGAAGGCGGTTTCAACTCTACCGGTATCAAATAAACATTTACAGTAAATCAGGGAGGGTCTGTTGATCCTCCCTTAACTATATACAAGATGAATACTCAAAAATATATTGCCGACCTCGTTAAAAAAATAGCCAAATACAATGAGGAATATCGCAAAGGTACACCGCAAATATCGGATGCTGAATACGACAAATTGATTGATGAACTGAAGGGGCTTGACCCAGGCAACAAATGGTTTCAGCACATAGAGCCGGCCATAGTTAATAAAGACCGTAAAGTGAAGTTACCAATTCCTATGAAATCGCTGAACAAAGTAAAATCAGTAGCCGACATCAAACAATGGCTTAGCTCAATGGCTATTCCGGAAACAGCCAAATTGGTAATCACTCCTAAATTTGATGGAGTGTCTTGGCTCAGAGATGAAATATCCAAAAAGGTGTATTCAAGAGGTGGCGCCGACAATGAGGGTCAAGACTGTTCTCCGCACTATGATTTATTGGCATCACACAAAAAAGATGGAGCAAGCAACTTTCACTACACTTTCGGAGAATTGGTCTTCGATTGTAAAACATGGGAACAAGAATTGGCTGAAAAGACTTCAGATGCAACAGGCAAGAAATTCAAATCTCCCCGTAATACCGTAGCCGGCTTCATAAATCGTGATGAGCCATCAGAACTCTTGCGGCATACCACATTCTACCGATACGGTGTAAGCGAGCAGGATCTTGACGATTTCCAAACCTACACTCAACTATTCCAAACTCTTTGTGAGAAATATCATCAACACATCTATGGCACAGTAGTAACTGTTGCAGAACTTAACGAAGCGAAACTTGCTGAATTATTCAAAGAATGGCGCAAGGATTTTTATATCGATGGGCTTGTTATCTATTTGGATGACATCCTGCTTTGGAAAACTATCGGACGGCAACAAACCACTGGCAATCCCCTATACGCAATAGCCTACAAACACCCGGATTTTACTGACATATTTGAGACAATCGTAAAAGGTATTGAATGGAATATTAGCAAGGCTGGCGCATTAAAACCGGTGGTCAATATAGATGCAGTTGACACCGATGACTGCACAATGGAGAATCCAACTGGCTACAACGCTAAATACATCTTTGAGAACAGCATTGGGGCAGGCGCACGCATTGCAGTAACTCGTTCTGGTGGCATCATTCCCAAGATTCTCAATGTTATGGAAGAAGCTACGGCTGAAACGATGATAAAGCAACGCGACGGTCTTCTATATTGTCCCGATTGCGGCCAGCCTACCCAATGGAATGATTCAAAGGTTGAGCTGATTTGTACCAACCCAAATTGTCCAGGCATCCAACTGGCCAAGGTGGTACACTTCTATACCACGCTGGAAGCGGAGCAAATAGGTGAAGAAACAATTGCCAAAATGTTCAAGGCCGGATATGACACCCTCCAGCGGATTCTTGACATCACTTTTGATGAACTCATGCTCATCGATGGATTTGGCGAATCAATAGCCAATGTAATCTTGACCGCCAACAAAAAAATCCGCGACGGCGTTGACATCATCAAGCTCATGCACGCCAGCGATTGTTTCTTGGGTATAGGGCAAGTCAAAGCAAAAAGTATCGTTTCAAATCTATCCGAAAATGACAGATTTGCATTTACACATGGCTATGTATTCACTGAAGAGGGATTTGATCAGACACCTCAGTTCCTTGCCCTAAACAAAACCATGCAATCCTTCCTTAAAGGCATTGTGCCATTCTATGATTTTGTGGCCCGCAATAAACTAAAGATTCTCCCTATGGAAGAGCCGAAGAAAGCAACAGGCAATAAATACGCAGGAATGAAAATTTGTTTTACCGGTGTCCGTGACAAAGAACTGGAAGCAGAAATTGCCGCACAGGGAGGAGAGGTGGTTAATGGTGTGTCCAAAAACACCACCCATTTAATTGTGGCAGACATCAATTCGTCTTCGAGCAAGGCTGTAAAAGCAAAATCACTCGGCATCCCAATTTTTACAATTGAAACATTCAAACAGTTATAAAGAGCTATTGTTCATTGAACCACTGACTATTATATCACATTTTAGTCAGTGGTTTTTCTCTTACCTTAAAAATAATTTGCTGCAAAAAGATAGATTTTCAATAAATCTTTTTGTGGTTTCATTTTCATTATGTAACTTTGCAGCACAAAAATGAAAGTATAAATAATATGGGACAGAAAAATCAAATTACAACCAGTGACCATCTTCCTTATGATGAGTTCACAAGATTCCTGGATTGCCTTCATAAAGACGGAGACTATCGCTGGGAAATGTATGCCCGACTGTCGTTCTGTACAGCCTGTCGAGCATCAGATACACTTCGCTTTCGATGGAAAGATATTCTGGGTGTTTCATCAGTAACTATCGTTGAGCAAAAGACAAAAAAGACGCGCCAGATTCCATTTAACCCCTCGGTTCAAAAAAACTTCCATGAATTATGGGAACTATTGGGACGCCCGGACAAGAAAGACTACATCATGGCATCTCCGCAAGGCGATAAACCAATGACCATTCAGTATGTAAATATTAAACTCAAAGAGTTCAAGTATAAGTACAAACTGTGCATTGACAATTTTTCCACTCACACTTTCCGTAAGACCTTCGGTAGATATGTTTATGACAAAAGCGAACATAGTGCCGAAAGTTTGATTCTTCTCAACAAGATTCTCAATCACAGTTCTATTCAGGTCACAAAGACTTATATCGGAATCACACAAGAAGAGGTGGCCGGAATCTTCGCCTCTATCAGCCTTTAATCAAGGCGCCAAATTGAAGCACACGCCCAGTTGTGCCCTTGCATAATTTTATATTCCACACATACCGGTCATTATCCACAAGGGCATGGCGCATACATTTATCACTTGTTCATATTGCGGCAAGCGAGAAGACCTTGAAGCCTTCCGCTCAATCAAAAATCCGCTGGTTTCCAAAATGAGAAACGAGCAGATGTGCTTTGATTGTGCCTACTGGATAAATTGGCTCAACGCCCCGGAACCAGACACAATTGTTGTCAGTGGTAAACTGTATAAACTGACCTCTTCATTAAATCTGCTGCCACTCAGCAAAACCAGAGCGAAGACATTGCAATTCGTCGTGAAAACCGGAACCAAAGAGGTATATGCAACAACCGGCATGGTTCTTCGCGGTGCAATTCCTGCAAGACTCTCACAGTTGGTTCCAGATCAATACAAATTCATCACACGAGATGAATACCGCAGGGTTATCGGATTTAATGCTGAAATGTGCCTATCAAAGGGATGCTTCGACCGATACCATTGCTTGTGGTACCGGGCCGACATCGCAGAACCAGATGAACCGTGGAATATAATACCAAAAGATTATCAAATTGGCGGTGAAAACTGCCCAAGTTTCATAAACAAATATGGATTCAATAACAATGGCCAACATCATCATTTATATCCTTCTCGTGGCAATACTTTGGAATGTATTGGACATGAAACGCGAACAGCGAGCAACGAATAATGCCCTCAATATCGTAACAGAAACTCTAAAAGAGGTTGCGCAATACGTTGACCACAGTAACGAAAAAGAAGCAAACACAATCCGGGCACTCAATGAAATGTGTAATGCCCTCAATCAATCGTTCAGCACGACCGGCGCATTTATGAATCATACTTCATACGCCCTTCAGAACATTGTCGTCTGTATGATTCCTTTCATTGATGACATCAAGCAACGGGCTGTAGCAAATGAAGAATATGAAAAAGCGCAGGAGTGTGTCAATATAATCAATAATTTGAAAGAGGTCATAAAACCTAAAAGCAACAATTAAGATAATAAGGGTATCGTCAATGATATAACAAATGTTAAAAAAATGAGACAATTGACCGATTAAGGGGAAATAAACCTATTCGTATATGAACAAAAATTTATCTAATATGGAAAAGAAATTTAAGCCAGAAATGACGTTTGATGAAATGGCAGCAGCTTTTGTAGATGATTATCCTTGGCTCGTGCCAAACAACTCCAATGTAGGTCGATATGCCAAAAGAAATGGGTACATGAAAGTAAAGCAGATGATTAACAAAGTAATGACAATGAAGTATGTCAAAATCAACTAATCATACAGAAAAGTCACAGGTGGCTGGGTATGGTTTGCACTACCATGCGAACAACTTACTTATTTCTAATACGTCTGACAGAGTACTATTCCAGTATATTATAGATGTTGTAAGAAATCAGCTAAGTAAATCGCCAAGCAACCAAACCATCATCATCTCGGCAGCACAACTGGCTCGTATTACCGGCCTCGACGCATATCGCACAATCCCAATCTGCATGGAACGGTTGGAAAAATTAGGTCTCATCAAGAAGCACAAGAACGGTATGACCATCATGTGTGATGAATATGTTACCTTAGTGCAACATATCGAATCCCTCTCACTGGATGATAAAAAATTATTCAGCAAGGACTTTTCCAAACAGGGAACTGAAATCCTGCAAAAATGTAAGATTACTATTAACGAGGGGTGCAGAACTGCACTACTGGGAATGACTGGGAGTTCGATTCCTCTTAAAACCTGCAATAATGTAGGATTTTCAACACCAGAACCTCAAAACCCTACATTTTTGCAGGGGTCTCAAAGACACTTGGACTCAAAACCCTACAATAATGTAGGATTTCACGAATCACAAATGGAAAATCCTACAGTTTTGCAGGGGGCTGAGCAGGAAGGCTCATTGTTATCACAAAACGCAAACCCTACATTTTTGCAGGATTTTGTAGAAGAGATTGTAGAAACCCTACATTTTTGCAGGGATTATGCCACATTTGAAGAGTTTTGCGAATCTTTGCCCCCTACATTTTTGCAGGGTTGGCATTTTGAGTTCATAAAATCTGCATTTTTGCAGGGTTTAATTCCGGAAAGCCTCAAAACTGAGCTTCAAAAACCCTACATTTTTGCAGGGGGTACCCCTACATTTTTGCAGGGTTTGGCATCAAAAACCCTACATTTTTGCAGGACAGTAATAATATATAATAATAAAATATATAATAAACGGGACGAGCAGCAAAAAAACGAGGTCATAGAAGATTCCGATGAAGATTATTCCAGAGATATTCAAAAAGGTTTTGAAGGTTTTGGAAAGGTTGAGGTTATAGACTTTGATAAACCTTCAGAAGATATAAAAGAAGATTCGGAGGAGATAGAAGAACTTTCCCAGCAAAACTTAAAAAGGGCAGAAAGGTCGATGAGGGCAAGGAACTCTTATCGTAACAAACCCTTCATAAAGGTTGAAAGGGTTAAAGAGATTGTTGACTGTCTTGATGAGGTTGTCAAATCCCCAGTAGATTTCTTTCTGTATCAATTCTGGTGGGGTGTCTTTGATTTATATTGTGACCACTATCATCCTTCCAGCAGAATCGATGAGGAAGGTGAAGTGGAAGAAGAACCTCAGTCAACAGATTGGAAAGAGATGATCGGGGCTGCACTTCCACAAGATGAAATATATTCTCTTGCTCAAAATATCTATGAAGATATGGTTGGGGCCGTCGAACAAGGCAAGTATGTTTATGGAGACAACAACGAATGGGAGGTCAAGTTCGGATTCAAGACATTCCAGGATTTTAACCCATACGAAATCTTCCAGTGGACTCCATGTACCATGCAAGACAAGTCGGTACCGGCATTGAGGGTTGCAATTGACCGTTTCTATGATATTGAAGCCAATGACGTGTTCACTGCCAGCAGAGGAGATAAGAAAACAAAGAGCTCCCAGAATAAAAAACTCATAAGCCTTATCTTGTCTGCCGATGATTCCAGCCTTTCTCCAATGGAAATTGCAATCAAGACTTTCTATCGTGACTTCGTTATCTCAGGCGAAGAAAATGTGATTGATGAGTTTACCGACGGCAGAGGAACGGCCTTAGAAAGCGGTGGCGGGCTTCCAGACCATCTTTTGAAACCTTGGTGCTATAATTTATCATCCGTGGGATATAATGAGCTCACAGGCGTTCTATGCAACAAATACAAGCCTTGTGATGGAGTACACAAGAAAGCGTACATCTTCTCAGCAGAGAATGTGGTGGAATGGAATGAGCGAAACGGTTATACAGACACTATTGCACATCAAGCGCTCCAATAATACATGAAGCATATAGCAATGCCCGGCATGATTGTTTCCAGTCTTGTCGGGCATTGTTGTTTTCAGTCGTTGTCTTTATCGTCCAGTTCAGGCCACTTATCAGAAGCGAGATAATCCCTCAGCATTTCGTTAAATCTGTTCAGCATTGTCATGGCGGCTTTGTGAGTGGTGAAATAGTTACCGGACAGATAACGGAGATGTGATGTTGGGGTTCCCTTTTCTTTTTCTTGTCTTACTTCCATTTTGTCCGTGATATAAAAATACGTTTCTCCAATCGGTACTTTTACTTCCAGCGGTTCGATTCTTAGCGTTTTATTTTTCCAGACCTTTCCAACTTTCTCCAACTCTTTTCCAAGACGTCGAAAACAACTGGTAGAGTTCCCCAGCGTGGTTGATATGTTGTCTTGGTCAATATTCTCGAATACCATTGTTCTGATGTCATATCCTGGAGTCTCAGCAAGAGAATAACCGATTTGTTTGGGGTGGTCGGTGGTCGGATAGGTAAAATAGCAATAGAACATTACATCATGTTCTGAATCGATATGGCGAACCACACCAACACCTTGAACTTCCAGCGAATAATCGTAGAAGATTACTCGGTCGCCCGGATTGGGAATATATTTGGGAACGAGACGGAGCTTGCTGGGATCAGGTTGGAGATTGGCTGTGAAGAGGGCATCATAGAATTGCTGGATGTCTTCGTTAGAGGCATCAGATATTTCCTCTTTGGCAACGGTACGGATTTCAGTGCTGATAGAGCCGTCATCAAGAAGAGCGCCGATGATTTCACAAGTCTCAAGAGTGCAATTACCCAGCAAAACAACTTCATTTTTGAAACGAGCCATTTTTAGCGCGTTTAAGCCACTTTCAAACCACGAGACGAAAGATTGCACGTCTATAAGGTTTGCGTCGGAATTTGGGGCGAATACGGGGGTTTTAGGGGTAATCTGGAAGCGTTGTACTAAGAACGAATTTATAAATTCAGCGTCTAATGATGTTTTCGGGGCATAATTAGAGAGAAAAGATAGGGTCTGAAACTGTGATTTCATTGCTATGGGATTATGAATATATCAATTTTTGTGCAAAGGTACTCATAATTTTGGAAAGTGTGCAAATAGCAATCGGAAAATAAGCGTTATATTCCAAAAAACGATTTGAAAAAATGGGCCCTGGGAAAATTTTGAGATTAACATATTAGGAGATTGTATATGGCAAAGGTGAAAAATTGGAAGCAACAGGTTTAGAGATGATAAGCTTATATATAATAATGTGTTACTGGAAGGATTTCGTTCTAACAGGAATGAGTGGCAGTGGGACATTGCTTAGGCACCCAGTAATTCTGTTATGAAAAACGGATTTGAAAAATTGGGCCGGAGTATATGTATGGAATCCCCACCATCGGGCACACCCACCCGCGTATTTTTGCGTGCGTGCGCGATTAACAACCGCGAGTGGGCACGTGGTAGCAATCCTGCGTGGGCGCCCCCATACGATAGGCGACAAATGCTTGAAAATCAACACATTGCGACTTTCACTTTGTGCAAAAGTGAAACCCTTCGGGTTTACGCCCATGTACGCTCATGTGGGCACTCAGGCAAGCGCATGGGCGGTTGTGCGACCCCTCCCAGCACCCCAATTTCTGAAAGAAATTGCCACTCACACACGGACTCCCTCCTGCGCCCACCCGTTGTGCCTAAGTGTGTGCGGTCACGACTACTGTGCGCCCATAATGTGTGCGTGGTAGTGCATGAGTGCCAGCGTGTTGCGTATGCGGTCGGGCATGGGCGTGTACATGTGCGCCCACGATAACGTGCCTGGATGCCCAAGTGCGCCCAGATGCGTAACGTGCGTGCCCACTTACGCCCACTCGCAGTCATGCACGCCCATAATGCGCCCAACTGCGCCTGAGTGTACGCCCATGACGTGCAAGTGTGTGCTCGCCCATACGCTCGTGTGTTGCGCCCTTGTGTGGGCAAGCGCATGGCTGTACACACACGCAGGGAAACTCGCGCTGGACGCGCTAAGACTCTCACGCGCCCTTTCTCCTGCGCATTATGCTTGCGGAAACAGGCGAAGAGACAGGCACGTGGCTCGCACAGTTTCGACCCTACCTTTGCACCGTCAATCACGACAAACCGCCGCCGACGGGTTTCGGCAAAATCAAAATTTTCAAATCATGGCAAATTCTGCAAAAAACACCGCAAACGTAGTCGCTAACAACGTAGTTGTTACCAAGTCCGAAACCGCTAATGCCCAAAAGGGCACTACACTTCGTGTAGTGGAAACTCGCGAAATGTGGGCTGTGGTCTTTGACCACACGGCAACCCTGCTCGCAATGGCAGTCAAAGGCGAAGCCTTTGGGAAGGATGAAAACGAAGGCTTTGCCTTTGGCAAAACGATCGACAAAAACGGCAAACCCCAGAAACTTGCAAACAAGTTGCAACCGAACATTCGTCCCTACTCGTACTCGCTTCTCGCTGGCTTTGCCAGTCGCAAGGGCTACAAGCACGCAAAAGACACCGCCCTCGCAAACCTCGACCTCGAAGAGGTCGCAAAGACGGTGTTCCTCAGCCTTCACCCTTCGGGTGACTTCGACAAACTTGTGGGCAAAGCCGAACCCAAACAGGCAAAGACCCTCATCGAAGCCGTTATAGCAAAGCTATAAACCATCGCCAAGTCGGTTGCTGCATCGCCCTCTACCCTTTGGGTAGGGGGTTGTTGCCGTTCCTCGCGCGTGTGCGCCCATATAGCGTATATGCGTGCCCATATTCGTGTGTGCGTGTGCATATACGCGCCCATCCGTGCAAGTGTGCGCTCACTCGTGCCCATACGCAGTCATGCACACCCACAATGCGTGTCGTGTATGTGCATGGGTGCCAACGTGCGTGACATACGCATCCACGACGCAACACGTGGGAGCCCAAGAGAGTTCACGTGGTAGCCCAACAAAACGCATGAGGCTCCAATTTTTTCGTGGGCGACCAGGCAAGCGTGATGGGTACCCACGAAATATCGTGGATGCCCGATATAACGTGTGTGGATGCGCATAATGTTGCGTGTGGTCGTCCAAGGGGTACCGTCATGCACGCCCATGAGGTCTCGTGTGTGTCCATGCAAATAACGTGTGAGTCCACCTGTAACACGTGGGAGCGCAAAACGATACACACTGGATGCCCACATATCACGTATGAGCGTCCATAACTTCTCGTGGACGCTTAGGAAATTTTGTGGTCGCCCATAATATCGCATGGCTACCCACAATAACTCGTGTGCTTCCACGATTATGTGTGGATGCCCAACGATTGTCGGCTTTGGATGTCCAAGAGTGTGCGTTGGCTCCCAATTTTTGTGGATGCCCAGAATAGTGCCTGACAGCCCACAAAAATCGTGGTCGCCCAAAGATTGCCTGAAACGTGGGAGTCCATCCGTTGTTTGGGTGCCCAAAACTTTATGGGCGAAAGTGGACAAATGTGGGAGTGCGTGGATATGTCTGGATGCCCAAAATCGTGTGGACGAGTGGTTACGTGTGGACGCAATTTGTGGGCTACCACGTGCGTCCAAATATGGGTGCGAATGGACGGCCAAATTTGCGTGAATTTATGGGTGCGCACGTGCTTACGTGGCCACATTTTCGTGAGTGTTTTGTGGGTGCCCATGATACGTGGAGGTGGATGCGCAAAATGGGTGCGCCCACTATGAGGCGTCCATGCCCAGGTCACGTGGACGAGCCCATTTTGACGCGCCCTCTGCCCACGAAACTTTTCACGCGCCGGCTTTGCCTCACGCGCCAAGTTTTTCAAAAATTTCTCGCAAAAATGTTTGGAAATCAACAACTTACGACCCTATATTTGCAACGTCCGAAATCGACATCGGCAGGTGTCCGAAAGTACGGCAACAAGTTCTTTGACATGATTGATTATGCGACAAGCGTTGTGTGAGCCTTATGGCGCACAACGTGAGCACAAGATAGCCCTCGGAGAGTAGCGGAAATTTACGTCTGACGCATTGAGTACGCATAGGGTAACAGGGTCTAAACTGCATAGTCATGCTGACACGCTTAATGCCCCCGTACATACGGACTTCTGTCCTAATTGTGTACGCTCGTGACAAGGCGAAAATTGCATTTTGTAGCAATGCGACAGGCAGAGTCAAGCGTAATTTTTCAATCACCCGACACACGGAAGCGGTGTGTGGGCTACACACAGGTACAAGGACCAAGCGACATGATTATGGCTAAAACGAACAAGTCAAACAGCGCAAACAACATCAAGTTCAACGTAACTTTCGGCGAACTCAACGTGAACACAATGCCCGCAAATGCAGCGGTGCTCCTGCGTAACGCAAAGAAGCGCATCGATGGCGAGATGCAAGAAGTGACCGAGTTTATGGCGGTCGAAGGTGTACGCCGTGCATCTGGTGACGGCATCCTGCTCCCCCTGCTCGCTCTCATGGTGGCAGACGCACAAGAGCGTAACGGCTTCGCCACGGCTTTCAAAATCGTGGTTGTGAACGGTGAGCAAATCGAAACCAAGCTGACCGCCAAGAGCACGTTCACACGTTGGCTTGCAGGTAACGTGGTGTACAAGACCGACAGCGAGGGCAAGCTCAAAAATGCACTCACGCTTGACGACGGACTTTTGCTCCGACACACCAACCTGAACGTCAAGAAAACCTCGCCCCTGCTCACGGCTGAGGGTGAAGCACTCTCCGAATTGCTCAAAACAACGGCAAAGGCTATTGCAAAGCAAGCCAACCTCCGTAGTGCTATCCTCGCCAAGGCTGAGAGCATGTACAACGCCGCTGTGGGCACTGCAACCGAACCGGCACCCGTACAAGTCCCTGAAAGTGCAACCGACGAAAAAGCCGCATAACTTACCGACCGCAATACGACCGCCACTCAGCCCTTCGGGGTTGAGTGGCTTTCTTATGCAAGCACACACGCCCACAATGCGTTGTGCGTCCACTCGCAAATTGCGTCCACATAGGCAATGCGCCCACTCGCACATATATGCTCGTCGTGCGTTACATTCGCGTCCACTTGTTGTGTGTCGCAACGTGGTAGCAAAGCCCTAAACGCGTAACTTTTTCAGATTTTCCCCCGGTCCAAGGAGCCGGTCAATTCAAAGAACATGAAACTCGGAAATATATTCTCGGATGCGCAAATATCTGCGCTCAAAAGCATTACAACCGCCCCGACAGATGCGGAAAAATACACGTCCCATGTAAGCGAAAAAGCGTGGGAAATGCTCTATGATATGGCGGCAGGACTTGGACAAAAATTGTCACAAAAATTTTGGCAAACGCTGGATGCAAACATACAGACGAGCCAGGAAGTCATGGTGTGCATGAAGGGCAAAAAGGAAGTGCGCATAGAGCCTGTGATGCGTCAGGTTTGTTACGCAAAGCACCTCGGTCAGATGCTTAAAAGCGGATATGTTATTGCTTGGGTTGGCAAAGGCTCAACTTTGGTAACTTGGGACAACTGGAAGCGCATATATAGCACACTCACAGCCCCGCTTTGCTCACAAGCATACGACACGCCCATGTCTGATGCCGAATATCGCCGTATCAAAACTGCAAGACGGAAAGAGCAGGAATTTTACGACCTTGCCCGACCTATCCGAAGCAAGAAGGCTGGTCGGTGTCGTATCAGTTTTGAGGAAGCCAATGCCCAGCGCATTAAATCTGAGAAACTTATGTTTGAGTGTCGTGTGGAAGCAAGAGCGAGAAAGATTTTAGAAGCGTTATAAAATAGTTCATAATCATGTCAATAGCCGCAACCGGAGCAATCTGGTTGCGGCTATTTTTATACCCCAAAAAGCAATGAAAAAAGTAAGATATTCCCTGTGGGGCAAGCCTCACAAAGCGATATTGGTTGCCACTTGCACAAGCAATGGCGTGTACACAAACTATGCAAACTCCCGGCACAAATGAAGATGAAAGCCTCAACAATTTTCTGCGCTCTCTTGGCGATAGTCGTGGGAGCGCAACTTATGTCAGCTCACATTGAGTGCATGGCAATACTCAGTAAACCCGCAACTAAAGAAACATATCTGGAGGAAAATGAGCCTGTGTCGGGTATGTTCTTCAGCTCCGAGTATGTTCTGGAGGAGTATGAGCGTGACGGCGCATATTGCATCCGTTACGATGATGCCGATGCAAACCTGTTTGACGTTGAAATTGTCGTGGACTCCGTGACATATCAAAGCGTGATTGGCTCAATAAAATCCGGCAAGGAAATGGTCGGGGCGCTTGTATTAAATGACAGTCTTTCTTGCCACTGGCAACAAGTATTCACATTCGTTCAAAACTCAGAAAATTTCTAATTATGGCGAACAACAATCAAAACTCAGAAACACTCAAGTCTCGCATATTATCCCTCACTGGCGACATTCTCATGGTTATTTGCCGTGTGATTGTTAGGTCCTTGTTATGGATTGCAAAACACTTCTGGAAGCGTTACTTCAACATTGAAACCCCAGTGTACAAACTATGGTGGTCATCACATGCCAGAATAATGCAAAAGAAATTAGACCAATGTCATCAAATAAATTATTAGCAATATGGAAATGAAATTTGAAGAACAGAAACCAGTTGACGTTTCTGGAATCAGGATATTTGCTCACAACTCTATTCTTGACCTTGGTACTGGGTATGTCAGTTTCGCAAGAGATATGTACGAAACCGCGATAGTTCTCAAAGGTGCGGATGGTGTTGGGGTAATGTTTCTCATTCTCAATGGAGATAAGAGAAAAGAAGTAGAAAAAGTAATTGAAGAGTACTCTCAAGAAAAATGGCTAAAAGATGGTTTGTTTGGTGAAGTGGTAGCTTGGGCATGTCAGCACCCGGATCTGAATATTGAAAGGAGCACTATGGGAAGATGGAGCTCACGGTGCGGTTTAAGAGCCATAAAGCCTATAATAATAGAAGATAAATGATATGGAACAGACAAAAATATGTGGGGTATGCGGGAAAACATTGCCCATATCCGAATTTAGCAAGAATAGCAAAGCAGCTGATGGTCTCTCATACCGTTGTAATACATGTAAAAAGCATGGCCTTACAAAAACGACTACATCAAGGCGCAATATCGTTAATGTCATGGAACTCTCAGACGAAGCATTATGCGGCGAACTTCGTAGGCGCGGCTTTACTGGAGAATTGTCGTATCGTAAAACAATAAGTATCTAAGCGTATGATTACAAAGATATTAAACAAAATGGCTGAAATTGTAGCTAACACTATGACATCATTCCAGTCTGATTTTGAGAAGTACGACAAAGAATATATCATCAAGGAAGGCGTGAACGCTTTCCCTTTTTTGTGGATGATACATCGGTCACACACTTATCTTATTCGCTTGTCGGAAATCAGAAAGGATTACTTTGATAATGAAGCGTTTCGGTACGATATTGCACAGAGTTGCAGCTGGATTCATGCTTATTTGTGGCCCACAGGCATGAAAGTAACTGAGGATATTTATTTTGTCACCAAAGACCATGTGACAAAAATCAGTTTAGAACAAGCTCGCAATATCGCAAGAGACGCTATTGAATTGGCAATTGCGACATGGGAGCAAGAAAATGAAAAAATGCCTACTAAATTCAAAGTACGGGTGGAAATAGGAGGCATCTCTCTCTGCAAATTAAAGGAACTTATCCAGGATTGCCGTAGTCATAGTGATGATAGTTTGTTGAAATGCCTGAAGCGTTTTCACAATCATCGCCAGCAAGCTAAAGACCACAAGGTTTCTATTTGGTATAATGAGCGTTGCAATGAGTTCTCCTTTGCTGAAATGGTGAATGGGAAATGCCAGTTGAATGGCGCCATTGTTTTTCATGGCTGGCCCGAAAGCGGGTATCAAGAGAACAATTCCGTCCAGCTCAATCCTAAATATGGCTGGGCATCACACACTTAAAATGTAACAGATATGATGCACGAAGAATATACGATGCACGGCGTGAACTATGTCCGCATTGACAAGAAGAAAGCACGAATCAAGTTCAACACAGGAAACACCATTTACTTGATTCAGGACATGATGCGATTGGACAACGCTTGGCAAAGCCCCTGTCCAATTAACATAGAAGAATCCAGCGAAAAAGATTTTGACAAACTGGTAAACGCCTTTCGGTATTACAACTGCGATTCAGAGCGTGGTCATGGCGTAAAGTATTTTATTAAGGAGGTGGATTTATGACAGAATCAATAAAAACGGCTATAAAAGCCATAAATAAGTGGATATTCTTTGGTTGGAACTATCCCAGTATTGAACACGAGTGGACTAACATTCATGGAGAAAAGAAGTTTGAGGTTGTTCCTGTGTTTCTCACAGAAATTAAATGGACATGCAATTTTGATCACATTCTTTCTAAATGGCATATTGCAACTCGAACCAAGAACTCTAATGCTTATCTGGTAGAGTTTTATGCTGAGCTTGGAAACGAAAACCGCCGGTTACTTTTGAAGTGGGTTATAGATAACTACAACGATGAGCGTACAATTTGCGAAGATGATTCTGAGGAATGTTCTGAAGCGCAAATCTTGGCTAAAATTCGTGAGTGGGCTGAGAATATTCCGTATTACCTGAGTAATCGTGAAGGCTACGCTCGTGGCTATCGTGAAGGAATGATACGGGCTCACAAATTAGTGATGTCCATGATTACCGGTGAACCTTTTGAAGAGTAAGAACGTGTTTTGAGAGTTTTGATTGGCACCGCAGTCTGATTATTTGGGCTGCGGTGTTTTTTATTCCCTCAATACAATAAAACAGACATGATTATGAGCAACAATTTATTGATAGAAACAAAAGAAATAGGCAACCATCGTATCAATATTTATTATGATCCAGATCCAATGTGCCCTTGTGTAGATTGGGATATGGCAGCATGTTTCTTGTGGGAATATGACCGTTCAGCCCGACTGTCTGATGCGTGCAATTGGAGAGAAGTGTTTGGTAAATACGGAGATAGCCGACATTCACTTGCAGATGCGCTACATCAACTTATTGGCGAGCATGTTGAATGGAAAGATTTGCTGAATTATTTTAAGAAAGGCAAGGTTGACGGTTATCGGATGAGATACGACAAGCATGATAAAACATGGTATTTGGAATGGTGCAATAATTCACGATACGCTGAACATAAAGGCTATCAAGAAATTTTCAGCGTTTCTCCTTCAGACCTTTACACGTATGATTATACGGACCAGTTTATAGAAGATTTGGAGTGTGACGAACTGGTTCAGATTCTTTCTGACTTAGGTAAAGATATATTTGTCAAAGAATGGTCCACAACTGGGTACGGTCAAGGGGATTATGTTGAAGGTATAGCTTTTTGTACAAAGGAGCGATACTCAAAAATGGTCAACACTGACACTACCGATTGGAAAACCAAAATTGACGCATTGATTGATGGGGAAGTCGAATGTATTGGCATGTGGATGTGGGGTGATGTCAAAGGCTATGTTCTGGAAGAGAAAGTGTTATATACGAAGCATTTCCAAGACCCAAATCGTAAAGACGAAGATGATTTTGACTGGGAAGAGGTTCATTCATGTTGGGGGTTCTTTATGGAAACAGAAGAGCTCATTAACGAAGTGATTTCTGAGCACGGATTAAAAGAAGTAGCATAAAATGGACACTCCTCGTTTTATCCCTGAAAAACGCACTGCTATTGATGGAAAGCAATGGTGGTGCGTTTATGACACCCAGCGTCATTGCTGGAGTTCATACCTGTGTCACGGGAAATACCGCACCAAGCGAGCATGTCAGGCTGCAATTGATGTGGCTTATCAATACTTTAATCACTGATTAGCGATGAGACAGAAAAAACCGCTTACTAATGAGCAGAAAATAGTAAACGCTTGCAATTTGGATGGAAATTCACTTGCAAGCGTTTATGTTATCGAAGCACTAAGAGTTGGGCTGTTGACGTATATCCATGAGTTTTCGGACGAGGAAATAAAAAATGGATGGGGATTTTTGACTCCCCAGCTGGAGTAAGAGCTAAGATGCAACGAATTTTGGATGAAATAAGTAAAGAATAATATGAAATACTTTGTAGAAGAAAGCCTCTCAAACTTCAATTTTTGGAGCGGAGGCAAAGACCGTGCCGAGCTGCTGACTGATGAACAATTTGATACGGTTGAGCAAATGATGGAAGAAATTGAACCGGCTGAAGGTTGGACCGATACGGCCATCAATGATTTTTTCTGGTTTGATTTCGATACCATCGCTCAGTGGCTTGGCTATGCCGACGAAGCGCATTTGGAAAAAGACATCACACAGAGTGAAGTGCAGGAAGCTCAGGAATGGGCAGAAGACCGTGATTGGGACCAGGCTACTGAAGATTTCATGGACTGGTGGAACTGCATGGACGACATTGACCAAGTTGAAGAATATCGTAAATACCAGTAACTATGAATCAGCAAGAGTTTATTGACCGCATTATAGAAATCGCGGAAAGTCAAGGATTTTCCGTGAGCACTGAGATCAATGGTGACGATGTTGAGTTTACATTCTCCCAGTACACCGATTTTGGACAAGACTTTTGTTTCTGGGCTACGATGCAAAATTATGACATCTATACCCTGATTGAGGAAGTTGATAACTACTATGAAGGGTATGACCCGGACGAGGAAGCTATGCTTTGGGTCGGCCCTGATGGACATGGCAAAAACGGAGCTCCGTATCGCCTGACTGATGTCGTGAAAGATATGGAGCAGTGCGAACAAATGATAAAGAATTTGTCCGATGCCTTGTCTGAAGCGAATAATAAAGAAATACTTTGGGAACAACCAAATTCTTAAAAAACATGGAACAGACATTTGAACAATATGTAATTAACTGGTGGACAGAATATATTGAAGACCACCAAGACGACTCAAAACGCCTAATGGAATTGTTTATCGGCGAAGAAGAAACCATTGAGGATTATCTTGATGAAGGAGAAACACCTTACGATTGGCTGATGGCTAAGGGTGAGGAGGATGCGGAGGAAATTTACGAGCACTTCTTTGGCTATCGTGCGGACCGTTCTATTCTTACTGACGACCTTCCGGACACTGAAACATTCTTAATCAGCATGTTCAAGCAAGCTTATACTGAAAAGTATGATTTTGTGGACGAACTGATTGAAGATATGGCTGGTCATTCAGAGAATTATGATACTCCGTATGGCTTTTTCCATGACCTTTCTTATGGAGGTTGCGTATCTGGAATGATAGGCATGTTTGTGTACCATTCTGATTGCAAACGGTTTTACATTGAGCACATTGATGATTTGGAAGCGTTTGTAGAAGACTTTGAAGAAGAGCTTGGGGAACCCATTCAGAATAAAGACCACCAGCCCCATTACACTTTTACTTGCTGGCTGTGTTATGAGGAACTTGCATATCGTATTGCCAGAACACTTTACCCTAATACGTTTTAAGTTATGAGATTAGATTTAGAAGTACCCAGCTTTACCGGTTTTTATCAAGGTATCTGGGATCAGGGCGAAAATGAATGGACGGAAATCCATGAAATGAAGTATGGTGAGTATGAAGATTTTGAAAGTCTGAATCTCATTGATGATTGGGGCTTTGGTCCCGATTATAGAGATAAAGTTGCAAAACTATTTGCTGATGATTATGCTGAGATAATTAAAAATTGTCTTGGTGTTCCGATGGAATATGTTGGTTGCTATGTCAGCTCTCCCAAAGAGTACAATTTCACTACTGACCGAATTTTCGCAACCTTCGAGGTTCCTGATTACGATGCACTCGTTAAACGCTTGAAAGAATTAGGAAGTTTGCCGGAGTATCTCACTGAACTTGCGGCTCTAATTAAGAAGTATCATACGAGTTGCAGCGGCTTCATATCCTTTATGAGTAACGACATTGAAGAATGGTTTGAACTGATGAAAGACCCGTCAAACGATCATTATACCAGTTATTTTCTTGGCTATTTGCTCAGCCTGATGGCTCCAGAAGAAATTGAAGGCTTGAATGAGTCCATCTATATGTATGTTGAAGAAAGCACTGACTATCATTGTGTAGAACCTGAAACGGACGAGGCAAAAGAGGAATGGGAGATTTATCTGAAATATGGTTCGCTCTACACCGATTATGCTACAGCACATCCTATGCGATATGAAAATCCCGATAAAGGCAAATGGCCTTACTGGATTGTAATTGATTGGGATGATTACAAAGAACAGTTCCTCGATTATGTCGAGAAGCATGAAAAAGAACAAAAACGTAAGGCTGCGCTTGCTGCGATGCCTGCAATTCCAGGATTATTTGACTAATGAAACTTTTATTTCCTCTACCTAACGGAGAAGAGCTCGACCTGTTAGGCGATGGACCAAGCGATATGGAATACATTTGTTTGGTATGTGGTGAGTTCAAAACTCCCATATCAGAGCTACTTGAAGATTATAAACAGGAGCCTAATAATTTTCGACGTCAGGCTATTGCTGATGAAATACGTGACCAAGCGTATTTTTTCGCTGGCGAAACTGCCAATTACGACGAAGACCTTCAGCAAATGATTAGCTGGGATGACCTCGGAGAGCAAATGTATCAGGCTCTTATAACATTTGCAAAAATATGAAAACAAAAGACTGCTTCGATGAAAACGGGTGGCTGAAGGATGAATACCTGTGGCCCCTCCGTCAACAAATAATACTCGGAAGCATATTTGTTTCTGATTATGAGAACAACTTTGGCATCAAGGCTGAAAAGGTCTGCGACTTCTTTACGTCCTTTTGGGACAGCTATTGTGAAGAGCGAGCTAAAGAGGATGGCTTATGGGTAAAGGCTGTGACGATGGCAAAAAAACGGTTTGCCAACGAGCCTGATGCTTCAAAGCATAAAGTTAGCAACTATATACAAGATACTTATCTTGACTTACAGCATCAGAAATATGACAATGCAGAAACCCTTTTGCAATGGTATGGCTGCTTTGCTGATGAATGTCCTTTACCGCCGACCTATGTAAATGTCGATATTCACTGGGATTTTGCCCGGTCAATTCGAGTCATAGCGTCTTCTGAGGATGAAGCATACGACATCGTAGATGAAATGATGCAGAAAGAAGAAATTCCCAGGAGTACATTTGAGCCGACAGGTGACTACGAGCTTGATACAGACTGGCAACCCGAATAAATATTACGATATGAATCAATTCACCAATGAACAGTGGCAGGACATCTTTACGAAGTTCTGCCACGACTGTTTTATGTATTGGAGGCATGAGGGTGATTCTATTGCGGTTGCCTTTGATAAAGCGCGGGAAGAAACTCTGAAGCTCCGGCACTATCCATTTGCGCCCAAGGGTCCGGAAGTCAATTATGACTCTCTCAGCAAATGGGGCGAAATGTATAATCAGACCGTTGTCGAAATTCTTCATTCGTATGAACAAGATGACGCTCTTGGTGATTTGCGTATCTGTGAGCATTGTGGTTTCCCAGTATTTGATGGCTACTACATTGCTGGCAGTTTCTTTTGCTGTGAGTGCTGTGCTATTGATGGAAGTTACGATGGTGACAAAGAACAGTTTGAGCAAGATTTAGAAGAGGGCGACGACCCTCAAAATTCTATGTGGGACGAAGTTTATTGGTCCCAATGGCATTACCCTATCAACGATTAAGATTATGAACATAGAGAATTTGAACCAGCGTTGGTTCTCACTGAAGGACGACGCAAATCAAACACTACTGGATGCTATCAAGGCTCACGGCGGTGCATATTATTTTGTCGATGAAAACGATGAAAGCCTTGCCGAGATTGATGACCTGAGTGAATTAGAACTTCCTCTTGTTGACGCTTACACTTACTACAAAGGCCGGCAGGGTTCTTTCTATGTGACATCGGTTATCCTTGGCAATCATGGCATCGAGTTTTACGGCATAGATGAATATGATTGCATAGATCTCAAAGATACCATCCAGCTTGACCATGTTTCGTTGGGAGGTATTCTTGATATACTTGAAAATTTACCAGACCCAAATATAAAATGAGACATTCAAATTTTTATCAACAGTACAGAAAGCTTGAAGCCTTAGAGCGAGAGGAACTTAAAAAGGCTGTTCTTGCCCACGGAGGCGAATTTCGCTTCCAGACAGAAGACGGAGAAAACGTAGAAGGAGTTCAAATGCCAATTGTGATGGCCGGAGATAGTCATTGGGAGTCTAACTGTGATTGCTACATCACTCGTGTAGCGGTAGTAGATGGCATCCTTGAGATTTACGGATATGATAAAGAATATGGCAATGAAGAAATGCGTCTTGATGATGTAGAGTTTGGACATCTTAGCTATATCATAGATGAGATTCCAGAGACCAACGATGTGAAAGATGTTACTACAGAGCCGCCTGTTTGTGAGGTGCCAGTAGTAAGCTTGTGTCGAGAAGATATTTCCGATGCCGGCTATGATCCGGAAATTTCTGATGGCGATTTTCAACAGGTTGCAAGTAGAATTGGAAAATATCTGGAATGGCAAGACTTCTTCCCTCAGTTCCTTGAGAATGTTAGAGAGGCTTGTGCTTATTTAGAAATTCCTACTCTGAAAGAAGAGAACGAATAATTTATTATTTACAATTAAATTCAAATTACAATGGCAGCAAATCTTACAGAGATTCAAAAGCTCAGAATGGCTATCGTAGCCAACCTCAACTTCGATGTTGAGAAAGCAAAGAAAGTGTACAATTTCGTAACTGGTGATGAACAAGCTCCGGCTTCATTCCAGCAACAGTTCTGGTCAGACGGTGTGTATTACGTCTTGGAGGGTGGACACCTCACATCTACTGACGACCCGAAGTCAATCGCCGACAAGGTAATTGGCGTGGCTGTCAAAATGGGTGATAAAATCGCGACTGTTGCGCTTCACGACGCAGCTGATGGTGAAGAGGTTGCTCTTACCGCAGATGAAATAAGTGGCACTCCGGAGTTTTATCACTCAGACTTCTTCGATGCAATCACAGACTGGGATGGTGAAGCCAATACCAAGGACTATGGTGAGGCATTGAATCCGAAGATTGACCTGAAAGAAGGACAGTATATTCCATCTCTCGCCCAGTTGCATCTCATTCTGCTGAATATAAAGGAAGTCAACAAGGCGCTGGAGGCTGTTGGTGGTTCTCCGATGAGAAAAGAGTGGTACTGGTCATCCACTGAGCTCAGTGCCTACTACTCGTGGTTCGTGTACTTCGGCAGTGGTTCCGGCAGCTACTTCAAGTTCAACACTATCGTGGTTCGCCCTGCTGTAGCCCTATCAGTTTAATCTTTATTCTTCCTGCCGGGCCAGTTTTTCTGGCCCGGCTATAAAAAATTTCAATATGGAAAGTAGAGCTATTTATCTAACAGTGCGTGTAGATTTGTCTGTACCTGACAACTATGAGTTATCTAACGGAGAAATTGCTGAAGAGCTTGAGTGCGCACAAGTGGAAATGCAACTTCCGCAAGACTGCCCATACCTTGTGGATAATGTAGAAGTTTGTGGTGGAAATATTAACAATCAGATTATATGAAACATACATTAGATACTTTGTATTGTCCTGAATGTGGCGGTACTAATGTTCAAGTAATGGCATGGGTGGATGCAAACACGAACAAATACTGTTCTGATGTAAACACTCCGGCTGAGACGGAAGATACATGGTGCGAAGATTGCGAAGACCATACCGGCCTTGCCACTCTTTCTGAATTGTGGGAACGATTTTCTGAAATCCCCATCAACAATGATGATGAAATAGAAAAGCCGTTTTTGTGTTTTCCTGCCGGCACTTATCGTTTTGATGTCTGGCATTGGTTTGATGAGCGATGCCCAAATGGTCTTGCGGTGGACTTGATGGGAGAAAATGCAGAATAGAATGATGTCCGATGTTAAAAGCGAAAGATAACATTATTCCTACAGTTGAACAGTGTGCTCCATCAATTCTCTCCCTTCATGGATTGAAGAAAGGCCGTGATTACACACTTAGTAATGGTCAAATATACTTGAAAAATACCGCAAAGAAAAATACAGTAATCGCTGCTCTTAGAAGAGTTTGCCCGGAGAAACATTATTACTGGGAAACGCCTCATTTGTTACGGTGGTTTTAATCTATTGTGATATGACACAAAAATACTATGTAAATGTGCATTATGATGTGGTTTTGCAAGCAGAAGTGATTGCGAAATCGGAAGAAGAGGCTCATGCGTTAGCTGTGGCACAAACCGAATATATTTCGCTTGATTCTGGTGATGTTTGCGACATTAACACATGCACAACCCAAATTGATAAAATATCAGAATGACATGGCAGATATTATATTAGAAAAATTCTTTGAGTTGCCTCGATGGGAATATGCTATTGATAAGGGTGTCGGCAAAGACATAAACCGACGAGACCTTTGCAAATTAGCGAAGCCCGAAGTGAGGGGTCAAATGTATCAGGCTATCAAGGATGGCAAATATGAAATTGCCCCTCCTCATACAGCACAGATACCAAAGGACAACGGTGAGTTCAGAACGGTCTATATCAACGAACCGATGGACCGCATACTTCTTAGCATTGCCAACGATCTTCTTTTTGAACTTACTCCGGATATGGTTCACAAGAGTTGTAAGTCCTATCAGAAAGGTACTGGTTGTGGAAAAGTAGTTCAAGAAGTTTCAAGAACGATATGCGGGACTAAGGGTGATGTAATTGGCTGGAAGTCTGACCTCAGCAAGTATTTCGATAGCGTGCCCATCGAATTTATTGATAAGTCGTTTGATATGGTAGAAGCCCAATATGGTCACTCTGCACTGATTGATGTGCTAAGAAAGTATTATCACAGCGATTATTACTTTGACCCAGACGGCAACCTGTTGCAAAAATATCAGTCATTGAAGCAGGGCTGCGCTGTCGCCTCGTGGTTGGCCGATGTCCTTCTATACCATATTGACTCCAAGTTAAGTCAATTGGATGGCTTCTATGTTCGTTACTCCGATGATATGCTTTTCGTTGGTCCCGAATACGAAAGAGCGATGGCGATTTTGACAGATGACCTTTCGCTAATGAGTATGAAGCTCAATCCGAAGAAAGTGGAATACTTGACCCATACACATTGGTTCAAATTCCTTGGTTTTTCTATAAAAGGGACTGACATCTCATTAAGCGGGTCTCGAATAAAAACTTTCCAGAAGGAAATTGAGCACCGTACAATCAAACAACAGGGAATCACATTGACAAAGGCTGTCAATTCTGTCAATCGTTATCTTTACAAGGGTAATGGCGAGTTCAGTTGGGCCACACAAGTTCTCCCTATTTGCAATGTCATCAAAGACATTAACGAACTGAATAAGTTTGTTATGGATTGTCTGAGGGCTGTGCAAACTGGCAAGAAGAAGGTCGGTGGTCTTGGCTATGTCAAAACAAAGTCTGAAGGTTGCATACAACGCGGACAGGGCAGAAATGTCAAAAGCAACCGAAACAAGACGGAGCAAGAAATTCCCGGCTATTTAACCATTGGCTGCATGAGAAACGCTCTTCTGACGAGCCGTGAAGCTTATGCGACATTGGTTGAGAATCTTTGATAGTGCAATACGCTGGAAGAAGAGCGCTTCTTTCAATTTAGACGCCATAATGTTGTCCAGTTCCAGCTCAGACTTGTAGTCGTACCCGACTCCTGCGCCGGAGCTTCCAGCGGACAGAATGGCGTCCCAATATCGAAATGATTACAGAAATGCACCATAAGTGCTGACTTTCAGCAACCGAGTGTACGGTTTGAGAGGAATGGCTTCAAAATTCAATTAAGATCATCTTTAACTCTTGATTCGTTTCGTCTTGAGTGTACCACCAAGACTGTCAGAATCAAGACAAGATGATCCTAATATCGACACCATTAAAGTATTACACAGTAAAACCTGACTTCTCTTCTGAGTATGCAGAATATGATTGAATAGCGAATACTTCAGCGTGATCTCCTTAACACTCGATAAGGTCCGAGTCTGTTATACATCCTGGACCGTTATCGATGAAGCAGATCACGTACATCGAAAAGATTACAGAACCATACAAAAACGCTTGACAATCATAAAACATTTGGGCATCTGCACAAGATAGATTATGAGATATAAAATTTAATTCTGAAGACTCAAACCAGAATCGACGGGCTGGCGCAGATGCGGGAGCGCATCTTCTTTCGCCCGTCGATTCTGGCGAATCTTCTTCATATCGGCTCCAATATAGTTATGTGCAATTATATCTTGGTAATCTCGGCAATACAGCTGGTCCGGTTCAAGAAACTAATGTTCAGCTTTGCGGCCAGAATCCACCGCGTGAGCCGGCGCCAACAGTTTACCAACTGTTTCGCCGCCGGCGCACTCCGTTCATCTGGCCGCACACATCGAAACGATTGAAGTAATGTATCGCAGTTTTGAGAACCAAAATTATTTCAGCACAACTTCGGTCAGTCAAGGCAGCATCTTTATAAGAGACTGGATTTGAACGAAGGTTATCCATCCAGGTTTGAAACCTGGATTACTCGCCTTCGGCATCCAGCTCTCTAATCGAAGCAAATATAGAAATGTGCCAAACTGATGAGACTGACTATCAATACAGCACAGTATCAATTATGCAAGCGGCTTTAATTCAGCGCGGCGGGTACACACACGCGTGGTTCATCTCAAATATGAGATGACCTACGCGTGCCAAACCCGCTCTTCGCATCGGCTCTAATATAGCAATGTGTCAATTAGCCTGAGCATAATTAAAACAATGTAACGTAACATCGGATGTATAAGGGATTTGGCTTTAAGTAACAGGTCACAATCATCCGGGTTCTCTCAGGATTATATCCTGACCTCACCCGGATTCAATACCTGTTATGTATCGATTCGATTAAAGAACTACGTCACAAATTTTGAATACGTCCTTTTTAATTGACATTCAATGGAAAATATTTGGAATGAAGCGCAAGAAAAAGTCCATAATGGTTCCACCTTCAGAATCAATTTGGAGAAGCGTGACCTTGTAATTGATGGCAAATACATCATCAAGGATGGTAAATATGAAGGAAAACTGGGATATGATACTAAATTCCCAGTTAATGCCTTACTCGCTATGGTAGAGGAATACTACTGGGAATATCTTCATAGTGTTCCGTCTGCCCGTAGTGAAGCAAAGTATAGGCGCTATTTCCGTGCTTTGCCGGAGCATGAACTTTCTGAAGAAGATATGCTATACGGTCAGCACCGGGATATAACCCAGTTACGTTTGGAACTGTTTATCCTGATAGCAATTATACAGAACACATTGATTTGGGATGAGTTCGCCAAAGGTAAATGGTTCTGGCAATCAAAGAAGCACCCGTCTCTCGTGTTGCTTAGACAATGGATAGAAATCAATAACTAATAAAATATACAACGATGAAAGAAACAAAAGTAGTATGCCCTAAATGCGGCGCAAGTATCGCAATTCCTGAACACGAGTCATTCACAGCAGGTATCGCTATCGGTAAGGACAGTGGTCTGGGAACTGTTACGCTCCCACTTGAGTCAGAAAACAATTCAAATTCTAAAAACAGAACAGCAATGAAAGCATCAAAGAAAATTGAGGCGATGAAAGCCGCCGGTATTGACGTGACAAACCTTTTCGCAGTAACAAACGCAGAGGGGGTAGAATCTATCGCCCGTCTTGAAAACGGCGGTCTGACGATCTTGGCAGACAACGACCCTATTATTATCGCCATCTTCAAAGGCGGCACTGTGCCCAACCGCCGCTTGTTCCGCAGATGGGTTATGGCACAGGTATTCCACATGCTGACTCAGAAGAACTGGAAGACCGGTAAACCAATAGGATTTCTTAATGCGCTTCAGGCAAAGGGCTTCCGTTATAGCTGGGAAATGCTGATTGAGGAAATCCGCATTCAGGCTAAGTTGGAGGTGCTTGACCAGGAGAATTTTATCCAGCGCAATCGTTGGTTCAATAAGAATGTAGCCGGTGCAATGGCAGCAGATTATCTCAAGCAGCTTAACGAGTATGTTGAACAGAGAAAGAAGAAATGTAAGCGTTGTAAGGGCAATCCTTATATCACGCTCAACGGCAATAACATCTTTGTTGATGATTTGCGCAAGAAAGTGTTCAATCCGCTGGAAAGATGCGCCCGACAGATTAAGGATGCAAAAAACATGACAGACCTCTACCGTGCTGTCGTCGGATTCTACCAGATTGTGAAAGAGATGTATTCACCTTACAGTCTCGTGATGAGCCCGGCGTTTAAGGATGCGTACAAGGGTGCTGGTGGCTACTTCACCATGCGTAACCTTATCATGTTCCACGGATGCAAAATGCTTAGCAGCAAGGGGAATCCGCTGGTAGAGTCGTCATCTCTCCGTGAACTTGATAAACTTGCTGAAGCCTATAAAAATGGAGAAGGTTGGCGTATGTTTGGTGCTATGAAAGAGTTGATTGCCAACAATGGCATTGACATCGAAGCCAAGATGAACGAGTGGCGAAGCAAATAAAATAAATATGGGGTTCACCAAGTGCTTGAATGGATGGTGAACCCCATTACTAAACTCTCAAAATATGGACAATAAAAGAATAGCCGGTATAGGAGAAGTGCATTGGCATGACGGTCTGCCATATTTTCTATTCGGGCAAAGTGACAATGGCTTCATATTCAAAGATGAGGAAGCCTATAAGAATGACTGGGATGCTCCTTGCTATGTGCCGGAGTATGCAGCGGAAGATGCAGCGGTAGTGGTTGATGGCATAGAGTATGAATGTGGCGGCGAAAACTGTGATTATTACACCCACAATGACCTTCTTGAGCTTTGCTGTGGTAATCGAGAGTGGTGCGATGCCCTGTTCAATGATATTGATTGGTGCTATCCTGAAACAAGGATTGAAGAAGAGGATGATACAGACATATCTTATTTTTATCGCTTTATTAAACCCGGTGCAAAAGTTTGGTGGAATGACCCCACTGGAGAAACATCAGGCGAGTATGAGGTGTTCAAGGTTCCGTTTAGTTTTGACGAACATGGTGAGTTGGCCGAAGAAAGCGATGAGTTCTCTTTAGATGCAATCATTGGAATTGCGTCTCCTCATAGTGAAGCAGAAGTTTGTGCTTACGAATTAACTCCGGTCTATCCGGATTTGGTTGAATCTAAATAAATATAATTATGAGATTTCAAGATTATGAATTTAACGGCACGACATATAAATGTCGTCTTGTGACAGATAAAGACGGCAGTGACCTTGTGATTGCAAGTACCAAATTTTTGGATGTGTTGCAGCCAGGAGATTTTGAGGATGAAAACGAAGGGTTTGCCAGCCAAGAAGCTGAGAAAATCTATGACGAGATTTTTTATTTCACCGATGAAGAAAGTCTTCTGTTACCTGATGCTGAGTTGGTAGAAGTGTTGAAAGAAAGCAACGACGAGTGGTTCGACTAAAATCAGAGAGTTATGGGAAGAATTTCAATGATGGATAGTTTAACCGATGCACTGACCAAATTGTGCGATGGAAATCCAGGGGCAATCAATGCTTGTTGCCTGATATTAAAAGAAAGTCGTATCAATCATATTATGATATTAGACACGCTTGGCATATATGGGACAGATATTTATGTTCTTTGGAACGACATCTGTCAGCGCGATGTGTCAAAAGTAATTGCCATATTAACAATGGCTTCCAACAACACGGAAGCGGCAACTCTACTCAAAGATGCGTGTAGCCGACAAGATTATTCCGGATGTAGATTATTACGGAATAATGAGATGTTCAAAGAATTTTTTGGACAGTAATTTAATTTATAAAGCAAATTATGATGGATGAGCAAATTTTATTTTATAAAGGATTTCCTATTTTCCTGAATGGCGGTTTATACCTTCAGGGAGAACCTGATACGAGAAATAAGACAGCCAGTTATTTTTATCCAGCACAACATGGGAATTGGGGGATAGATGCGCGTTTATTAAGCGACGGGCGTGTTAGTTTAATTGGCGATACCCATTACACATTGCATTTAGACGGACGTATATGCAATCCTGTATCAGAAAAAGAATATCGAAGTTATTTCAATAATGAGAGTTTAGATTTTCTAACAGGAAGCAAGAGTTTTATTAAAACGATATTAGAAAATGATGCAAAATTCGTAATTAGAAGAATAAAATGAAAAAGTACATTGGAACAAAACAAGTGAGTGCCACCCCTGCGTGGCGAGTAGATGGTAAGGTATATCCTAAAGATGGAGAGGTGCCTCGCTCGATGAATCGTGAAGACGGCTACAAAGTCGTTTATGAAGATGGCTATGAAAGTTGGTCTCCGAAAGATGTGTTTGAAAAGGCATATAAGATTGCAGAAACACCTGTTGACCGTATGCAGATAGAAGCCAGCGAAGTCAATGATAGATATATAAAGTTGGCTGCTTTCATAGACTCTGGCAAAATGAATGAAGTTGTGGATGACACGTACAACAAGTGTTTGCTGGAAATGCAGTGCTACACCATGTTCGACTATATACGCCTTCTTGACGCTCGCATACAACGTATGCAAGGCTCTGATAGCGCAGAAGTGCGGAAGATGAATTTTGGCATGGCTATCATGGCTCTCAAAGCGGGTTATCCAGTTCGTAGAAGCGGCTGGAATGGTAAAGGTTTGTGGGTTATCAAACAAGTACCGGCTCATATTACCGAGGAGATTATCCCAAAGATGCAGTCCATTCCTCAGTCTGCAAAGGAACTTATCTTAAAAGGTAAGAAATCTATTGATTACACTTCTCAGTGTCTTATCTATAATGAGAACACTGGCCGTGCTGATTCATGGGTTCCATCTATCAGTGATGCGTTTGCTGATGATTGGGAGATTGTAGTGGAGTAATTAAATGTTTACTGGGAGGCCAATTCGTTGACCTCCCTAATTCCATTTGCAAATGATTGACAATTTCGACATAATCAAACCTTTGTTCTACTTCAATGAAGCGAACAATATGTTTTTTCATCTTCAGATACTGAGGCGTGGTAAGGATCATCCGGAACTACCAGCGGCAAACAAACTCATTCAGTCATGGCTCGTTAGAAGTCGGGAGCAACTTGATAACTTGAAGGATGAGGTTGTATTCCTGTGCGAACATTACAAAGCGCGGGCATATATCAATGTTGCTGGGAAAGATTTTGAGAAGTTAAATACCCTCATACTCAAAAAGCTCGCGGATAATGTTCATACAGGCAATGTCATCAACCCTTGGCATATTTACAACAGTGCTTGTGGCGAATTAACAAGCCGTCGTAAGAGCTGGATAATTGACATTGACACACGAGACCTCGACACCAAATACGAAGTACTGGAAGAATTGGATGGCATCTGGCTGGACACTCATCCAGAATCGAAAGAGCATTTGGATGAGTGTCGCCGTGACATCGTGTATCTTTTTGCTGAGATTCCGACAATGAATGGGTGCCATCTTATCACCAAACCATTTAATCTTCAGAAGTTCAAAGAAAAGTTTCCGGAGATTGACGTTCACAAGAATAATCCAACGGTGCTTTATGTACCAAATAGTTTAACATCAAAGTATGAATAATCGAGAGCGCGATATAATTGCCTATCACTACAAGAGGTATTGTGAGAATCGAGCAAACGGCGATCCGGTAGGGGGCTATGAAGATGTCAGGCAACTATTTATAGACCTTGCTGACGATGATTCTAAATTAGCAGAGCAGTATGAAGAAATAGAAAACGAAATTTTTGAAGATGAATAATATGACTAAGAACGAAAAAATATCGTGGCTTCAGCAACACGCACAGGAATCATACATTAAAGCACAGGCCGAAGCAGAGAACGAACTGGATGAGATTACTCCAATGTTCTGCTTCTGTGGAGCATTAGCGACAGGACTCCACACCAGTCATTGTCGCAAGTTTCAAGAGAAACTTAAAACTCGCATCATCAGCAAATTGGAAGAATTATTACCAACTAAATAGCCATGAAAGCAATTATAGTTTATTCGGGAAAGGGTGGTGTGGGTAAAACGACCACAACGGCTAACATTGCCCGACTCCTTGCAGAGCAAGGCAATAAAGTGTTCATCATTGACGCTGACATTAACACACCGTCAATGAACACAGAATTTGAAGGAGAACACCCGCAAGAGAATATCTGGGTACATTCTTCAGGTAACATGTTTGCTCAGTTTATTTATTTAGAGAAATCAATGGTGCGACAATATCTTGAATCTGCAAAGAAAAAATTAAAACAAATCAAGCCTGATTTTGTCCTCATTGACACACCTCCAAGTGTTACTAATGTTCACATTGAGCTTCTTAGCCGAGTAAAAGTAAGCTATATTCTGTTCGTTACCCAGCCTACGAAATTGAGCAATCAAGATGTTTTGCGTACAATGGACTTCTTTCACGAAAGATGCGGAAAGGTTAAGTGTGGCATTGTGGAGAATATGTGCTACGATAACGAGAAAAGGGAATACCCGATAAAACTTGTAGCGCAAATTCCAATGCAGGACAAGATGAACACTGACAATTTGCTATCTAATGCAAAATCAGAGTTTCAAAAGATTGTGGATGAAATTTCTGTAAGCGAAAGCGTTGTTCTTGAAGAATATTCCACGGCAAACGGGTACGATGAGAACTTTGACATCACGAACATGTCACTTATGCAGAATCGTAGGAAATATGTTCAACATGAGCTTAAATACGATGATGGAACTGAAAGAACTCTTAACCTGCCTGCCCCGAAATTCTTGTCTGTCAGAACGTGGGAAAAGGTAAGAAGGTATATCAAGTACCACGATGATACAGGTTTTAACTTTGATGCAAGAATAGATAAATGCGATGAAAGGATTGTCGGTAGAATGGTAAACCATTTTAAGAATGACGATAACGCATACTTTATGGTTATAAATGCTCCTAACACAGAAATTCATCTTATCACAGGAGAAATAGGTATATGCTCTTTGCTTACAGGGCAAAGATACTATTATGAGTTGCCACGAGTCAACTATCAGACAAGTAGAGGCAATGTGGTCTTATTCCCTGACGAGATTATGCCCGTTGATATTGATTTACTTCAGCAGCAAATAAACGAGGGTTATCTAATGCTAAGTGATGGGCGATACATTCCACCTAAAGAAACCGTTGAACAATGTTTCAATGCCTATGGAAGCAGAGTTGGCTTACTTGATGGTTGGGAAAGAATTTATGATGACTGGATGAAATAAAAGAAAAATTACGCTTTATGATTATCAACATAACACAACACTGTACATTGCGTTGTCCGCATTGTATGCAAAACGCTGGGCCTGAACGCAGCGAAATAATGAGCAGAGACACGTTCATCCAGGCTTTGCGATTTGCAAAGAGCATAGGGTCAAAGGTTGTCATGCTTTCTGGAGGTGAGCCGACATCTCATCCAGAGTTCTTTGATTTTATGGAACTCCTCATCAACAGTGATTTCATATCAGTTTCGGTGCTATCCAATGGCACGTTCATCAGAGACCATACTTTCACTGAGAAATTTGCTCAAATGGTGTCAAAGCGGCAAGGATTCTTCTTGCAGATTTCTTCATTCAAAGGCTTATATGCTAACTATGACGAACTGCATAAGCCCAATTTGAAAGCCTTGCGTCTGTTTGGTGAAAAGGTCGCGTTGTGTGATAAAGACGGCGACATTCGGATGAAGCCGTTGGGCCGCGCTTGTAGCGGTAAATGGTACGATGAAGCTAAGCGCATCAACGGATTCCCTTCGTGTATCAATTCATCATTGATATTGGCGCAGACAAAGGTTTTGCAAGGGGTTGGCATAGGTACATTGATGGAGCATCATCATCGTTTCTGTCTCCCCATTGTAAGCTGGGATGGCAGTATTCGTTTGGGTGAGTCTGAACAGTGCAAAGTCATCGCTAACATATCGGAGCCGGTATCTCATATTACCCAGAAATTATTCAGCTTCCGTCCGTGTGGCGGCTGCGATTCGTATAAGTGGCATCTTCAGAACCCTTCTACTGAGCAGGAAAAGCAAGTCTGCGACATATTGTACGGTGTTACTAATCAATCAAACAAAGAGGAGGCAGTATGACAATAATTGCAGAAATTATAGCTTGGGTGGCGACATTGTTTCGCGGTGCCGGGATGTTAGCGAAAAGCGCTAACACTATCAAATATTTGGTGAGTGCCGGCAATCTCTTCTGGATGGTCAATGGCATTATGACCCGGAACACCCCACTCATAGTTAGCAATGGATTTTGTTTGGCGGTCATGCTTTACGAAATCATAAGCAACAAACTCAAAAATGGACAACAGAATTAAGCAACGACTGATTGATTGGGCTGGACGGTATGAATCTCCAGCCTTTATCATTGACGACCCGGTGCAATTCCCCAGAAAGCATATTGGAAAGCGAGCTGAGATTAGTGGCTTTATCACGTCTTGGCTCGCTTTCGGTAATCGTAAGGCTATCATTAAAGCAGCGGATTGGCTGGACAAGGACTTTTGTGACGACCCTTATTGCTGGGTAATGACTAAGCAGTATAATTTCTATTATAACGACCATAGGAAGTTTTATCGCTTCTTGTCTTATGATGATTTATATCAGCTTGGGAACCGCTTACGGAGGCTCTACAGCGACTTTGAGCGCATGGAGGATATGATTATCGCCCGCCCCGACAAAACGCCCATAGAAGCCATTTCTGACTACTTTAGCGGTATCAATGGAATCCCGGATTACAGCAAGGGTTCGGCCTGTAAGCGACTGTGTATTTTCTTGCGTTGGATGGTGAGGCAAGATAGCTCGGTCGATATTGGTTTATGGCGTAAGTTGAAAGCCGACGACCTGATTATTCCTTTGGACACTCATGTGCATCGTATGGCGCTGGAGCTTGGCTTGACAAATAGAAAACAGGCCGATATGCGAACCGCTTTGGAAATTACCAAGGCAATGAAAGAGATATTTCCTAATGACCCGGCAAGAGGTGATTTTGCCTTGTTTGGGTATGGTATTGAACATCAATAACGAGAAATGAAAACAGCAGCAAAAGAATATGCCCAAGCGACAATCAAATCATTCGGGCGCAATGGCGTTCCCTGCGGCACCTCTGACATTATGCAAATGATTGCTGAAGGGTTCATTGCAGGAGTCAGATGGTACAAAAAGAATCAATGGATAAAGGTCGGCGAAGGTGAGCGTTTTCCTAAAGATGGAATGTACATACTTGTCCGGCGACACTATAAGAACCGGGCAGGGCAATTAGTTACAAAAGTGACACAAGAGATGTATTTTACGGATTTTGGGTTTAAGCCAATGTGCAGCAAGCTATGTAATGAGCGGATTACACATTGGATGCCTGTGCCTCAACCATAATTAAATAAACATGAAAGCATTACTTAAAAGCACAAAAGAAATCATCGATGTTCATTGGAACGACGGATGGATTAAGGACACCGAGCCAAAAGCCTGGCTGAACAGGAATGAATTTGACATATTGGGATATACAGATGAAGAAGTTCAAGAGCGAATTGAACGGGCTGTTAAAACCGATAGACAAGAACAACTGAGAAAGGCTTTAGAATCTCCTGGTGTTATCACTGTGACTTCAGAAAACATTGATTGGGAACATCGTAAATATGAAATTGCCAAAAGTGCAATGGTTGGCATTTTGGCTTCACCAGTTATTCCCGGCGTTGACCCTAACCCAAGTGTTGAATGTGTGGCGCGTCATTCCATGTTGATTGCCAACGCTCTTATCGAAGAACTTAAAAAGAACGTAATATGAATATAACAGAACTTCGTCAAAAACTCCGTTACGAAATAGAGCACCCAAAATGCAAACGATGCGGCAAGGAGTTGCATATTCCGATGCCGCCAGAAGAATTGCAAAAGCAATGGGGCATTTTTGCGTGGACGGCTTTTGTCAAGCAATATGCAAAGCATCATGGTTGGTATGAACTTGACAATCTCAACAAGAATATAGTTTGTAACAATTGTCTGAAAGACACGGATGTGCCTAACAGTATTAGGTTACAAAGTTACAACCAATGGATAGAGAAATACAACAAATGGAGGGCCGAGCATGAAAAGGAAACGCAATAAGGTAATACCAAAGCGTTTAAGGCGCGGAATGTATGTGCGGCTATCTGATGGCTCAATTGAATTAGTGACTGCTGTTTTCAGATTGCCAGCTAATACCAAATTTCGTAAGAAAGGATGCGTCGTATTTCAATCATCTGAATGGCTTACTCATCAAGTCTATAATAATGATGTGGAAATTTTAGGATTTTCAAAATAGTTCAAATATGGAAGCAATACTCAAAAACGCGAAAGAAATAACAGATGATTACATTAAGATTCGCAAGTCTGATTTCGGTTTGGTACAGCGAAAATACAAACTATCTCCAACTGAAATTGAGTTGTGCGGTATAGAGCTGGTAAAGCAAAATATCGCTGTTGAAATAGGCTCATACTTGCTCAGCCAAGGGTTACTTAATTTTGAGCAAGACGGCGATATTCTAATCGCTGATTTGTATGTAGTAAAACCACCAAAAGGAGACAATAAATGACACAGAAAGAATTACAAGATACCGTAATCGTTACGGGGTGGAAATCGGCTTACATCGCCAAGAAAAACAAAAGCAAAGATTTGATGAGTCAAGTTAGACGAGAAATTACTGAAAACGAAATCCTCGGTCTAATGGTATGGTACTCTCAGCAAAAATTTGATGCAGACAATTGTGATGAATACACAATCACTGACAGTCACGGCAATGTTGAACTGACAATTAAAAAGGGCAAATAATATGGAAGCACAAGAAGTTATCCAAATCATCGAATCCCAACTTACTGGGGATGAGCAACAGTTACTGAAAGATACTATCAACTATGGCGCTTGGGGCGATACTGACATGGAGTTTCGCAATGACGCCGGAGACATTGAAACTGTTTACGCATGGGGCTATTGTACAAATGACGCTAAGAACGCCGGCCATTTTAGTGGCCGTAAGGTTGCGACAATGTTCAAATCAATCTACAAAAAGCTTTGTCCAGATAACCACGCCGGTCGCTTCCTGAGCCAGTGCAATGATTGGTGGGGCGACGGAAGTGGAGATATGCTCTTTATTCGAGGCGAAATTCATAATTATATTGAAGAATGGGCAAGCAAGTAACATGAAAGCATCTGAATGTAAATGTATCGTCTGTGGCAAACAAGCCGTCGCCTTTTGGCCCATGATTGACCCTGACATTCCGGCTGAACCTTATTGCCGAAAATGCCTAAATGAAGCGAAAATTCAAGTCCTTATGAATTGCTTTGGAAAATCTGAGAAAGAAGCGAAGCAATTCATCAATCATCAAAACAATGAAACAGAATGAAACTTTTCAAGAAACAAATAACGGATGTCTATGTGCAAGGCATGTGGAGTTCACAATGGCGTCGTGATAAATATGTAGTTTGGATGAAACATGCCAAGGTATTGTTTGGCATTAAGTTCATAGAAAATACGGAAGTAGCTGCAATTTTCGACACAAAGCAAGAGGCTCGCAAATATGCTAAACACATGAGGCACAAACACAATGTGCCTAAAAAGTATGGTCAAAAGCATTAACTGACTATAAATCCAAATTGACATGGTGGCTCCGGCCACAATAATTCATCTAAATCATTTAACAGTTATGTAAATGAAATTTTTTAATGCTATTTGCAATTGGCTGAAGCGTATCAAAGAACGCTCTCAGGCCGCATGTCAAAAACGTCGAGCTAAGCAGCTGGAGAACATAAGCTGCAAGAGTATCAACGTCATCGAGTTTAACGGTCGTCTATACATTGCTCACGATGGGGTGCCTATCGTAAGAGTAGATGACCTTAAAGTCAAAGCGCCCGATGTTTTGGCTCAAGCTCGTGAAGACTATTTGGCATGGAGAGCAAAATTTAACGCATAACAGCAATGGCAACAGCAAAATTCAAAACAAACGACCGAGTAACAATCGTGAGCAACAGCCTTCAACCCCAGTACAAGGGGAAGGTTGGTAAAATCAAGAAGGTCTATGCCTCTTTCAGCGATAACGATGCGGAGGAACGCGAGTTCTTCTATCGCGTTGAAGTTGACAACACCGTTCTAAAAGGAATTGCTTGCGATTCAGACTTACAGCCGGCATAAGATAGGCGTAAGTCAACTCACCTGTTGATGAGGGTTGGGGTACTGGCATATTCTGACCCTCATCTTTTTACACCGCAAATTTACAAAAATAATCAATAAAAACATTACAGAAATGGCAAAAACAAGTAAGAACACATCGAAAAATGAAGTACGTGAGGTTCGTCCAACAGATTATCAACCTCAGCCTGGGAATAAGGCCATCCTTAGTTTGGCAGATTTTAGTGACGACAATCTATTTGGCGAACTCCGTCGTCGTGGTTATAACGGAGAACTCAGACTCGTTAAAGTGATCAATGTATGAATGACAGGCTTAAACAATTTTGTAGCAACTGCCATAACAAGAAAGTCGTTGGCAGAAACAGGTGCCCGTTTGAACAAAAACACATGTGCCCGGACTATGCTGCTTTCAAAGCTTCTCTGGTGCTGGAAGACGACACCACAGCTCAATTGGTTCCAGTGGACCTTTTGCTGAAAGCGTTGCGTGCTCATGGCTATACTGGTGAACTTCGTAAGGCTATAACCGTAACAATCTGAGTCATAATGACAGAAATTTGTTAATAGTTGTGCTCGGATTACAAGAAATCCAATGATATTTTGTAATTTTGCAGTGGCTTTAATTGCCGAATAAGACATATTAGAAAAGTGCCTCATATTCGTTAAATCGCCAAATTAAACAAATATACACGAGGCACGGAGACAGCTCATACACAGTGGGCTGCCTATCCGTGCGTGTATATAGGTGTTTGGCGATACCTGCGAATTAGTACGGATGGCAGCCCACTTTTCTTGTGTCCATGCAAATATAATTGAACAAGTATGAAACAAGAAAAACGAGATGATATAGACACTGCAATGTTGATGCTTATAGGCTTTGGAGCTGGGGCATTGCTATCTGCGGTATTCTTTCTTTTCTTAGGTGTATTTATCGAGGCTGGTGAAAATGAAACATGGTCATTGCAAGCCGTATGGTCGGGCCTGATGAGCATGTGTATCAGTGTCATCATCGGAATAATCGCCTTGCTATATTGGAAACTTATTGCATCTAAAACAGGCGTATTGTTCCCCAGATTAAACGGATTTAAGTTACTGCTTGCTTTTGCTTCTGTGGTGCCAGGCATGGCTTTGACTATAGGGCTGGCTTATCAATTTATCATGTAACCAAAAGAAGGGTATGAATCGAAAGAAATTGTTAATTATGGCCAAAATCCTGATAAATGGAGGAATATTGTGCTTGTTGCTATTGTGCTTACCAGTATTATCATACTGGGTGGAAAACAACCCATGTATCGTATTGTTCGCTTTGGCGCTCATATTGATAGGTTGTTTTCAATGTATCATAGCGAATAAAAACTTCTCTGAGAGAGAGCCTGAAGATGATCATCCAAAACGCTTTCCAATGATATGGTACTTCAAAACTATAAAATGGATTTTGATTGTTGCTGTTGCATTTCACATAATAGCAGCGTCTATTGTTCTGTTCTTTTATTGCCTAAAGCATGAATTTGAAGCCACTTTGCTGGTTACGACGTTTGCGGGAATTGCTATAGGTCTTATATGTGAGGTGGCTATACCTTATTACAAAAACAGCAAAGATAAAACAAATTGATATGAATTGTACAGAATTATGCGAACAACTGGTTAAGCAAAAAGATTGTGCGCATGTCTGCTTAAAAGACAGCTTGCCATACATTTTGCAATTATCAGCCAAGAAAATAGAAGCCATTGAACGTGGCTTTGGCAGTTTCAATGTTAATGATATGATGCTTTACATTCTTATGTGTAAGGCATCTTTTATATTAACCGGTCAGGAATACTGGATAATCAGCACGGTTGACGATTTGCGTGAGTGCATTAAGCGAGAGCGTGAGTTTGCCGGAATATCGTCCAGACAATTAGCAAAAAATGTCAAGGTACCCATAACAGTAATAGACGCTTTTGAAAACCGTGATGGCGGTTTGAGAATTGAAAGCTTCTTGGACATCATCAATGCTTTGGATATAGAAATACAATTTGAATAATATATGAATAAAGAAAGAAGAGAAGAACTATTGGACGTAATCGATTTGCTGGAAGAAGCAAAAGATAGAATTGGCGAAATCCGAGAGGAAGAAGAAGATGCCTTGTATTCCCTTCCAGAGGGACTTCAAGAATCTTCCAGAGGATTTGCGATGCAAGACGCTATGGACACTCTTGATGGATTTACTGATTCAATAGACAAAATACAATGCCAAATAGAAGAATTTGCACGTCCTAAGAAAAAACAGAAAAACAAAAAGCCATGAGACGTTTTCAATTTACCGACGACGAATACAATAAGCTTTCTGCTGTAACCGGATTCCCGGCAATTGACCTTCAGAAACTTGACGCCTTGGGTCTGCTGGCGAATGATGTGGCAGTTCGCATGGTGCTGGAATATGAATATCAAACTCAGCGAAAAGCTACGAAAGCGTTACCAAAACTCGTCCTTCAGGCTATAGCAAATAAATACGGCTTATCCCCTCAAAAAGTGAGGGGATTTTTGTTTCATAGAAAGCAGCCGGTTTATTATTGCTCAAAATGCCGTAAAGAGATTTCTCGCAGTGAGCATAAAAAATTTGATGGTCTCTGCGAGAACTGCGCAATAGATAGTATTAAACTATAATTCTTATCGATATGAACGTAAAGCAAATTGAAGTGCATGACTATTATAAAGCATTGCACCCAAAAGCGCTCATTCTTTATCATATTCCGGGGCAATATATGGTTCTGGGGAATGACGTTGATCGAGCGTTAAAATCATTGTCAACTATCCGCGTGTTAGAATCTGGTGTAGGCGTTATGCCTGATGGCTTATCTGTCCTGTCACTCTTCGGGAGAGACGGTACTGAGATATGTATCATTGATTGCCGAAATGAGAATGGGGCACTTGATTTGCCAGATATAGAACGCATAAAAGCAGAAAAAGAAATGGATTATTAAATTTTTTCATCATAACAGGAATTGAGATTGCTGTTATCTGTCTAACAAGTTGAATTAAAGCAAATAACTCCAATTCAAACGGCAACTTACTTATAACACGAAACAGTTGAATATCAGTGTTTTATAAAAATATTTTGTCGTTAAAAACAGCTTAAATCCAACTTTTATAAACTAACTTTGTACCACTGGGTTGCATCATTTGCGGCTCGGTGGTTTTTTATTTTGAATAATCATAACAACCGCAATGGAACAAGACATCAATAAAATCGAGACAACCGGAGCTGGTGTAGAAAAGGTTCACACGAAGCTCAAATTCATCAAATCTGAGAAGAACGGAGCATTTATCAGTTTCGTTTCCCAGAATCCTGTAAATGGCGTAGTATGTGGAGTTCGCCAGGACTCCCCGTACCCTAAAAAGATTGTCATCATCGACCGGGAAATGTCAAACAACATACTGCCTAATGTGCTGTATGACTGCACTCTCATTCCGATGACCAAGACCATCAATAAAAAGACTGGCGAGGAACACATTCCAGGCTATATTGCAATCGAAGCCAATGCCGTCCAATTTAAGGCTACTGTGACCACCAAATATGTTCGCGGTTCCATGTATCAGGTAGAAGTCGCTTTCGGCAACAAAATCATAAGGTTTGACCCCTTCCACGGGCAGAAGGAAAGCGTGAAATCCCTACCGGCTTGTCTGGCAGTTCTGGAAAAGCGATGTGACGTCAAGGATCTGATGTATATCGTAGAGAGCTTCAACACCGCTGCTATCGAACTGGTAGAGCAGATGAAGCGGGATATGCGTGAAATCCATAACAAGAGAGGTAAACATGAGAAGACCGGTCGAAGGAATCGCCACTGATGCGGCCCATTCCATGAAGAATGGAAAGACAGAGTATCAAGGTATAAACTTAGCGACCAAAGAACAGATTTTTTATAAGGATTTGGGGAACCAAACCACTAATATAGGAGAATTTCTTGCGGTTGTCGAGGCTGTGAAGTTCATCATTGAGAATGACTTCCAGCCTCGAATCATTTATACCGACTCCATGACTGCAATCGCATGGTTCAAAGCGAAGAAAACGTCATCTACAAAACCGTGCAAAGACCTGACCCGTGCAGAAATGTTCCTGCGGGCACTGTCATCGGACGTGGACACAATTGAAATTTATCACTGGGACAACAAACGCTGGGGTGAGACTCCGGCAGACTTTGGGAGAAAATAATCATCTAAATTATGAATACAGACAAATTTCATCTATCATCAACAGATTTCGACAATCTCTTATGGTGCGCAACACGGTACTGCATTGGTCGGCACTCCTATGTGAGTGGCTACGCGCAGGACTTTTGGCGCATCATCCAGCGCAATCGTGGACTGTTAAAAGATGACAGATTAAAGTTTTTTGCGCGTGATATAAGAACTGAAGTTAGTAATATAATCGACCGTTATGGTAATGTATCTGTTACAAACGCCTATAATGACTGCATCAAATATGATGCTTTAACCTTACTTGCTTCTTATGTGCGAGAACATCCAGATCAAAGAGAGTGCGACACTTTTTATGAAGTTGATTGTTTGACGGGAGAGGTTGAAGCGTCTCCGTGGGGGCTTACAAAGTCACATTTATATTCGCTGCCATTTCACGTGCGCAATGAGATTGATTTGCCCTATTGGATATTATTGGCGAATTGCATAGACCGACAGTATGAGGTAAAATTCCTCCGCAATGGAATTGCGCGTGTTGTATTATGTGTAAAGCACCCAATTGCAGGGGAAGAATATACTTTTGTGAATAATTGGAGTGCATACATGTGCCGTGAACTCATAATTGATGTCAAACCTCGTTTTACATTGGATAAGACTTCAAAATGAAAAAACTATTTGCAATTTGGCGAATACTGTGGGCTGATAAATTCGCCCTCTTTACATTTGAGGATGCGCCAGATGATCCGGAATGGCAAACCGCCCCATATTTTAGATGGAGGTTGTCTCACGATGATGAGTACTTCATCCAGTTAATTAAGAATGTCTTGTTAAACATAGAAAAGAACAACAATGAAAATAAAACAATGTAATCGTAACCTGTTATTCTTGGCTGATTTTGCGTATGACGGAGAATTTAGTGATGGCAACCACTTTTGTTTGCGAATCCCAGAAGGCGATGTCGTTGAGTTTGCCAATACACTGTTGCAAGCATATAAAGACGATCAAGAAGGAAAAATTAAAGTGACGCCTCCATATATTCATTTATCCAAAGATGGAAATGTATTCTGTGAAGGTAAAGTTGAACGAGTAAAAGACTAATGAAATGGATGATGCCGTAGAAAAATTACAAGCAGTAGGTAAAGCCTTGAATGATATGTTTCACAATGGTTGTAGCCATAAAATCAAAGTAGTTAAGCCTGTTGGATATTTGGAACATAAGCCAACAGGCTACACAATTTCTGTATATAAACCTGTATCTCGATTCAAAGCATTTATGCTTAATTGGTGCTTCGGACTTAAATATAAGAAGATATGATACCTTTTAATGAACCTCCGATTTATAGGATAACTGGCAGAACGACCAGGCAAGTAGATGCGTACATCCAACAATTATTTAACTCAATGGGAGAGTGGGTACACATCTACGACCATTATCCTGATGTTAGAGCGGATAGAATGTTGGCTGATAAAATATATCGCCGTATGGAAATGGAGCACAGGATTAAGCTTGATGTGCGTAGAAAAGGTAATGGGATCTCTGTGCGTATTCCATTGGATGTAGCAAAACAATTTACAGAATTAAGAAACCGGCAAAGAGAAGAATATGACAAATACTGGAAACGCTAAGTTGGCAGAGCCAAAATTTACCGCACCCTGTCTTATCCGTAAAAACACCCCAGAACTCCGTAAGAAATTGGAAGCCCTGGGGTATCGGCTGAATAATGGCAAATGGATGGGCAAATATCTTGCAACATTCCGAATTAAGGAAACAAAAGAATGGCGGTATGTTGCATCACCAGAGTGGGATTTACAAAACAACCCTGACATAGGGTGCTCTATTGATTGTGGTACTAATGAAGAAAAATTTCTTGCTATTGCTGGATTGAGAAATGATACAGATAAATACCAATGGTTTATCTCACCTGAAGGCTGTTGGTGCTATAATAAGGGCTATGATGATATATCGGAAGTTTCCCTTAAATGGCGTAAAGCCACAATAGAAGAAGTTGTTGAACATTTCAAAGATTAAATATGAAAATTATTTACAATAACATCATCCCATTTAAGGGATTCCTGGCAATCAATCTCTTCGGTATTTTGTTTGTCAGAGGTACAGAGCGTGACACCAACGATATTGTGCTCAATCACGAAAGAATCCATACCGCCCAGATGAAAGAGCTTGGATATATCTTGTTCTACATAATATATCTGCTGGAGTGGATTGTGCGTCTCTTTAAGAAAGGGAACGCTTATCGAAATATTTCTTTTGAGCGTGAGGCATACAAGCATGAAAGAGATTTGAATTACATCTCTACACGCCCCAAATGGGCTATGTGGCAGTAAATTTCATAATAAAAAGGGATAAAATAAACCTTTTATCGGTTTACATACTAATCTATAATGTAACCGATAATATCGCGGGGTGGTAGCAGTGGGTAGCTCGCCAGCCTCATAAGCTGGAGGTCGCAGGTTCGAGTCCTGCCCCCGTAACAATATGGGTGCGTAGTTTAATGAAGAACAGCAGGTGTTTCATCTGAAGGTGCTGGATCACTTCCGGCGGTGCCCCTCCCATTGAAAGCGCAAAGCAATTTGCTATTTTTTTTCTTTTTACATACGAAACACTTTTGCCTCTGTCATTTGTGAAAATCGCAGAGGATTTTGGAAGGTGAAGCAGCAAGGTGCTGCAACGGTCTTGAAAACCGATTGTCCTGTATAGGATTCTCTTCGATTGGGATGCCTTCCGCACAATGAATAAATTTATCTTATATGAAAAAGTATTTCAAATGGCTTACTGAAAGCAACCGTCCCAAACACATTCTTGTCGGCTTCTTTATTGGCTTAACTCTTGGTGTTGTTGCAGCTTTTACCGCCGCTGCTTCTGCCGAAATGAAAGACTGGCTTTGGAACGGCAAGCGTGGCGGTACTTTCGGTTGGATCAAAGGTAACGGTTTTGATTGGCTTGATTTCATCGCTACCATGATTGGTGGAATTGCAGGAGCCTTGTTCCGTTATCTTGTTTTATGGCACGTCCATTTGATGAAGTGAAGTGTGGAATTGAGTCCCGGTGGTCTTGTTTTGCTACCGGGACTTTTTACATTTATGTCGCAGCTTTCATAAACGCCATCTGTAGTCTCTGCTGATTCGTGATGCTGTCCCCATTATAATAATGCTCTTGGATCATCTCTATGCTTGTCCCTGCCGCCATTGCAATATAGGAAATGGGCAAGCCGCTATCCAAGGCCACAGTGATTGCCGTATGGCGAAACACATAGGCATACAGGTCGTAGTCAACCCCCAGCTCTTTTCCGACTGATTTAAGCCAGATATTGAGCTTTTCCCGAAACTTTTTGAATGTATAGTCTTTGGTCTGGTATGTCTTTTCTTTTTCATCGTCCATGATTGGAAAGACATATCCATCTGTAGTTGTCCCTCTGTATTTGGAAATGATATTCCCCATTACCGGAGACACCGGAACTTCAACCAGTTGGTGTGTTTTCTTGCGTCTGGTTCTGATAGTGTTATTGCGAGTAAGTTCCGAGTATTTCAGTTTGATGACATCACATGGAGCGAAAAACGAATGGAACATGAATATGCAGAAATCGCGATACAGTTCGACTTCTTTCCGGTTTTTGTATTGCGGAGTGAGTTTGGACAAATCCGCATTGATGAATCGTCTCAGTTGCTCTTGCGTTAATATGTCGGGAGTTTTATTGTCGGCGCAGTTTCTTTTGGGATTATATTCCGCGAACTTGAAGTCTCCTATTTGAACCAATGAGAATGGGACATCCTTATCCTTGCTGGCCTTGCCCAGTAAGTTTCTGAAAGATTTTGATGTTCCCTTGTACCCATCATATTTTGCGAATGTGTGGGCCAGTTGAACACAAGCCTTATAATCGAGCGACTGGAAAGTTAAGGATGAGAATCCTTTGATGATTTTGCGGCACTTGCTTAGCAGTTTGGAATAGGTCTCGAAATTGCAGCCCAACTTTGCCTTCTCCCGCAAGATAACCTCTTCCAGATATTTCTCAACAAAGTTGAAATCGGATGCTGCTACAGTATTTCCCACCGGTCTTTCAATGACTTCACATTTGACCTGTTTGATAGGTTGGAAGTATGACGCCACCTGTCTCGCCGTGAGTTCGGGATGCTCAAGCAGCAACTTTGTATAGGGGCTCTTGAACTCCTCCAGAATCTTGTTGTTCTCCGAATATGAAACGGCGTTGGCTGAGAAACGCTCTTTGTCCGCGTTCCAATGCTTCGCTAAATTGGGACTGCCGGTCAAAAGGTGTTTGACCGATTTGTAGTATCTTTCTTTCCCCTCACTTATTCTCAGGACGAGGGAACTATCCTTTATTATGAATTTTAGTTTCACCATAACTCTTTGTTCTTGCTTTGTATTTAAGAATAGAAGAATGATGAACCAATAGTTGTAACCGGATGTGACTTTTCCAATGTACACCACAATGTACACCAACCGGGTCGTTCCCTTTTTTGAATTTTTCGTTCTAACAGAATTGATATTAGTTGAATATGTGCCTAATCAACACGAAATCAATTACTTGCAATCCACAAAACGGCAAATTCAATATAACAAAAAAGGAAGCTGATTATCTCAACTTCCTTTTCAGGTGGTGCCACCAGGAATCGAACCGGGGACACAAGGATTTTCAGTCCTTTGCTCTACCAACTGAGCTATGGCACCAATCTTTCTCGTTTGCGGTTGCAAAGGTAAGTAAAGTTTTTGAAACTGCAAACTATTCTCGAAAAAAATATGAGAAAAAATTAAAATAGGGCGGATTTTCATGAAAAATCCCACTATTACTCATAAAATAGTGGGATTTTAACTGTATGTGGGCTGTTATTATTCACCTTTAAGTGGATTCCATCCTTGAGCCTTTAATTCAAGTTCGTTGCCGTCGCGAGTAACCAGGGCACAACCTAACTCCGATTTTGTGATATGTCCGATAACTTTTACTCCTTCTATTTGTGAGACTTTTTCGTGATCGGTCAGAGGTACAGTGAACAGCAGTTCATAGTCCTCACCTCCATTCAGGGCGCAAGTTGTCAGATTCATATTAAATTCTTCTGCCATGACTGCGGTCTGATAGTCGATAGGAATACGGTCTTCGTACACACGGCAGCCTGTCTGACTTTGCGAACAGATATGCATCAGTTCAGAAGAGAGACCGTCGGATATATCCATCATTGCTGTTGGACGGATGCCTGCTTCAGCCAGTCGTTCGATGATGTCGCGGCGTGCTTCTGGCTTTAAGAAGCGTTCCAACAGATATTCTTTGCCGGCAAAGTCAGGTTGGACGTCTTTTTCTCCCTGAAAAACAGCTTTCTCACGTTCCATCAGCTGAAGTCCCATATAAGCTGCTCCCAAATCTCCGCTTACGCAAATCAAATCTGTATCTTTGGCTCCATTACGATAAACTACCTTATCTTTGTCAGCTTCACCGATACAGGTAATGGAGATTGCAAGACCTGTTACAGAAGAAGTAGTATCACCGCCTACGATATCTACGTGATGTAGCTGGCAAGCCAGTTTCAGTCCATCGTAAAAATCCTCCAGATCTTCTATGCAAAAACGCTTCGATACAGCCAGCGATACGGTAATCTGCTTAGGTGTACCGTTCATTGCATAGATATCCGAGAAGTTTACCATTGCTGATTTATATCCCAAATGCTTCAGGGGAGTATAGACCAGATCAAAATGAACACCTTCCATCAGCAAGTCGGTTGTAACCAGTACCTGCTTTCCTGCAAAGTCAAGTACGGCAGCATCGTCACCTATTCCATACTTGCTTTCTTCATTCTGTAGTTTGATATCTGTGGTGAGATGCTTTATCAGCCCGAACTCACCGAGAGTTGATATTTCAGTTCTATTTCCTTCGTGCATAGTTTTTTTACGCTCTGTTAATAAGTTCTCTCATGATGGTAGTCATGCGCGGCTGTGCTTCATCGGCAGCCTTCTGTACCTCTTCGTGTGATACTTCGACAATTTTGCCTTCCACTCCCAAGTCAGTGATAACTGAAACGCCGAACACCTTAATACCGCAATGGTTGGCTACGATAACTTCAGGTACAGTAGACATACCTACTGCATCGGCTCCCAGAATGTGGAACATCTTATATTCCGACGGAGTTTCGAAAGTTGGTCCCTGTGTTCCGATATATACTCCCTGCTGTACCTTAATTCCTTTTTCTTCGGCAATTTCGAGAGCTTTTGCGATCAGTTCTTTTGAGTAAGCCTCACTCATATCCGGGAAGCGGGGGCCGTATTCGATGTTCTTGCCACGCAACGGATGTTCAGGGAAGAAGTTGATATGGTCAGTGATAATCATCAGGTCACCGATTTCAAAATTCGGGTTTGTTCCTCCTGCTGCATTCGAAACGAACAAAGTCTTGATACCCAATTCGCGCATGACACGTACAGGGAAAGTAACTTCCTTCATTGAATAGCCTTCGTAAAAGTGGAAGCGACCTTGCATGGCCATAATATCCTTGTTGCCCAGTTTACCGAAAATCAGCTTACCGCTATGGCCTTCTACGGTCGATACCGGAAAGTTGGGGATTTCGGAATAGTTTATTTCATATTTATCGGTAATTTCGTGTACCAAACTGCCCAGACCTGTACCTAAAATGATGGCTGTCTCGGGATGAGTGTGCATTCTAGCTTTTAGAAAAGCTGCTGTTTCTTGAATTTTTTCTAACATACTCGATAATATTTTGGTTAAATAAATGTTCTTCTTTATTCAGAAATTCTACCTCTACCGGCAATACATATATATAAGGTTTCATCGTTTCACTCAGTAGCGGATGAGCGATGAGTCGTGCCGCATCCTTTTCGGTTGTGATGATGAAACGTTTACCCTCAGGTAGTTTTCTGAACGCTTCTTCTATCCGTTTCATGTCCGTTGCATCAAAATCGTGATGGTCAGGAAAAGTCGACGGAGTAACAAACTGCGTATAAGCCGACAGTTTACTGATGATGGCTGCCGGTGAGGCTATACCTGTAACCAGCAGGATATGGTCATCGTTTCGGATTTCTTCAAGCTTCTTTTCCGGTTCTTCCGAGAAGAGAGGCTGTAGTTTTCCGTATGCCAGCGTTGTAAAATAAAGTTGCTGACAGGGGAGGGGTGCTATATCATATCGCAACGCCTGTTGTTCTGCTTCGCTCATTTGTGCCGGACACTTACTTACGATGATGATGTCGGCACGCTTTTTTCCACTTTCAGGCTCCCGCAGTCGTCCGGCTGGTAACATCCGGTCGAGATGTATCGGACGGTTATAATCTATAAGCAAAATGGTCAGTCCTGCCTTCACGTAGCGATGCTGGAAAGCATCGTCCAGAACAATAACCTTTATGCCGGGAGCTGTATGTCCATCTGTTAGCTGATTAATGCCGTGACAGCGGTCCCGGTCTACAGCCACATAGATATCCGGAAACTTGTGTGCCATCTGATAAGGCTCATCGCCAATCTGGTCGGCATCTGTTTCGGGAGTAGCCAGAACGAAACCTTTCGATTTACGTTTATATCCACGGCTGAGTACAGCTACCTGAAATTCATTCTGTAACAACCGGATGAGGTATTCTGTGTGTGGAGTCTTTCCGGTTCCTCCCACGCTGATATTACCTACGCAGATAACGGGTAGCGGAAATGACTGTGAATGAAGTATGCCTCTGTCAAACATCCAGTTGCGTATACTTACTCCCAGACGGTAGAGGCATGCTAATGGCAACAGTCCGTGGTAAATCTTTATTTTTCTTTCAAGTTTCATCAGGCAGCCGATGCTTTATTTGATAACCACATCAAACGGCATGCGCGCCTGCAGGCGATCGGCATCCTTGAGATTTTTTACAAAACGGAGTCCGTTGTAATATTCACCGAAATTTTCCTGCATACGGCTGCTGATATAACGGCTTGGCCGGGTATTAAGCAGTGAAGTCAGGAAATCTTCTTTTTCCGGATAGCTTACCAGCGTATAACGTTCTATTTTAGCATGTGAGGCTGCAACTTCAACAGCTTCATCCAGTCCACCCAGCTCATCTACCAGTTTCAGGTCTTTGGCCATTTCTCCGGTCCACACACGTCCTTCAGCTATCTTTTTGATATCTTCAATATTCATTTTTCTGCCGTCGGCACAACGTTTGGTAAAGAGTTCATATCCTTTATTGACCATACCTTGCATCAGAGCCTTTTCTTCTTCATTGAACGGACGGGTCAAATCTCCCAAGTCTGCCAGTTCGTTTGTTTTTACAACATCGAAATTCAGCCCCAGCTTATCTTTCAGGAGCCCTTCTGCATTCGGAACCAGACCGAAGATTCCGATAGAACCTGTCAGGGTTGTCGGTTCGGCTACAATCCAGTCGGCAGCGCAGGATATATAGTAACCGCCCGAAGCGGCATAGTCACCCATAGAAACGATAACGGGTTTTTTCTGTTTCAGCAGTGAAACTTCACGCCAGATCTGTTCTGAACCGTAGGCACTTCCTCCCGGAGAGTTAACACGCAGCACAACTGCCTTCACGCTTTCATCTTCGCGTAACTTACGCAAGTCCTTTATGACTTTTTCGGAGTTGATACCTTCTCCGTCAGCAGATTCATCACCGTCTATTTCACCATAAGCATAATATACGGCAATGACGTTTCCACTTTTATCTTTCGGTACGTTTCGTTTTACGTTTACCATATCCTCAAGCGAAAGTGTATTCAGTTTTTCATCTTCCTTACAGTCGGTCAGCTGTTTCAGGTAGGCCAGTACTTCATCCTTGTACATCAGTGTATCTGCCAGACCGGTGCTGAGATAAAGTTCTGCCGGCTGGAGATCCATATTACGGCTGGCAAGAGCATTCAGGGAGTCAACAGAAATCTTTCTTGATTCGGAAACCTCATTCAGAATCTGCTGCCAGATAGAGCCGATGAATGCTTGTGTCTGTTCACGGTTTGCCGGACTCATTTCAGTAGCGATATATGGTTCTACTGCCGATTTGTATGTTCCTACACGAAATACCTGCATTTCCACTCCGACTTTGTCGAGCAGACCTTTCAGGAACATGGTCTGTGCAGATAGTCCGTGCCAGCCTATACTTCCCGAAGGATTGGCTATTACCTTATCGGCAACACTTGCAATATAGTAAGTACCTTGTGAATATGCTCCGGCATAAGCGACGATAAACTTCCCGCTTTCTTTGAAATCAACCAATGCACGTCGTATAGCCTGCATGGAAGCTGTCTGACAGGCGAAAGCACCTGCATCGATATAGATACCTTTTATTTTGTCATTTTCTTTAGCTTTGCGGATAGAGGTCAGAATGTCATCCAGCCCGTAAGTCGCATAGTCTTCCCCTAAAAATTGCATGATTGGATTTTCCTGGTAGCGTTCCATTACACTACCTTTCAGTTCGAGTACGAATACCGAACGGTCTTTCACTATAGTTTCTGTTCCGGAAGTTGAAGCAACCATTCCGGCAAGACTGATAATACCTAATATTGTGAAGACTACTCCCGTCAGAATCAGACCGCAGACGGTGGCGAAGGTGTATTTCAAAAACTCTTTCATTGTGTGATGTTTTTAGAGATTTATTAAATAACAAAGTTAGTCTTTTTCACGGAATAACCAAAAGCAAACGAATTTTTTCCTGATGCCGAAGAGGAAGTTGCAACGTATTTACCGGAAGCGGACATAGGTGAAATAAAATATCAGCATCTTTTAGGAAAAACATGCTGATATGTTCAGGAAAACATCTCGATGTTTTTTTATTTTTTGTACAAAAAAATAGAGGATATTCAGGAGCTTGTTTTTTGTGTGTCTGCAAGGCTTTTATGGAATTCCGGTAATTATGATTTCGCCATTTTTAATCTGTTGATGATAAGGTGTTTACTTGCGGCTGCGAAACCGTATGTTGTGATAGGTGATGAGAAGTTGACAACAAAGTTGCAGAAGAAGCGGTGTCTGGATTCTTGTTTGCAATCATATATTTCCCGGTCGTAACGTAAATTCCTTACAGAAATCATCGGCTGTACAATAAATCTCTGTAACTTTAGACTCTGAGGAAAAAGTGGTAATTTAGCACTATAAATTTTATATCCTAATTGCCGTGCCTTTCTTTTCCGGTAGATTCTACATGCTCTTATATTCACGTTAAATGATAACCGATAAACTATGAAACAAGTATATAGATCAAAAATAGATATCTGGTTGCTGATATTGATTCTGGCAGCTTGGGGCATACCGTTGACATTTATAGTTTGGAACGAGTTTTCAGCAGTGAAATTCAGTGTTGTTTTGTTTATGCTTGTGCTTACATTGGCACTTCTCTTCAGTATAAAATACACGATAGAAGGAAAGACTTTGCGTGTTGATTATTCCTTTTTTTATAGCGAATGCATTAATATTGACGAGATAACAGAGATTGTCAATACCCATACGTTTCTATCAGCTCCAGCGGCATCCTTAGACAGAATCGAGATAACGTATGGTAAGAATTGCGTTGTACTGTCTCCGAAAGATAAGCAGAAGTTTGTGAAGCAACTTTGCGATATATCTGCAAATCATATTCGTGTGAACATATAAACAGTTTTATTGGGGCTATAGAAATAAAATAAGAGTGAATCAGTTCAGGACATTTTCGAGAAAGAAATGCCCTGAACTGATTTATTGTTATTCGGTTTTGATACTGTTTACCGGATTTTCATTGGCATTTTTCCAACTCTGTACAGTAATAGTAGTCATAGTTATGAGTGTAACCAGCAGGAATGACAAAATGAATATCCACGGGGTAACAGGCGTTTTCTCTGCAAATCCTTGCAGCCAGTGCTGTCCGATCCACCATCCGAATGGTGTTGCCACGATGAAGCATCCGGTAAGTATAAGTATATATCTTCGGTTGAACATGTACAGAATCTGTCTGGTTGAGCTTCCCATAATCTTTCTGATTCCGATTTCCTTTCTTCTGTATTCGCTCTCGAACATGGTGAGTCCGAACACTCCTGTCAGGCTGATGGCAATGGCAATGAGTGAGAAGAGCAGGATCTGCTTGGTGAAACGCAGTTCGTTCCGGTAGTTGGCATCGAGCACTTCATCCATGAACCGAAAATTGAAGTCGTGTCCGGGGGTAAACTTTTCCATTGTTTTCTGGAGCGATTGGATAATAGCAATTTTATTTACTCCTGCCGATACACGGATATTGATGGTTTGCTGCCATTGATGTCCTATTCTCTCAAAGTTTTTTCCATAAATAAAAAAGGCCATAGGCTGTGTATTGTCATCGTTACGGAAACTGCTGTATTTGATGTTCTCGCAGAACCCTACAATTAAATGATCGTCCGGAGCGGTCTGGCCGACTTTCAGCCAGGGGTATTTTTTACGGGTTGCTTCGTTGAAAATGTAAACATCTCCATCACCAGGTTTGAAGTTTCGGCCTTCTGTAATGTGGATTCCCATTACATCCAGAAAATGGTAATCTACAGGCATTACGTCAAATCGCACGACTGTATTGTTATCATCCATAGCCCAGTTCATATAGTTGTCGGCAGAGCTTAGAATGAACATTGAAAAAGCTACTCCTTTTACTCCAGGAATACGGGAGAGGTCGTTTACCACGGCATCATTCTGTGCTTGAGTCTCCGTTGTCATGTTTCCTGTGATGATGACATCTTTATCATATCCATAGTCGGAAGTTCGGATATACCGGCTTTGCAGATACATGATTCCTACTCCGATAATCAGCATGTAGGCAACGAAGAACTGGATACATATCAAGGCTGTACGTAAAGTACGTCCTTTAGGAGAAAGACCAAAAGAGCCTTTTAGTGCCAGTGCTGGTGCAAACGATGTAACATAATAGGAGGGATATATGCCAGCTAAGAATCCCATGAGCAGGCTCAGGCAGAAAGTAATGGTGAGCAGTATAGGATGTTCCAAAGGCTGTAGTCCGGCGCTTACCAGGTCCTTCAGACCGGAATCTTTCAATAGTAGTACCTCTATCAGAGAAAGCATAAAGGCAATGGTGCTGATGAGTACGGATTCTGCTATCAGACTGAAGCGAAGTGAACGGGTTGTTGCTCCCAATACCTTCTGAGTATTGATGCTTTTGATGCGCATCGGGGTTTCAGCCAACGAGAAATTCATGAAATTGATAGTCGCTATTATCACAATCAGAAAAGAAATACATATCAACAGGTAAACCGTAGTACGACTGCTTGCACTTTTGTTTGCTATGGTAGAAAAATGAACATCCGTCAATGGTGATAAATGAACTACAGAGGACGGAAGGCTGTCATTCTCTTCTGATGTATATTCGGGATTATGCTTTCTGAAAATTACCTCGATAAGCTTTTCTATTTCGGGGGCTGAATCCGGATGATCCAAACGTATGTAACAAATGTAATTCCAGTTGTTCCACCTGTCTTTATTTTCTTTGGGATCGTTGGGCATCATGATCCAGTTTCTTATCTGTGCGTTTTCTGGAAAATCTTTGTACACCCCTCCGATAGTCCATTCATTGTTGCTGGACTGTTTGTCTTTGAAAATGCTTTGTCCAACCGCATCTGCTGTTCCGAATAAACGTTTTGCTGTCGATTCGGAGATGAGAACTGTTTTAGGCTGATTCAGTACATCGGCAGAACCACTTATCATTTCTGGCTGGAAAGTTTCCAGAAAATTTCCAAAGCCGCAACAAGTCGTTTCGTTGAATATATTTCCGTTTATCTCATAGTCGACTTGCGACATAAATGCATAGGTTATGGATATTGACTTTATGTGTGGTGAACAGGTCTGTATCCGTTCACATAACGGACGAGGCATCCACAATTGCCAGTCGGAGGCAGGTGTGGGTTTAACTTCTACCCGGAAAATCTTTTCATAGTCCTTATATCCTTTATTGAAATTATAGTCATAGTCCACCTGTGTCATGATGACAAAAAAGGATGCAAAGGCTATGCTTAATCCTAGAATGTTCAGTATACTTGCGGTAAAGAAGCGTCTGAATGTATGCGAAAAGTTACGGATAAGTGTTTTCATGAGAAATAATATTATTCGGTTTTGATGCTGTTTGCCGGATTTTCATTGGCATTTTTCCAGCACTCGAAGGTCACTGTCAGTATCGTAATGAGACTGACCAGCAGGAAGGAGATGACGAATATCCAAGCACGGATAGGAGTTTTGTCGGAAAAACTTTCCAGCCAGTCATGTCCAATCCACCAGCCGAAGGGAGCTGCCAATGCGAAGCAGACGACCAGCATGACGAGATAACGCTTAGTAAACATATAGAGGATTTCGCTGGTGGAACTTCCCATGATTTTCCGGATACCGATTTCCTTGCGGCGGTATTCACTCTCAAATAAGGTAAGCCCGAACACACCAATCATGCTGAGCACGATGGCAATCAGGGAGAATAGCAGAATCTGGCTGGTGAAGCGCAATTCTAGATGGTAATTCTGGTCAATCACTTGATCCATGAAACGGAACTTGAAGTCATGGTCCGGTGCAAGCTTTTCAGTTGTCTTTGCTAAGCGGTGGAGCATGTCTACCTTGTCTACTCCCGGAGCTACCCGGATGTTCAAGATGCTGTTGGCATCCCAGTCTGCATAATCCTTTCCGTAAATAAAGAAAGCCATTGGTATTTCTTCATCATTGTTTCGGAAGCTGCTGAAGCGAATGTTCTCACAGAATCCCACTACCGGATAATCTTCGGGGGCTGCTAGTTCACCTACTTTCATCCAGGGATATTTTTTCCGAGCTGCTTCGTTGAAGATATACACATCCCCGTCGCTCGGCTTGAAGTCACGGCCTTCAGTAATCTTGATCCCAAGCACAGATAAGTAACGATAATCTACCGGGAAACAGACCGTATTGATAAAACGCTCCCTATTTCCTCTGCCCCACGACATGTAGTCATCAGACGAGTTCAGAACGAACTGGGAAATAGAGATACCTTCTATGCCCGATATTCCGGACAACTCACTGACGATCGCCTCCCTTCGATTGAGCAGTTCGTTAGGAATCTCACCCACCAGAACTACACTCTTGTCGTAACCATAATCACTGTTCTGTATATAATGACTTTGTAGATACATAATACCTACAGAAATAATCAGCATGAAAGAAACAAAGAACTGGAAGCAAACTAATAATGTACGCAGTAACTTACCTTTGGAAGAAAGACCGAATGAGCCTTTCAATACTAATGCCGGTTGGAAAGAAGTGACGTAATAAGAAGGGTAAGCTCCGGCAAGTAAACCCATGCAAACGGCGATTCCGCTTAATGTAAGCAGTAGAACAGGATGTCTCATTAAAGAAAGATCGGATGACACCAAGGTATTCAGGAATGTATCTTGCAACAGATAGAGCCAGAGTAATGAAAGCAGGAATCCACACATACAAACTAATACAGATTCCAACAATAAATACCCCCGTAAAGAGAAAGTGGAAGCTCCTAACACCTTTTGAGTATTGATGGAACGCAATCGCATGGGAGTTTCTGCCAGTGAGAAATTCATGTAGTTGACTGCTGCTGTCAGTAAAATTAGTATTGATACACACAGCAACAGATATACTGCGGCCTTGCTGGTAGCAGCCTTGTCACCTATTGTTGAATAGTGTACTTCGTCCAGCGGCGTAAAATGAATGAAATTCTCCCAATCTTCAGTTCCGCTAATCCAATCTTTCGGCATCTTCTGCTTACAATTTTCGATGATTGATTGTTGTATATCGGTCAATGAAGCAGGATTGTCCAGTCGAATGTATAGGGTATAACTCCAGTTTATCCAAGAATCTTTATTTAACTCCGGAGAATAGGAGGAGAAGATACAGTTTCCTAGTTGGGAATTCTCCGGCATATCCTGATAAACACCCCCTATCACTAACGGTTGGTTGAGTGATTTGCGGTCTACGTAAATGCTTTTTCCAAGGACTTCTGTAGTACCAAAAAAACGACGAGCCATAGATGCAGGAATCAGGACTTGGCCGGGTTCGTTAAGCGAAGCTGTCGTACCGCATATCATGGTAGGTTGAAAGACCTCTAAATAGTCACCAAATCCGGTAAGCCAAGGCTCTGAATAGATGTGCTCATCTATTTCAAAATCATTAGTATAGCTTAATAAAGAGGTAACCGAAATAGCTTGTATATGAGGAGATGCAGTCCCTATTAGTTCACACAATGGACGGGCCAGCCAGAATTGCCAGTCGTATTCTCCACCTCGATTCACTTCTACCCGGTAGATACGCTCGTGGGCTGGAAAGCATTTGTTGTAATTATAGTCGTAATCAACCTGAGTCAGAATGACAAAGCAGGCTGTAAAAGCGATACTCAGTCCTACCAAGTTCAGTATGCTTGCGGTAAAGAAGCGTCTGAATGTATGCGAAAAGTTACGGATAAGTGTTTTCATCTTAGGTATTTATTATTTTAAAATAAGCACTTCATTGTCTTTATAACTTTCGTATCCGGATACAATGACACGCTCTCCTTTTTCCAGTCCCTCCAGTACTTCGTAATATTGTGGGTTTTGTCGTCCGATACGTATCTGACGGCGATAAGCTTTCTTCCCTTCTTTATCGACTACAAAAATCCAGTTACCTCCAGTTACTTGGAAAAAAGTTCCTTTTGGAATAAGTACGCTTTCGGTTGGTTCCCCCAATTGTAAATCGATGTAGTAAGTTTGTCCGCTCCGGATATTGTCAGGGCGTTTTCCCTCGAATACAAAATCGGTACGGAATCGTCCTTCACGTACTTCGGGATATACTTTGCGAACTTTCAGGTTGAATGTGGTTTCCTGACGTTCGAACGTAGCCGGCAGTCCGTTGGTCACACGGTCGATATAATGTTCGTCTATCATAGCTTCTATCTTGAAGTCCGAAAGGTCGTTTATCTGCCCGACCATTTGTCCGGCAGTGATATTCTGTCCCAACTCTGCATCCAACAGTCCAAGTTCTCCATCGATTGTAGCGCGGACTTCCAGTTTTTCTTTTCTTTCACGAATCAGCAGTACATTCTTTCTCATGTTCTGTAAATTGTCCTCCATCTGGTCCATCTGTATGTTACGGTAGATAGAATCTTGTACCAGACGTTCGGTAATCAATCCGTGCTTTTTCTGTGCTACTTCATAGTCTTCTTTTGCCTGAAGATATTCTTCCCGACTGATAAGACGTTCTTTATATAAACGTTCATACTGGAGATAGGTACGTTGTTTTCGGCGTGTATCAATGTCCAGCTGTACTTTTTCGGTTTCATTGTTCAGCTTATCTTGCTGCATGGTTACCTGTGTATTACGCAGTAGGTTCTGTTTTTCGGCAAGTTCCGATTCTGCATTCAGAATCTGTAAGTCCAGGTTTGAGTTGCTGAGACGGAGAATGACATCTCCTTTTTTTACATGGGCGCCTTCTTCTACAACCTTTTCCTGTACGATTCCTCCTTCTTCCGGACTTAATTGGACGACGGAGATTGGCTGAACTTGTCCGTTCAGACGGATATAGTCATTGAACTTACCGAAGGTTACATCGGCTATATTCAGTGAAGCGGCATCTACTCTCAGTGTTGATGCATGATTCCCGAAAATAATCCAGATTAATAATAAAATCACAACAGCTCCTCCGGCTATGTAAGGAATGTGTTTCTTCTGAATGCCTTTTTTCTTTTCCAGTTGAATATCCATGGTGTGTAATATTTTTATTCGTTGTTTCTGATAATATCTTGTCCCTTATAATAATCTACCAGTCTGCATTTCATCAGGTAGGTAAGTTTGCTCTGCAACAGTCCGGTCTGGCTTTCCAACAATGTGGCAGCATTGTTCTGTACATCGAGTGAGGTCATAAGCCCTTCTTCGTACTTGCGTCGCGTCACGTGGTAGGCAAGTGAGTCGGAAGCTACTTTCTTCTCCATCTGGATACTTTCTTTCAGATAGCCTTCACGGTCTTGTACGGCTTGCTGTACCAGTTTCTGAAGCTCTTCTTTCTGCGCCTCATACTGTTCGGTTGCTATCCGGTAGTTGTTTCGTGCCTGTCGCATGTTGGCGATGCCCGACAGACGGTTGAAGATAGGTATACTCATGCTGATTCCAAAATATGAGCCGAAGTTATTCTCAAACTGTGTATGGAACGGAGGGTATCCTGTTTGATGTAATTCTTTATAATAAGAACTTGAAATTCCTCCATAAAGACTGATGGATGGAACAAATGAACTCCATGAAATTTTACGGTCCATATTTGCCGACTGTTTCTGCATTTCGGCCTGTTTCAAAACCGGATTGCAGTTTAATGCAAGACGGAATACATTGTCGGCATGTTCTATGGTCAGTTGTTCTTGCTCTAGTGTAGATTGCTCCAGCAGACAGGTGTCGAGCAGCAAAGCCTCTTCAATGGGGAAATTCATTTTTTGTTTTAAGGTCAGCATAGCTGTTTCATATAAGTTTTGCTGATGTGTTAAGTTGTAAGCATCACTTGCTTGCTGTGCCTCCATTTGCGCAACGTCGGCCATTCCTTTTAACCCTAGAGTTTCCTGTCGGCGAGTTTTGTATAATAATGAATCACTTTCCGCAAGCTTTTGTTTTGCCAGTCGGGTAGTACCATAATAATACAATGCATCAATGTAGGCCTGAAATGTTTCCAGAGCTGTATTATCCCGTGCTTCTTGCAGAACTGCTTTGCCAAGCAGTAAATTTGCTTTGCTTTTTCGTACTTGGTTGATCAGGCTTCCTCCCCGGAAGATAGGAATGGAGGCTTCCATGCTATAACCATTATTGAAGGTTGATTTTGATATATATGTATTAGTTTCCGGGTCGACTGAACGTCCGAAATTATATTGTGCGCTGACATTGCCTGATACTCCTGGCAGAAATTGTCCGATAGCCTTCATACGGTCCATACGGTAATTGTCTGCTTCCAGATGGCGCTGCTTTACGATGTGGTTATGTTCCACTGCATAAGCCATACACTGGTCGATATTCCAGACCTCCTGGGCTGTTATGTTGAGGCTGCACAGACTTACGAGCAGAAGCAATGACTGTTTGGTCTTATTATTTCTTTTCATGTGTTTTCGTTTTTATCTGCCTGATTAAAATCAAATATCGTGCCAAAGTGGTAAACTACTGAAAATCAGTGTGAATAGTAATGTGCGTATTAAGCGATGTGTCAAAAAATTAGACACCCACTGTCTAATTTTTTGTCACCTGTTACCTGTTTCTTTATGTTATCTTTACGTATCTTTGCAATACTGCAAATAAAAAGAATATGGCTAAACAAGGAATCCTGTTGGTGGTTGATGACAACCGTAAGATATTGACTTCGTTGCAATATCTGCTGGGAGAATATTTTGAGCGTGTGATAACAATAGATTCTCCGGTTACAATACCTACATTGCTGAATCGGGAGGCAGTCGATATCGTATTGCTTGATATGAATTTTTCTTCGGGTATCAATAGTGGAAACGAAGGACTTTACTGGCTTCGTGAGATAAAACGTCTTCGTCCGCAGACAGAAGTGGTACTCTTTACGGCTTATGCTGATATAAACCTGGCAGTTACGGGAATAAAGGAGGGGGCTGCTGATTTTGTAGTAAAGCCTTGGGAAAATGCACGGCTGGTACAGACACTTCAGGAAGCATACTCCCGGATAGTTGAAGCCCGTAAGGGTAAGAAAAAGGCAGCTGTCGCACCAGTCGCTTCCGATGACGGAATGTATTGGGGAAATTCACAGGCTATCCGTCCGTTGCGCATGTTAGTAGAGAAGGTTAGTACGACTGATGCCAATATTCTGATAACAGGAGAAAACGGAACAGGAAAAGATATGCTGGCCCGTGAGATACATCGTCTTTCCAATCGTAAGGAAGGACCGATGATAGCTGTCGATATGGGCGCCATTACGGAATCTTTATTTGAGAGTGAATTGTTTGGTCATGTGAAAGGTTCGTTTACCGATGCACATACCGATCGCATAGGACGCTTTGAAGCTGCTGACGGTGGAACGCTTTTTTTGGATGAAATAGCTAACCTGCCCTATCATCTGCAGGCGAAACTACTTACGGCTATTCAGAAGCGGTGTTTCGTAAAGGTTGGAAGCAATACGCAGCAGCCTACTAATATTCGTTTGATATGTGCTACCAACCGTAATTTGGAAGATATGGTAAGAAACGGTGAGTTCCGTGAAGATCTGCTCTATCGTATTAATACCATTCATTTGCATATACCTGCTTTGCGTGAACGTAAGGAAGATATTCTTCCATTAGCGAAACGTTTTCTTGAACAGTATGCTAGGCAATATGGCAGACAAGTGCAAGCTTTCAGCCCTGAAGCTGCGCGCCGTTTGCTGGAACATCCCTGGTATGGTAACATTCGTGAATTACAACATACGGTAGAGAAAGCCGTTATCTTGTCCGATAGCGATGAGCTGCGAGGGGATATGTTGCAACTCACTTCTACAGCCTCCGGTCCTGAACCTGTTGCCGGAAATGCTGAAACGGAAGTGCCTTTCCATACACTTGACGAAATGGAACGTAGCATGGTGAAGCGTGCTATCGATCAGTGTGAAGGGAATCTTTCGCAGGCAGCTGCTATGTTGGGAATTACCCGTCAGACACTCTATAATAAAATGAAACGTTATGGGTTATAGGTGGATTTATTCGATTACCGTTCGTACACTGTTGCTTGTTGGCGGAGTTGTACTGGTAACTTTGGGGATTGTCTACGGGAAGGGTGGATTGCTGGTTGCAGGACTTCTTCTATGTGCCGCTTCCATTTTTATTTTCCGGAAAATGCAGCAGCAACTGCGTGAAAAGAGTTGGCTGATGCTGGAGGCTATCCGAAATCGTGACTATTCGTTTCGTTTACCGGTTTATGGCTTTTCGGGAGGAGAACGCGTGTTACAAGATACGCTTAACCGTTTCGGAGGACTGATGAGCGAACAGAAACAACTGATGGAGCAGCGAGAACGGTTTTATGAACAGATCCTTTCCAGTGTTACGTCGGGAATTATTGTGTTGGACGAAAGTATGAAAGTTGTGCAGACAAATCCGGCAGCAGCACGCCTCTTGGGACTTCCTGTTTTGAGTACCTTGCAGCAGCTGGAACGATACGGAGCGGAAGTTTCTCATGTGTTTCGTTCATTGGGAGCTGGAGAGCGGTGTAATATACAGCTGTCTACTTCGAAAGGCGAGGTACAGCTATTGGTGCGGGCTTCTGTTATGCAACTGGGAGAACGGAAAGTGCGTATTCTTGCTTTGAATGATATCCGTAATGAGCTGGATGAAAAAGAGCTTGATTCGTGGATTAAGCTGGTTCGGGTGTTGACACATGAAATCATGAATTCCATTGCTCCGATTTCCTCGCTGAGTGAAACATTTTTGAAACGTAAGGATGTGGTAGGAACACCTTTGTACGATGGTATTCGGGCTATTCATGAAACTTCAGTCGGGCTGATTTCATTTGTTGACAGTTACCGGAAGTTCTCATCTTTACAGAAACCCTCACCCGAACCATTTTATTTGTTGGATCTGCTCAGGCAAATTGAAGGGTTAACTCTTGTCCCTGATAATATTATTCTTTCCTTGCAAGTGGAACCTGCCGAACTAATGCTTTATGCTGATCCTAATCTGATACGTCAGGTGCTCATCAACCTGATTAAAAATGCGGTACAAGCGATTGGCGGTGAGAAGGGAAGAATACACGTGCGTGCATACAGCTCGGCTGACGAGCATGTCTTTGTATATGTCAGTAACGATGGCCCTGCTATACCGGAGGTAGAAGCAGAGCAGATTTTTGTGCCTTTCTTTACAACCCGTAGTGAAGGAAGCGGTATAGGTCTTTCTCTTTCACGACAGATTATGAAGTTGTCGGGAGGTAGTATCAGCCTGCTGCGACCAGGGACGAACGGTTGGAATACTACTTTTGTCTTGGAGTTTGAATGACGTAGATGTCTTTTATTCTCTTTCCGATTCTTGTATTGATATTTTTCCGTCCTTTTTCGCAACGTTGACTATGCTCCCTTTCGGGTTTAGGCTGAACGGAGTTATTTCGTCGCTTTTGTTATCGACAATCATCAGTGCATTTTCTTCGGCAAAGCGATTTACCTGAAGTGTAAGTGCTGTCGATCCCATTGTACAGTTGAGCAGAAGGCTGTCGTTTATATAAACCGAAATGCTATCTCCGGCAAAACTGTTTTCTACTTGTATGGTATATAAATCAGCAGATGTTTTGCTTTGATCTGCTGTTTGAGGAGTACGAAAACTCAAATAAAGAAACAGGCATACAATGAAAAATACTCCGAAGGCTAATATGCCGTTTCCTATCATAAACTGTTTATTGCTGTTGATGCTTTTATTGTTCATAATGCAGATTTATGTTTGATTTTGTGTACAAAGATATCTTAAAAAGAGCTGAATTCAACTTGCAAATGCAACAGAATTCTGATTAATAATTTGTTTAAATTT